>Ga0256832_1000508_pt1 | contig 25237 bp, 26 predicted proteins | sample 134614metaG_FD_190534 | JGI IMG/M metagenome (GOLD analysis project Ga0256832, IMG submission 190534) | Hydrothermal vent microbial communities from Lau Basin, Pacific Ocean - 134-614 | ecosystem: Environmental > Aquatic > Marine > Hydrothermal vents | place: Pacific Ocean: Lau Basin | collected... | reverse complement strand
GCTTCTGGGTTGGATAGTTTTCAGCCTCTTTTGCTCGACCAGCGATATATGAAACATCAGACCAAACATCACTGACCTGGACTCCAGGAAGCTCATCTAAAAAAATAATTCTACAGCGCTTTATTGGGTTCCCATCTTTACCTAACTTAATTCTTCCATGACTTCCCGGTACTTCTGTTTGCTCCGCATTCCACAGCTTTTCCATTTTCTCCTCAGAAGTTCGCCATCTCGCCCTTGTCCCATGAAAATTATATTCACGCATACTCCCGCGCGGATCCAGCATATTTTCACATTTATAATATCTTCCCGATGGAAGTTTGTTCCATTCACTATCGATATAACTTTCATCATAGGGTAAATATGTCGTATTAAAAATTACATCTGATCCTTTGGAATAAAATAAAATGCAATCCTTCACTCGGCTATATCGACCTGTTGTATCATTGTGAGACGAAGTTCTAATCCAGGTTATTTCATTCTTAAAATGCTCCATACCAAAAACTTCATCCAAAAGTGTTCGTAATTGGTGGCTTTTTCTATGATCACAATGCAGATAAATACTACCATCCTGTGCCAACAACTCACTTAACATCAACAACCGCTCATACATAAACTGCAAATAGTTGTCATTGGCCCAGATGTCCTCGTACTGAATCTGCTCACCGAGGGTGTATTCCTCGCCGTCTATCTTGGTGGCGCCTTTCCCGCCACGCAGTTGCACCTTGCGTACGTAGTCCGCCCCCGAATCAAAGGGCGGGTCGATGTAAATCAGCTTGACCTTGCCGCGAAAACCGTTGGCCAGCAGATGGGCCAGCACGTCTTTGTTGTCGCCGTGAAACAGCAGGCCGCCCTGGGGATAGTTCTCTGGCCAGTCGCTCCAGTCGGCCGCATCATCCGCTGCCGGGGAATCCGGACAGTCCACTGCAAAGGCTTCGATATGCTGGGCGGGCCAGGCCTTGGCGCTGGTGAGCGGGCGCTTGCCCACCCAGGTGAGCATGGGGCGGCCTTTGGCCTTGCCGATTTTTATCTTGTCTTTGTTTGTCATTCGTTGTCTGCCATGGATGGTTGCCGCGCCGGATCAGGCGGCGAAATCGGGGAATTGTTTGCGCACCCGTTTGTTGTTGTTAAAGCCCTTGGTTAGCAGGGTGTAGTCTGCCGCCTCGTGGCGAATACGCCCGGCGATGATGGCCGGGTGGATGTTCAGTTGCCGGGCCAGGGCAATGACGTCGTTCCGGTCGCGGCTCTTCCGCGCGGTGGCGTTGCGCCACACGGCGTCTGGGATCAGCGCCTCGCTGGCCAGCCGGTCGGCTTCTTCTTCTATTTTGTCGACCTTGGCGCCCGGGGACAGGTCATCGAAAAAGGACGTTTGTTCATCGTTCAGGTGCAGGGCGACGTGGGCCAGTTCGTGCAACAGGGTAAACCAGAAATTGTCGATACGGTCGTGACGCAGGGTCAACGCCACCACCGGCCGACCCTGGGCATCCACCATGGCAGCGCCGTCCAGATAAGTGTTTTGCAGGTGCTTTTCCACCACGAAGACGATGCCATGACGGGCCAGAAACTCGGGCACCAGCGCGGGCCCTTGCTCGGACCAGCTCAGTCGCACCAAATCGCGCAGCGTTTCCAGAGTGACTGATCCGGGCTGATACGGCGGGAGGGAGCCACTGGCGGCGGCCTTTTCCAACACCCGCGCCTGCCATGCCGCCAGGGCATGCAGATTCATTTGTTTGCTGGCCCGCCGATGGGCCGTGGTGCGGCAAAACACCAGGGTATCCGGACTCACCCCGGCGCGCCGGAACAGCTTGCCTACCAGTTGCCGCGCCTTCGTTTTTGCCTGGGCCGGGCTGCCGGAAAAGCCTTTGAAGTAACCCTGCTTGAGCATTTCGGCAATGGGAAACCTTTGCCAGTCTTCGTCACAGTCGGCGGGCAATTCCGCCCCCGGCTCACGGATCAGTACCTCGGCCGGAATCCCCAGCCCTTGGTGCAGACGGCGAATCATGGTGATGCTCAAGGGGCGTTTGCCATTGAGCACCTCGGACACCTTGCTGGCGCTGCCGATATACGGAATCAGATCCTTTTGCGTGAGCCCCTGTTGTTCCATGCGGAAACGAATGGCCTCCAGGGGATCCGGCAATTCCAGCGGATAGTTGGCCTGCTCGTACTGCTCCAGCAGCAGGGACAGCACATCCAGTTCATCGGCCTGCGGCGTGCCCGGCGCCGGATCCGCTTCCAGCAGGCGCACGAGGGCCTTCAGTGCGGCCTGGTGTTCGGCATCGTTCTTGATGATCTTGAGATGGTTCATGGTTCCCTCCTGACGGGCGGTTAGAACGACTGCTTGTCGTACTCCGCATGGGTACCCACCCATTCGACGATGAGATGTCCCCGCTTGAAAAACACCTTCACCACCAGCCGGTAGGCGTTGCCTTTGATGTTAAAAATTACCCGGTTGTTGGCCAGAAAACTGGCGTGCACATAGCGGTCTTTGATGTCCTGCGGCGTTTTCCATGTGGCCGCTTTTGCCTCTGCGTGCCAGGCCAGCAGGGGTTGTCGGGCCTGCGGGTGCCGTTTGCCAAACCTGTCGATCTTGTCCTTCCCCAGCACCGTAAAGCCCATGACCAATATTCCCTTATTGGGTTTTAATTATAGTTCCCAAAAAGGGAATCAGCAACCCCGTTCAAGCGCTCCCGAGAATAAATTCCCGGGTGGTGTCCAGCGCGTCCTGCGCCAATGTGCCGTCGGCAAATATCACTTGGTAATGAAGCGTATCAGGATTCAGTTCCTCCCAGCGCTTGAGGGCGACGGCCTTGCGGCCTTCGATGGAAACCGGCCCCTGACCCCGTTCGTGGCGCCTGAGATCTTCGCGAATGGGGGCGCTGAGGGCATCCTTTTTGACCTCGACAATGAGGTGCTTGCCATCCTTGCGGCGCAACACAAAATCCGGCGTGTAGCGGTGCCAGCGTTTGTCTTCCCCGAGGTATTCTGCAAACAGCTCGGTTTTGCCGGGGTCGGTCAGGCCACCGGTAAACCAGATGCCTTCCACCTGTTCCGGGTATTGCTTGAGCAGATACAGCACTCGTTCGAGGTACTCTGACTCCGGGCCTGAATCGAAATTGTAGCCCTCGTAATGAAAGCTCAGCGCCCTTGCCTGCCCGGTGTCCGGGTATTCGTCCGCGGTCTTGTAGAGGTGTTCCCGCTCCTTGGCAAAACTGACGCGCGCGGTATAGACCGGCACGTCTTCTTTCACCGTACACTCGAAACCTTCGGGCTTGACCAGCGCCAAAGCAACATCGATCTCTTCCCAATATTCCTCGTAGACGGAACGCTGCGCCTCGATCTGTTGCGCCAGGGCAGGCAGATGGTACTCGGGCACCCGGCCCTGTTTGCCATAGAGTTTGCGCAAGGCCGCTATCAGCTCCGGCATGGGCAAGTGCGAATTGGCCGCCAGCTCGGCGGCCGCACCATAGAGGCTGTATTCCAGCGGCTCGATGATGAAATTGTCTTCACCGCCATCGACCCGGGTCAAACGCGCCTTGCCGGCCTTGGGCTGGGCCATGGTCCAGGTTTCCATGTGCCCGGATTTGGGCGCGGCATCCTCGGGCATGGTCAGACCAATGGGTGAGTCGTGGGCATTGGCCTCGGCACGGCGAAAGCGGCGGAATCTGCGGCGCAGGATGAGCGGCGGAAGATTGGGTGAGCGCAGTTCGATGGTCTTTTCCACCCGCTCCGTGCTGCGCTCATTGAGCTCGCCAATACTGGTGCCGAAGGTCTCTTCCAGCTGTTTCGCCAGGATGGGCTTGTTGCCCTTTGACACATAAACCCGCGCGGGTTTGGTATTGCCGGGCACCTGCCGCAAACAACGCGTGGCTGCCTGCAGCACGAAATTGTTACTGGACTTGAGCTTGCGCACCAGGCCACAGGCGAACAGGCTCGGGCAATTCCAGCCCTCCGTTCCCATATTTACCAGCAGGATAATGCGGTACGGGGAGTCCGGATCCGAGGCAACCCGGTAAAACTCGGTTCTGACCTGCTCGCTGGATTTACTGTGAACCGGCAATACCACGGATGCGCTGATGCCCTTCAGCGCCAGGGCGGAGTCCACCCTCGGGCGCAGCTCATCCAAGGCTTCGGTGTTGGGGAAATAGAGCGCGAGACGCGCGGGTGAACCATCCGGCAGGGAGACCGGCCAGTAATCATCCACAAAGTCGGTGACGATGCGCTCAACCAGATGCCCGGCCTCGTTTTCATCAAGATCGAAAACGTGAATATTGTTGGCCAATTCCTTGAGCACACCGTCGCTGATGCCTTCTCCCAGTCCGTACCAGATCACCACGTCACGCAAGGGCTGGCGCTCAAAATACGGCGTGCCAGTAGTATTCACCACGGCAATCAGATTGGTGGCTTCGGCCAGGTAGTCCACGGTGCGGCGGACCTTCTTGATGCCCTGCTCAACGAAAACCGGCTCGCCGGTCTGCTTGTCTTTCTGCCATTTTCCCAATAGTTTCTGCCCGTAGGTGTGATGCGCCTCATCAGAAAAAATCGCCAGATGCGGCAACGAGGCGATGGCTTGTAAACGCAGGTTGGCAATCTCGGCATCGTGATCCGGCTCTCCAGTCAATTGCAAAGCCAGTTGGGGCGTCTTCTTCCGGGCAGTTTTTTTCTGTATGCGGATTTTCTCGGTATTGGTGACGATAATATTCCAGCTGCTGCCCCACACCACCGGCAGCTCCTTGTCCCCATCCCGGGTAAAGGTCAGCTTGAGGGTGGCCGCAAAGGGAGAAAACAGGTGCGCAGGCAACACCTTGTCGAAAGGAATGTCGGCGATTTCCCGTAGTGATTCGATAATGGTCTTACCCGGCGCAAAAATCAGCGCATTCTGGACAAAGGGCCCATCGGGATATTCCTGCGCCATGGCAAACTCCGTTGCCACAATGGTGCCCATCAGGATGGTTTTACCGGCTCCCATGGCCAGTGCAAGGATGTAGCTAGGGTAATCGAGCGTCAAAGTCTCGCGCAGGCTTTCCAGTTTGTGTCGCCTGACAAAGGCATTATCAGTTTTCACCCGCGAAAGCAGGGCCTCAAAATCATAGTCGGCCTCCTCGAACAACTCTGCGGATACCCCCATGGCCTTCAGGCGTTCCTTCAGCGTTGGAAAGAGTTTTTCGTAAAGCTGGGGAATCGTGGGCGTACCCAGAACCAGCCGTAAATACCAATAACTCTCCAGGGCCTGGAACTGGGCCTTGCGCAGGAAGCGTAGCTGGGGATGCTCATCGCCCTCCCAGGCAAACTGCAGGATTTCCGCAATGACTGAATATTTTTCAGTGGGATAACCAGAAGTGCGCCACTGGGACACCTGTTCTGCAAGCACTTCATGCAAGTGACTCATTTGTCTGCATCCGGAAAATAGTGTCGCGGATCAATATGCGGTTGGATAGGCATTTATTCGTGTTCTTGTTATAAGAATGTTGCCTGAACGAGTGTCGCACATCTTCACTTTCCGAGAAATACTCACTGACCATTGATTGGCCTCCAGGCCCCCAACCGCTACAATTCCAGCCTTGTTTCAAAATCCAAATCCATAGTAGGTAGCCATGCGTACGTCCCAGTTCTTACTCGCCACCCTGAAAGAAACCCCGGCCGATGCGGAGATCGTCAGCCACCAGTTGATGCTGCGCGCGGGGATGATCCGCAAGCTGGCCGCCGGCCTGTACACCTGGCTGCCCCTGGGGCTGCGTGTGCTACGCAAGGTGGAGACCATCGTCCGTGAGGAGATGGACCGCGCCGGGGCGCAGGAGCTGCTGATGCCGGCCATCCAGCCCGCCGAGCTGTGGCAGGAGTCGGGCCGCTGGCAGCAGTACGGCGGCGAGTTGCTGCGCCTGCGCGACCGCCATGGCCGGGAGTTTTGCTTCGGCCCCACCCACGAAGAAGTGATCACCGACCTGTGCCGCCGGGAGCTGCGCAGCTACAAGCAACTGCCCGCCAACTTCTACCAGATCCAGACCAAGTTCCGCGACGAGACACGGCCGCGCTTCGGCGTGATGCGCGCACGGGAATTCCTCATGAAAGACGCCTATTCGTTTCACGCCAGTCAGGACTCGTTACAGGAAACCTACGAGCGCATGTTCAGCGCGTACACCAACATCTTCACCCGCCTGGGGCTGGACTTCCGCCCGGTGCAGGCGGACACGGGCGCCATCGGCGGCAACGCCTCCCACGAATTTCACGTGCTGGCGGAATCCGGCGAGGACGCCATTGCCTTCTCCAACGCCAGCGACTACGCCGCCAACGTGGAGCTGGCCGAGGCCGTGGCGCCGGCCGGCGAGCGTCCCGCACCCACGGCGGAACTGGCCACGGTGGACACCCCGGGACAGCACAGCATCGAGGAGGTGAGCGCCTTCCTCAAGGTCGATCCGGCGCAGACGGTGAAGACCCTGCTGGTGGTGGGCGAGAACGACGCCGGCGAAGAGCACGGCGTGGTGGCCCTGGTGCTGCGCGGCGACCACGAACTCAACACCATCAAAGCGGAAAAACTGCGCGGCGTATTTGCCCCACTGAGTTTCGCCGACGAGGCCGCCATCCAGGCCACCGCCGGCTGCGATGCGGGCTCCATCGGTCCCGTGGGCCTGAAGGTGCCGGTGATCGTGGACCGCGCCGCGGCGCAGCTGGCCGACTTCGTCTGCGGCGCCAACCAAAACGGCAAACACCTCAGCGGCGTCAACTGGGGCCGTGATCTGCCCGAGCCGGGCACGGACAACATCCAGATGGCCGACCTGCGCAACGTGGTGGAGGGCGACCCCAGCCCCGACGGCCAGGGGACCCTGGAAATCAAGCGCGGCATCGAGGTGGGGCACATCTTCCAGTTGGGCAAAAAGTACGCCGAGGCCATGAATGCCACGGTGCTGGACGAATCCGGCAAGGCGGTGGTGATGACCATGGGCTGCTACGGCATCGGTGTGTCCCGCGTGGTGGCCGCGGCCATCGAGCAAAATCACGACGAGCGCGGCATCATCTGGCCCGACGCTATCGCCCCCTTCCAGGTGGCCATCGTGCCCATGAACATGCACAAGTCCCAGCGCCTGCGCGAGGCGGTGGATGCGCTCTACGACCAGCTCACCGGCGCCGGCTTCGATGTATTGCTGGATGATCGCAAGGAACGCCCCGGGGTCATGTTCGCCGACATGGAGCTCATGGGCATCCCTCATCGCCTGGTGCTGGGCGAGCGTGGGCTGGACGCCGGCAGCGTGGAATACAAAGGTCGACGTGATGCCGACAAGCGGGATATTCCGCTGGCCGGTGTGATTGATTTCCTTAAGGAAAGGACTACACAGACGACATAAACGGCATGGCGATTTCTCTCCGCATTCGGCACACGGCGCAATACGCCGCACTATTGCGCCCTTCGTTTTGCCTACTGTTATTACTGGCCGCGGGCTTGGTGCAGGCGGCCACCCTGGAACGCCCGGACGACGAGTTGCGCCGGATGCTGGAAAAGACCATCGGTGAGTCCGACAGCTTCAAGGACCGCTTCGACGCCGAGGTCTGGCTGATGGACATGTCAAACCGCCTCAAATCCCGGGTGCCCGACGATGCAGAGCGCCTGGAGCTGCTGAAGAACATCCACTACGAGGCCAGCAAGGTGGGTCTGCCCCCGGAGATGGTGCTGGCGGTGATCAACGTGGAAAGCAATTTCAACCGCTGGGCCATCTCCCGGGTAGGCGCCCAGGGACTGATGCAGGTCATGCCCTTCTGGCTCAAGGAGTTCCCCCAGGCCGGCGACAACCTGTTCGACATCCGCACCAATCTGCGCTTCGGATGCACCATCCTCAAGCACTACATCGATCGCGAAAAAGGCGACTACCAGCGCGCCCTGGCCCGCTACAACGGCAGCCTGGGCAAGGAGTGGTATCCCAACAAGGTGTTCGATCTTCTCAGCAAACGCTGGTTCAGGTCACGTTAAGATTCGGCCGACTAGATTATAAACAAGCATCGAAAAACCACGCAAAACCCTCGAGCATTCTTTCCAATACGGAAATCGCCGGGGACTGGAGGTCGTCATGAAACGACAATTTTTATACCTGCTGGGGATCAGCATCGCGTCCCTCATCCTCAACGGCTGCTACGTCAACAGCCACGCCCAAGGTACCATTGTCATCCCCAGCGAATCACACAGCCACACCACGATCATACGCCGTTACCCAACGCCACCCCATGCCCCCGCACACGGCTATCGTTACTATGCGTATGATCATGAGTTGCAATACAACTCGGGCTTCGGCGTCTATGTGGTGATCGACAGCCCTGACATGTACTTCTATGACGACCACTACATTCGTTATTACGGTGGTCATTGGCAGATACGCAACCGCCTGCAGGATGTCTGGCGTCCCGCCGGGAAAAACGATATTCCTCACAAGCTTAGAAAGGCCCGGCGTCTCCAACGGGCGGAACATCATGAGCACAAACACCATGGCCGTGAAGAGCGATACGAAGAACGCCGCCACTACAAGCGTGACCATGATAATCATGCAGAACGAGAGTATGGCAATGGCCACGACCGACATCCGAAACACGGCCATCACCTCCGCCACAACGACCATGACCTGCGTTACGATTCACGGGCTGGTGCCTATGTCGTCGAAAAACGCCCCGGCATCTATTTTTACAACAACCGTTACCTGCGCTGGAATCGCGGCATCTGGCAATCCAGCAATAAACTGAACGGTGTCTGGCGACCGGCCAAGAAACAGCAAGTACCTGGCAAACTCCTAAAAAGCACAGTACGGAAAAAACAAAAACACACGCGAAAAAAACAGCGTCACGAAGGACAACAGTACGAAGAATATCGAGAGCATGAAGAACGGCAGGAGAGATCTCACAACCGACTGCAAGGTATATGGCAGGGAAACTAGGGCCTGTTATTAACCCGACAACACTGCTGTCCCGTTAACATTCTCATTAGTGGGTGTAATAGTTTGTTTTTCATGAGCTGCAGCATGATTTGAAAATTTGAGACATGAATAGTCAGTAACCTCTACCGTCATTCCGGCGAAGGCCGGAACATAAGCGCGAAGCGCGTTGAACGCCACAGGCGGCCCGAAGGGTGAGCGCAGTGAATAATCCAGTGGCTTCAACGATATCCTGGATTCCGGCCTTCGCCGGAATGACGGATATAACGTTAACGGGACAGCAGTGACCCGACAATATTAATTGCCGGATTGCAAAACGCTGCTACGCCAGCCTTTAGCGAATGCGATAAGCCGCATGACAGGCAACACAGGCGGCGGTAACATCCTGCAAGGCCTTGTAGGCCGGCAGCACCTCCCCTTCCTGCGCCCTGAGGGCAAACCGGCTGGCGGCATGGTGCATGGCGGTACCCGCCTTCTTCATCCCTTCGGGCATGAACCTGGCAAGATGTTCCGCGCCATGTTTGTCCAGCGAACTCATGCCCAGACGTTGCTCCGTGGTATCCGCTGCCTTGTCCAGTTCTCCGTTGGCCAATTGCAACAACACCAGATTGATGGTCTCCAGATGATTGCGCATGTTGGCCAGCATGTGGCTTTGCATCATTTCCGGCAGCTTCACCATTTTCCGCTCGTCCTCTTCGGCCCAGGCATTGGCCACGAACAACAGTAATACCACTCCCAATAGGCTTTTCTTCATTTCCGTCTCCGTAACTCGTTTCGTTACGAGCAAATGGCTATTCCAGTAATTCCGTATCTTCGTGTGCATACGCCGGTGCGCAACAGCAGAGGATGCGCAAATCCTCTGCGCCGGTATTCTCGATGCAATGCGCCACCCCCGGAGGAATGCACAGCGTGTCGCCCCGGCTAACCATAAATTGCTGCCTCCCCAGGGTCATGCGCCCTTCCCCCGAGGTGATGTGATACAGTTCTTCACTGCGATGGTGCCGATGCAGGCGGGTTTTCAGACCAGGTGAGACGATGGCCTCTGCAAGGCTTTGCTTGGAATTTCCATGCTGTTGTGGATGCATCAGCTCACGAATCACTGAACCATCCTTGGTAATGAACGGCTGAACATCCTGATAGGCATGCTTGTGTGACATGAGACATAGTACCCTAACCGATGCTGAAGTCCGCCGGCGGCGCCACGTCCATCGTTTCACAACTCACGTTGCTCACCTTAGCCATGGGCGGGCCCTTTGCCAGCCAGGCGCACAACTCATCCACTGATGCTGCCGACCCGCAGACCAGCACTTCAACGCGGCCATCCTGTAAATTGCGCGCATAGCCGGTCACACCCAGGCGCTGTGCCTCGTGGCGTGTGGAGGCGCGAAAAAACACCCCCTGCACCCGCCCGCTGACATGACAACGCATGCACTGCATGTCAGAACTCCAGTGTTGCCGGTTGACCGACGCGCAAGGTAGAGGCACCGCTGGTAAACATCACTTCGATCAGGTATTCATTCTTTCCCGCTGCGCGGGGTTCCATGGCCACAAATGTCACCTTACCATCATAATGTTTGCCGGCCACATTCACGCGGGCTTTCTGGCCGACGTGAAATTTGGCTGTCTCGGCACCGCTCACCACACCGCGTGCCAGCATGCGTCCTGCTTCTGCCAGCACCAAAAGCGGCTCGGCCTGTAGTGCGACAACCACCGTCTGTCCCGGCTGGGCCCTGCGTTGTAACACCCAGGCATCGAAGGGGGCGCGGATCTGGCTGTAGTAGAGATTTTGTTCGGCACGGATTAGTGCCGTACGTACTGTCTGAAAAGCCGCTTCTGCGGCGTCGCGCTGGATCTCGGCTAACTGCAAGTCGTGATCTGAAAGCAGAGTACGATCATACAATTCCTGGGTCCGCTCCAGCTCCCGGGCGGCTTCGTCACGATTGTTTTCCGCCTGTTTGAGCTGTGCCTTTTTCGCCGCTACCTCGGCCTGCAGGCTGCGATCATCAAGTTCGAGCAATACTTGCCCACGGCGCACCCGCTGGCCTTTTTCAACCCGCACGGTGGCGACCACTCCACTCACCGAGGTACTCAGGGATACCGTGCGCGCCCAGTCCAGGGTGGACTCTACCTCCGCATCCGCCCCCGCCGTCATTCCCCCGAGCGGCAACAAACCAAGACCCAGTAAACAGCACAGGCGCCACAGCCGGAGAGATTGGCGGGAAGAGATCATTGTTTGCTCCTTTGCTTGATGGACTGCGTGTCACGATCCCCGGGGGTAATTCCCAACAGGGCATCCAGTTGCGCCCAGGCCAGGGCGGTGGCAAAGCGGTTTTTCAAAACGCGGTATTGCAGCTCCGAGATGCGCACCATGGAATCACCCAGGTCGCTGGCCACTTCCAATTCATAACGGGCGCGGCTGCGATCCAGGTACAATTCACGGAAATCCTGTTCCGCTGCCAATTGCTGCTGTTCCATTCTCAGAGACTGTAATTCCGACCAGAGTTCCAGCAGGGTCTGGCGCAAATCACGCCGCTGCTGTTCCAGGCGGGCACTGATCTGCTGCAACTCGGCCCGCTGCCGTGCCTGTAGGGCATCACTGCGTCCGCCGGTAAGCAGAGGAACGTCCAGTTGCACACCGGCGCGCCACACATCGTTACCGCCAAAATCGCGGGTGTATTCTGAAAGTTCAAGGCGGCCGGTCAATTGGGGCTGATCCTCCGCCTGGGCCAGGGCCAGTTGCGCCCGGGCGCGCGCCTGCTGAGCCTGCATGGACAATAACAGAGGATTTCCCTGCTCCAGCTGTGTCAACCAGGGCTCCACATCCTCGGGAACATGCCGAGCATCATTGTCCACCTGTGGCGCCTGTAACTCGGACGGTAACTGTCCTGGCCTGTTCAGCAGATTGGCCAGGCGGGCGCGGGTGGTGCGCTGTGCCGCGATGCTCCTCGCCTCCAGCACCCGGGCGGCCTGAAACAGGCTGCGCTTTTCCATGAGGTCGATATCCGACAACTGGCCCAGTTCATTGCGCTGCCTCGCCCGATCGTAGCGCAAGAAATTCATGGTCATCGTTTCGGTGTCCCTGGCATAGGCCTGGTCCGCCAGCAGGACATCGAAAAACGCCGCCATGATGGCGATCCGGTGACGATTGAGGGCATCCCGCAAAAGCTGTTCACTGCCCTGCAGTGCGGCATGACTGGCCTGTTCTTTCGCCGAGCTGCGGCCGAAGTCGTACAAGGGTTTGTCCACAAAGAGACTGAGCCGGTGATCATCATGAGACTGGTCGATATTACTGGGTTGGGGCTCAATCCAGCGCAGGCGGGCCGACAAGGTGACAGCCAGGCCGTTGTCTGCTTCAACCTGCAGGCCCTGCGCCCGGGCACGGGCTATTCCGGCGTTGGCTATTTGTAGTTGGGGGTGATCAGCAGAGGCCTGTTGCAGGGCGTATGTCAGGGTCAGTGGTTCCGGCAGTGGATCGGCTTCCGCCCAAAGCGGCTGCGGCAACAAGCTCAGTAACAGTATGGTGGCCCAAGATTGGCGATGCACCACTGACGACTCGCTCATTGCTCCTGCCGTGCAGCCTTGCGTTTCTGGCGTTTGTATTTGGTGAAGCGCATGGTTTTGTACAAGCCTTTTTCCATGTACTCTCCCAGCCACATGAATTCCTCGACGCTGGAGGTGGCCCCGGTGTAGCGCACCACCTGCTTGCCCTGCAAATCATAAAAAGCGAAGACCGGTGTGGCGCGCACCCGGTTGACCTTGAAGGCAAAGTCTTTCTGACTCATGGTTTTGCCATCAAAGGTGGTGACTTCCACATCGCCTTCGATATCCACACTGAAATTCAAGAAGTGCTTGCGATAATACGCCTGCACCTCGGGCTGATTGAGCACGGTTTTTTTCATGCGATGACAAAAGGGGCATTCATCCATCTCGAAAAACAGCAGAATGCCCTGTTTACCTTCCGCCTTGGCCCTGGCCAGTTCCTCGGGAAAGTTGTTCCAGGTCTCGTTGAAAAAATAGACATAGGGATCCCTGCCCGCGGTGGCCTGAGCCGCGCCGGCCACTATCAGCCATAACAACAGGATTGCAAGCGCGTGTAAAAAATTCCTGACCATACTCAAAGATAGACCTTAATGTGCTTACTCGGCGGTCTGCTGGGAGATAAAATCCGCGATCAGTTTGGCCGTGACCGGCCCCACCTGACGGGCAACGATCTCGCCTGCGGGAGAGACCAGGTACGTGGTGGGCAAACCCGGGATGGGTCCCAGGGCTCCACTGGGGGCAGGCTTGCTGCGCAGCACCGGGTAGTTCATGAAATACTCCTCTGAGAACTGCTGGAGTCCCTTGAGGCTGATGTCTTCAAAATTAACTCCCAACACCACGGCATCCTTGTCCTTGTGCTCCTCGTGAAAATCCACCAATTCGGGAATCTCGGACAGACAGGGCGGGCACCAGGTGGCCCAGTAATTCACCACCACCCATTTGCCCCGGTAGTCCGATAACTTGTGCTCCTTGCCCTGCATGTCCTTGAGGATGAAGTCCGCCGGCTCGGCGTGGGCACTGATGGCAAACAATGTGACGAGACACAGGGCAATAATGCTTGGTGACTGGAAGAAACGGGCTTTCATGTTGCAGGAGACTCCTCAACCCGGCTTGATGCCGGAACAATGATGCTTTTCACACATATCGGTAACGGATGATAACGCGAAGGGCATAATGACCGCCACGCATTCCACACCCTCAGCCCTTGAGACACTGCCCTTGAGGATGGGTTCGCAGCACGAAGAGAGATATCGGGCCATGACCAGGCGCAAGATTTGCCGGGCGTGATCTCAGCTGCCGCTGGCTTCAGCGGGGTTTTCGATAATGCCGTAATTCATCGCCAAGCGCGCCAAATCCACGTCGCTGTCCACACCCAGCTTTTCGTACAGGCGATGGCGGTAGGTGCTCACCGTCTTGGGGCTGAGGCACAGCTTGTCGGAGATGGCCTGCAGGCGCTGGCCCTGGGTGAGCATGAGCATCACTTGCATCTCCCGGGGCGAAAGGGCATCGAAAGGCGTGACCTCGCCCCCCGGGGTCATTTTCAGGGCCAGCTTCTGCGCAATGTCGGCGCCAATATAGCGATCCCCCGCTGCTACCGCCTTGATGGCCGCGACGATTTCATCCACGGCGCAACCCTTGGTGAGATAGCCACTGGCGCCGGCCTGCAGCATACGACTGGGAAAGGGTTCCTCCGAGTGCACGGAGACCACGATGATATTCAAGCCAGGATGGGATTTCAGTAGTTTGCGAGTAGCCTCGAGGCCGCCAATACCGGGCATGCTGATGTCCATGAGCAATACGTCGGGAGATTTTTCGCGCACCAGCGACAGAGCCTCTTCGCCACTGGCAGCCTCTCCCACCACACGGACACCCGGCGCATCATTGAGGATGCGGGTGATACCCGTACGCACCAGTTCATGGTCGTCAACGACCATTACCCTAATCATGAAAACCACTACCCCCGTACAACGGTCATCCGCACAAGCCGGTTTTGGATTCCAGCGGCTTGTGCGGCACTTCCTACGAGAGTGTAGGAAAATACCTACACTATGCAAGCCCTGTTGGAGGGGAATATTCACTTATCAAATCATTTGATATGCCAATAATTTCAATGAGGTACGAGGAAATCGATCCAGCAGCGAGGACAAGGCCTGCGGTCATTCTTTCGCCATCAAGGCATTGGCGGCCTGCAGACGTTCCGCGGTACCCACATCCAGCCACTGCCCCCGGTACTGCTGGCCGCTTACCAGCCCCTGGCGCATGGCATGGCGCAAGAGAGGAGTCAGGGAAAAGTGGCCATCGCTGCAACCGGCAAACAGTTCGGAACGGTAGAGCCCGATGCCGCTGAAAGTCAGCAGCGATTCTCCCGCTTCGCGCACCTGTTCGCCATGCAGTGCAAAATCCCCCCGAGGGTGATGGTCGGGGTTGGGCACCAGCACCAGGTGCGCCAGGCCCTCGATGTGTGTCGGCAGTTGGCTGAAATCCATGTCACAGAGAATATCCGCGTTGACCACCAGAAAAGGGGTTTGCGTGGATCGCAACAAGGGCAGGGCACGAAAAATACCGCCACCGGTTTCCAGGGCCTGCCCGCCCTCGGGAGAGTAAACAATCTGCACCCCGAAGCGTGAACCATCCCCAAGGCATGTCTCGATCTGTTCCCCCAGCCAGGCGTGATTGATCACCAGTTCCGTAAATCCCGCCGCCTGCAGGGCCTCTATATGCCACTGGATCAACGGCTTGCCCGCCACCGGCAACAAGGGCTTGGGGGTTTTGTCGGTGAGCGGCCGCAAGCGTTCACCTCGGCCGGCAGCGAGAATCATGGCTTTCATGGGCTGACAGGGTAAAGAGGAAAGGGCAAAGAGAAAAGGGGAAAATCAGTCTGCAAGATCAGCCAACAGGTGGTACAAATCTTTCAGCTCCGGGTAGCGTCCCGTCACTTCACGCACATAAGCGAGGGTACTGGGAATGTCATTGAGATATCCGGGCTTGTCGTCACGCAGGTGTAGCCGGGCAAAGATGCCTACGGCCTTGAGATGACGCTGCACGCCCATCCAGTCGAACCAGCGCAGGTAGGTGGCGTTGGACTCGGGATCCATGATGCCCGCATCGGCCGCTCGCTGTAGATAACCCAGGGCCCACTGCTCCACCCGCGCCCGTGGCCAGGCGATGTAGCAATCACGCAGCAGGGAGACCAGGTCATAACTCACCGGACCCAACAGCGCGTCCTGAAAGTCCAGGATGCCCGGGTTGTCTCTCTGCGTCACCATCAGGTTGCGTGAATGATAGTCGCGATGCACGAATACCCGGGGCTGGGCACGGGCGGCAGCACTCAGGCGGGCAAAGACCTTGGCGAGGGCCTTTTCTTGAGTCGTGTCGAGGTTGAACCCTCGGTACTTGCGGCAATACCAGTCACGGAAAAGGCCCATCTCGTTCAGCAGCAGGGCATCATCATACAAAGGAAGATTTGTGGCTTGTGGCGTGACGTCGCGTTGCATACGCAGCAAGGCATCCAGGGCATCGGCGTACAGGCCCTCCACCGTCTGCTCATTCAGGGCATCCAGATAGGACTGGCATCCCAGGTCTGTCAACAACAGAAAACCCCGCTCGAGATTCTGCGCCAACACCCGCGGCACATGGAGGCCGGCAGTGGACAGCAGGCTGGAAACAGCAATGAAAGGCTGCACATCCTCTTTCTCCGGCGGCGCATCCATGACGATCAGGCTGGCACCCGCATCCGCAAAACGGCCCGCAAGTGCCTCCCCGGTCACACGAAAATAACGGCGGAAGCTGGCATCGTTCGACGCGGGAGCGATTTGCAGCTCGCCAGATGCAGAATTGCTGACGGAAGCGCCCAACAAGGTTTCCAGCCACTGTATTAAATCATCAAGCCGGGTGGGCATTCATGTCCTCCACTGGTGTCATATGCGTTATTATTCTGGCCGGCCAACAGATCGCCCTGATCTATTTATGGACGACCGCTCTGTACCGGATTAATAATATGACCAACTCACACTGAGCTTGGCCACCGAACGGTCATAACTTCTGCGATCCATGTTGGAATCATTATTGGTGTAGCTGTACTGGCCGCTCACTTCCCAGCGGCGGACAAACTTTCGGCTGATTCGTGCGGAAAGCCGCAACTGGTTATCCTCGCGGCGCAGACTGATGCCTCCCGCCAATTCGTTGGGATCATTGTAACGGCTGTAACGATAACGGGCATCCAAGCGGGTTTGCCATTTATGACTCAGCCCCCACCAGCCAGTGGCCCGTAAGGTATGTCTGGTAGGCGAATAACTGGTGAACGGGTCCACCGTACCAATGCGATCCTTTCGGTCATTGACATCTAACTGGTAATAGTATCGTGTGCGCCGTGCATCAGATTGATAACGCATACCGACGCGAAATTGCTGACGCCAGCCATCAAGATAATCGAATACCGCATCTGTCGCTTGAATACGGCTCAGTTTGTAACGCAAACGCAACTGGCGATCGGCTGACAAGTCTTTCCGCGTGCGCACATCAGCGCTGACGACACGCTGATATTCACTGCCATTGAAATAGACCTCATCCCAACTACCGCCAATTCGGACTTTCCAGTCACCCAGGCGGTCATAGCGCATCACCCGGAGATTCAGTTGACTATAATCATTCTGGCTCAATTTACTGTACATCAGTAGATTGGCGCCCAAGGATATGCGCACGCCATTGACGATATTTCCCTTCAACCAACGCCCCGCCACTGCCGAAACATCCACCGCCGTATCACTTTGATTAGTTACACCCAGAATATCATTGTTGAGCAGCGTGACATTGCTGTCATATGCCAATGAGCTGGAAACAAAACCACGCCACACAGGGTCAACATGATGAATCTTGCGTGGTGACACACCCAAGCGCCGCAATGCCTCCTTCGCCAACAGCCTGATTTTCTGGCTGCTCACATCACGATAGGCCCGCTGGAACCAGCGAATTGCCGCCTCCTTGTCTTCCTGTTTATTGGCAATCAGGCCCAAATTGAAATAGGCCAGCTGTTCAAAGGTGCGCACGTCGGTGAGGGACATGAATAATGTGCGGGCACGTTCGTACTGGCCAAGCTTGAAATAGCTCACCGCCAGATTGTATTTCAGGGCCGGCGTATTCAAACCCGCCTTTTGCGCCTTCCTGAAATACTCCAGCGCCTGGGAATAATTCCCTTTGTTTGCGGCCTGCAAGCCGGAATTGAAATAGGTGTCATCGGACTGGGCCTGTGCGCCCATCGACATCATGGCCCCCAATATCAGCAAAAAGCACGCCGCCAGGCATCTGCCGAGGTTTCCATTTCTCCTGCCATCCCTGCTTCCATCCCATCCATTGCATTCATCGGCAGGCGTTTGCCTGCGTAACGGGATCCCTGGCATGAACAGCATATGTTACCTCACGTGAATACAACCAAACCCCTGGCCTGGTTTCTGCCAGAACCCGAATACCTTGCCATAAAAAATCCCCCCCTTGAACCCAAGGGGGGGATTTTAATGATATGGCAATTTTCGCCAGTCCAGGGATCCTTTTAATCTCTCTGAAACGTCCCTTAAATATTGCCGCCCGTGGCCCCTTCTTTAGTTGGAGCCATTCATGCTGTCCGGGGAATCACCCGACCCGCTGCTATCTTCGCGTTCGTGCTCTTCCTCGTGCTCTTCCTCTTCATGGGCCTCGTCATGCTCTTCATTCATGTCACCATTGTCTTCACGGGCCTCATCGTGATCTTCCATTTCATCTTCATGCTCATCGCGGACTTCCATGGCATGTTCACTTTCACGTTCCTCTTCCCGCGCCTCATTGGCCCTGCTCAAGCCACGTCCTTCCTGCTCTTCGGCATGTTCACGGGCCCTGTCCGAGGCCGAATCCGGCAAACTCAGCTCATTTTCCATTTCCATTGGATCATCGGATTCCACTACGCGTATGGTAATCCCCAGATCATCCATATCCTCGGCGCCAAGGCTGATGCCCGTGGACAACACGAAGACCATGGTGGCAATCAAGCCTGTTCGCATTAATGTCGTTTTCATGGGTACTGCTCCTATCTTTTACAGCGTAATTCGTTTTGCCTTAGCCAACAAACGGGGCAATGGCCCTGTCTCTCAATGAGGATTCGGCCGCCGTTTCAATATTCAGTTTGAGGGTCTTTACCTGACCGGCATACTCGATATTGGCAATCAGCTCACCACTGGCCACCTGGGTGGCGATCACCGGCAGATTAAGCAGATTGTCACCCTTTTTCAGGTTAGTTTCCCAACTCAGCTGACGCCGGCCGGGGTAACCCACCAGCGCCACATTTTCCGGCAGGCGAATGGTGATCCTCGCGCCCTGCAAAGGCTCGCTGGAGGCAAAGGCCAGACGAATCTGCTGCTGTGTGTTCAGGGCGATGGACACTACCGGCTGCCGTGTCACGGTGTTGTCCGCTTTTGCCTCAGCCTGCCCAGCTTGTTCCGCACCGGCCACCTGCTGTTGCGGCGCATGACTGCTGCCCGGCACCCCATCGGGGGACATGCCCACCACCACCCACATGGCCAGCGCGGCGGCGGCCGCGCTGCCGAACCCCAGCACGAACCCCCGGCGATGGTGATGCCGCTGCTGGGCCACATTGTGTTTGATGGCGCCAGCCAGCACCCGGTCGGCAAAGCCCTCGGGAGGCGTCACTCCCGGCAGGGCCCGCAGGCGCCGCACCAGATCCAGCTCCGCAGCATACTCGGCCTGGCAGGCGGCGCAGGATGCCCGATGGGCGTCAAATGCCGCCCGCGTGTCCGCGTCCAGTGTCTGGTCGACGCCGTCGGTGAGGTGATTGTTAAATTCAGTACAATTCATGATCGTTTCCTTCTTGACCTTATACACGCTTTGTGTGCCTAAAGGTTCCCTTTTGGGTCAAATTACCGAAAATCATGGTTTCGGAGGATCCGAAGCCAACAATTTGCGCATGCGGGCCCGGGCGCGATGGATGCGCGATTTGAGGGTACCCACCGGCACATCGAGCATTTTCTCCAGCTCCACCAGACGGTAACCCTCGATATCGTGCAGTGTCAGCAACACCCGATGATCCTCGGAAAGCCGCTCAAAGGCACCTTGCAACTGCTCGATGCGCTGATCCTCGGCCAGTTCGTGATCCGGTGACTCTCCACCACCACTATCCGCCGTTTCATAAAAGGCCACCTCGTCGTCGATCAGCTCCAGGGGTGAGCGTTTCTGACGGCGTGTGCCATCCACGAACATCCGGTATAGGGACGTCACCAGCCAGGGGCGCAACCTCTCCACCGCTTCCAACTCGGTGCAGCGGGGAAACAGCTTGATGAGCAGATCCTGCACCAAATCCTCGGCATCTTCCGGATTGCCGCAGAAGCGATAGGCGAGTCGGTACAAATAGGAAATATGGGGGCGCACCAGCGCGTCGAAGCGCGCCGCCGAGCCTCCCTCGGATTTTTTGGAAGGAAATATCTTCATTACCACGGAAGATTATAGAATGCGCAGGCCCTTGGACAGCGATGAAGGAAACAGACTGAACTGGGGGGACGCCCATGTACCACAAAAAGTTCCCCGCCAAACCGATACGACTTGGCTTTGCCCTGGCATGGCGCTAAAGTTGGGTAAATTCTCAAAATAGCAGAGCCGGCCATGTTTCATCATCAGGACACCCTGCAACGCCTCAATGAGAACATTCCCCTGGGGGAAAAACTCAGCAGCGTCCACGAGGCCATCAAGGCCCAATTTCCCTTTATTGACCGTATCGCCGTCGCCATCTACGACGCAAAAACCGACACCCTGAAAACCTATGTGCACAGCAGTGGCGGTGACAGCCCCCTGCAGCACTATCAGGCGGCCATGGCCGATGCACCGTCACTGCAGGAAATCGTCAAGCTGCGCAAACCCCGGGTGGTCAACGACCTCAACATTTTTGCCAATGGATCACAGAAGCACTCCCAAAGTATCCAGAAACAAGGCTATGCCTCCAGCTATACCCTGCCGATGTTTTTGAATGACGAATTTTTCGGCTTCGTGTTTTTCAACTCCATGCAAAAAGAGGTATTCGATGGCAGCACATTGCACTATTTCGACATCATTGGACATTTGATTTCCCTGCTGATCATCAATGAACAAAGCTCGGTGCGCACGCTGCTGGCCACGGTAAAAACCGCCCATGACATGACCCACCACCGGGATTCCGAGACCGGTGCTCACATCGATCGCATGTCGCGCTACTCCCGGCTGATTGCCCTGCACATCGCAGACAGGCACAATCTGGATGACGAATACATCGAAAACGTGTTCCTCTTCTCACCCCTGCACGACATCGGCAAGATCGCCATCGGTGACAACATCCTGCAAAAAAAAGGCAAGCTCACCGAGGAGGAAATCGAGATCATGCGCACCCATGCCAACAAAGGTGGCGAGATCATCGACAGCATGCTCAAAGATCATGGTCTGGACACATTTGAAAACATCAACATCCTGCGCAACATCGCCGAATACCATCACGAGGCGGTAAATGGCACCGGCTATCCCCGCGGTCTGCAGGGCGAGGAAATCCCCCTGGAGGCACGCATCGTCGCCGTGGCGGATGTTTTCGATGCCCTCACCAGCAAACGCCCCTACAAGGAAGCGTGGAGCAACCACGATGCCTACGCCATGCTGCAACGCCTCGCCGGCGGACAACTGGACAAGGAATGCGTGGACGCACTTATCGCCAACAAAGAAGAAGTGGAAAAAATCCAGCGCGAGTTTGCCGAAGATCCCCTCGGCTGAGCCTGGCGCATGGCTTCACCCGCGTTATCCTCAGACCAGCAAACCATCCTCATCACCGGCTGCTCCAGTGGCATTGGTCACTGCGTCGCCCACGGACTGAAGGCGCGCGGCTATGCAGTGATTGCCAGTGCCCGCAAGGCCGGCGACGTGGCGCGCCTGCATGCAGAAGGCCTGGATGCCGTGCAACTGGACCTCGCTGACTCTGCCTCCATCACCAGCGCCGTGGAGCAAACCCTGCATTTGTCCAACGGCAAGTTGTACGCCCTGTTCAACAACGGCGCCTATGGCCAGCCCGGCGCCGTAGAGGACCTGTCCCGCCAGGTTCTGCGCCAGCAATTCGAGACCAACCTGTTCGGGACCATGGAACTCACCAACCGCGTCATCCCCGTGATGCGCCAGCAGGGTTACGGGCGCATCATTCAGAACAGCTCAGTGCTGGGGCTGATCTGCCTGCCCTATCGCGGCGCCTATAATGCCAGCAAGTTTGCCCTGGAGGCCATCAGCGACACTCTGCGCATGGAACTGCGCGGTACGGGGATCCATGTATCGCTGATCGAACCCGGTCCCATTGCAAGCCGCTTTCGTGAAAACGCCTTCGCGGCCTATCGGCAACACATCGACCCGCAACACAGCGCCTACCGCGAGATTTATCAACGCATGGAAAGACGCCTGCAGAAGAAGGGGCCCTCCGCACCCTTTACCCTGGGGCCGGAAGCCGTATTGAAAAAAGTGATTCATGCCCTGGAGTCGCCCCGCCCCAGACCCCGTTACTACGTCACCTTCCCCACCTACCTGTTTGGCACCCTGCGACGCCTGTGTAGCAGCCGGGGGCTGGAGAGGATTTTATTGAAGGTTTCCAGAGACGAAAACAAATAGCCCCTGTTCCCTTTGCCCTTTTATCTATCCTCTCACGGCAAAGTAAAATTAAACGTCGCCCCTTCTCCCTCTACCGACTCGGCCCAGATAGCACCACCATGACGCTGGATAATGCGTTGCACAGTGGCCAGCCCCACACCGGTGCCTTCAAATTGACTCGCCGGATGGAGGCGTTGAAAGACACCGAATAGTTTCTTTGCGTGTTTCATGTCAAACCCGGCACCATTGTCACGCACAAAAAAGACCCGCTTGTTTCGCTGCCTTATTGCCCCGAAGCTGATCTTTGCCTGCGGTTTCTTGCCACTGTATTTCCAGGCATTATTGATAAGATTATCCATCACCACACCCAACAATTGTGCATCCCCCCGCGCCACCAACCCTGCCTGAATATCCCAGCGCACATCCCGTTGTGGCGCATCCCGTGAAAGCCGCTCCTTGGCCTGGGTGGCCAGCACACTCAGGTCCACTTCCGTGACTGACATCTGGCTGCGCCCGATGCGCGCCAGATCGAGAATGCCGTCGATGAGTTCAGCCATGTGCTGACCCGCCGCCACCACACGGGCAAGATGCCCGCGTTCATCCTCATCCAGTTTATCCACCGCATCCTCCAGCAGGATCTGGCTAAAACTGGTGATGGAACGCAAGGGCGCACGCAGGTCATGGGCCACGGAATAGCTGAAAGCCTCCAGCTCCTGATTCTTTTCCCGTAGTTCGCGGGTACGTCCCTCCACCACTTCCTCCAGATGCAGACGATAGGCCTCCAGCTCACGCTCGGTCTGCTGGCGCTTGCTGACATCACTCAGGGCGACGGTAAACATTTTCTTATCACCCAACAGGATCTGTGAGATGGAGGCTTCCACCGGAAATTCCCTGCCATCTTTGCGCAACCCCGATACCACGGAGCGATCCTGGGCCATGCTTTTCTGGATATTCTTGTTTGCGAAATGATGAATATATTCAGTGTGCGCCTCTCTGAAGCGCTCTGGCAGCAACATGCCCAATGGCCGACCCAACACTTCCCTTGCCGCATAACCAAAAACATGTTCCGCCTGGCGATTGAACAAGGTGATACGATGACTTTCATCAATACAGATCAGCACACTACCAGCTATGTTGATCACCGCCTCCAGGCGAGACTCACTCTGATGCAGTTTTTGTTGTGTGGTGCGCATAGCTGCAAGCAGCTGGTCGATACTGCGATACAGGCTGCCGATCTCACTACCATCCGCAGCCGATGGTGAAAGCTCTGCGCCGTAATCATGTTGCTCTGCCATGTCGCGCACATGCCCCGCCAACGCAGTAATCGGCTTACTGAAGTAACGCTGCAACCAAAAAGCCAGCAGGTACGACAGCAACAGCATCAGCGGTAACACCCAGGCAATAATGGTGTAGGTCACTTGCAGGTACTGGTCATGTTGCTCATTGGACTGGCGCAGAAACACACCGCCAAATTCCTCTCCCAGGTAAGTCACTGGCAGAAACATGTGCAGCAAGCCATCTTCGAAGTAGGCATCATCCCTCGCCCTGAGCTGCGCATAATCAGGCAATGGCAGGGCCAGAGAGGGCGACTTGTCATATTGGAAAACCAGCATGCCTTGGCGGTCAAACAGAAACACATTATGAACAAAGGGAAAAAGCCGCAACTTCGCCACCACGTCCGCGGCAATTTCTTTGTTTGCCGAGACAATGATCTTCGTCAGATCCTGGGACAGCACACGCATCTCGGATTGCGCATGACGCACCGCTTCAGCACGCTCGCTCTGCAGGGAGAAATACAACACCGCAAAAAAACCGCTGGACGACACCAGCAGGGAAGAAAGGAAAATCACCAAAAACAGTTTGCGCCGAATAGACATGTTGAGGAAATACGCCTTCATGCTGTGGTGCACGGGTGGACGGCGTTCAGCAAGCGGTACATTTCACGCCCCCTGTACCGTGACAATCACACTGCGTCGGTGTCCCCGTCGACGGTGCTCCCACAGATAAATTCCCTGCCACACACCCAGGGCACAACGCCCGGCGCTCACCGGCAAGGTCAAGTCGCTGTGGGTGAGAATGGTGCGCACATGGGCCGGCATGTCCACCAGACGGGTGATATAAACCATGTATGGACGCTCGCAGTGCCCATCAATACTGGCTTTGTAGGTTTTGAGCATGCCCATATACCACCCCCAAAATGTGGACAGATTAACAATCCATTGTCCATACAGATAGACTCCCACATGTTTTATACCAGACAAGGCCTCACTCCCCGTGAATGGTAATTACTAACTTACGACTGCCACCATGGTTTCTATGCTCGCAAATATAAATACCCTGCCAAACACCAAGGTTAAGCCGCCCATCAGTTACAGGCACGTTAAGAGTGCTGCCAAGTATACTGGCCTTCAAATGGGCAGGAAGGTCATCAGCCCCTTCGTGCACATGCAAGTAATATGGTTCGTTCTCAGGAACAAAATTATTGAAGTAACTCTCAAAGTCCTTTCTTACCGTTGGATCTGCATTTTCATTAATGGTTAGCGATGCCGAGGTATGCGTTAGAAATATATTAATCAAGCCAACACGAAACTCACGTAATTGTGGCAATTCCTCCACGATTTCATCAGTAATAAGATGAAACCCTCTTGGCCTTGGCTTTAGATAGATTTCTTTTTGGAACCACATAATCGTATATCTCATCTAGTCGAACATGGGCACCACTTTATCATATCGTTTAAGTTTCTTTTCTAGTTCCGCTAGCCGGTCCAGCAGCATCAATTCTCGATTAAGTGAATTATGATATAACTCACGATAATGCTCCTTTTTTCTCTTCTCAGCAGTCAATTTCTGCTTAATCGAGGCCTCTTCAGGCACCACCTCATGAGCAGCGAACTCAATTGCTCCAATTAATGAACCAAATATTTTACGGGATTTTTTGATTGAACCACGCTTTCTACCTGCCTCTAATGCGACAGTATCCTTGTTTATTCTTGTCCCAGGAGGTAGGCGGATCGGCTTATTGCCTTTAAGCCTTTCAAGGGCGGCCCAATAATCATCAATAGCAGACATGACTGAACCGCCCCGGGTTTTGAGGAGGCTCCAACCTTTGAGAGAATGGAGCCATGAACAAGTCAAACAAGTTTTCACCGGAAGTCCGTGAGCGTGCGGTG
>Ga0256832_1000507_pt1 | contig 25278 bp, 20 predicted proteins | sample 134614metaG_FD_190534 | JGI IMG/M metagenome (GOLD analysis project Ga0256832, IMG submission 190534) | Hydrothermal vent microbial communities from Lau Basin, Pacific Ocean - 134-614 | ecosystem: Environmental > Aquatic > Marine > Hydrothermal vents | place: Pacific Ocean: Lau Basin | collected... | reverse complement strand
GCTTTTTATTTTCGGTTTTTGTTATTTTTCCGAAAATGTATATCTTTGAGTACCTTGTCATTATACATCTTTTTTGAGTATTTGAAAATAAATTTATATACGGCAAATCTTTATTTAACACATATATTTTTATAGGTGCAAGTTACACATTTTTTCTTATATCTCGTAGCTCTGGGATAAATATTTTTTGTAATAATATCAATTATTTTATTGCTTATTTCTATTACTTTGTTTTTATCCTCTAGTTTTATTTCTACTTCGAGCAATTTGTTCTTGCTGCGTATATATACCAAATAACCTTTCTCTACCGGTTTGTTGAAGTTTTCTTCGATTAATACCGCATAACAAGCCAATTGGGTTTTGTATGTTGTAAACAATTTTTCTTTGTATTGGGCAAATTTGTAATCAAGCGGTGCCATAGTATCATCATTGAGTACCAATACTTCATCTACTTTGCCTCTGATTGTTCCATTCGTGAGGTATTGATCCAAATATTTATCTTTTACACCGATTCTTTTTCTCAGGTATTTTTTGTTTCTTATCAGTTTCAATTCATGCATTTTACGCCCTTTATCAACTTTATAGTGTCTTTCTTCATATTGCGGAATGCGCAATACATATTCAAAGTACGTAAATCTAGGACAAAAAAGATATTCGATTATATGCGAAGGTGTGATGTTCATTATAAAAATAATGCTTTTACTTGATCGGTTACCAGTTTTTTGTCAAATGCCTGTCCTAGTAATACTGTTTGTCTTAATTCGGTTTTATTCATTGGGAATATATAAACCGAATCGGTGTCTTCGTTAATCAAATCTTCTATTTGCATCTGCAAAGTATCCCTGTCGTTTTCTTCGATTGTACCGAGAAAAACGGAATATTGTACTCTATACAATCCTGCTTGTTTGCAATATTTTGCAACTTTTGTTCTTGATTTATCTTCTTTTATATCATATAATACCCAAGCTATCATTTTGCGTTTTATTTTATTAAAGAATTGGCAAATGTATGTGTATCCATTTGCATTGCATTTGACCTTGATTGATTTCTTCCTTTATATCTTATTTTTTCTTCTTCAAAAAATTTAAAGAATCTATCGGTTAATAATGCTTTCCCGTCAGCATTGAGCGAATATCCGTTTGTTATTTTGTCAGTATGACTGTCATTGACCTTTTTAGCTGAAAATAGCTTAAAAACGGTCTCTTCTGCTATAATTCTATACGGCTCTATAAAGTCAAATACCAGACTCTTTGTATTGTAATCATCTCTGTGCATAAACCCCGTATATGGATCCAATCCTGCAATGACCAACGCTTTTTCCACTCTGCTATACAAAATGCCGTATGCATAATTGAGAAAAGCGTTGAAAGGGTCTTGCGCAGGTCTGAAACTTCTTCCGTCAAATTTGTATTTTTGTGTTAGTAACTCGCTTAATAGCGTGAAATAGATCCTTCCGGCCGTTCCTTCCCATCCGCGGAGACTGCCTTCTATTTCGCTGATTTTTTCTGCTTTTGAATTAGATATCTTAGCATTCAGCTCACTCAGTTTTTCAATGCTGTTTTGTATTCTTTCGCTCTTTTGACTTCTGTGTTTCTTCAATTTTTTCAGAAACTCAATTTGATTTTCGATTTTTTGACTCAGCCATTTTATTACCCAATTTGCTCCGATAGCATTTAGACTTGCTTCCAATTGCTTTTTTCGTATTTTTGTAGTGCTGCCCGGGCGACTATGCCAAAATCTTCCAACGGGTACTCCGTCATACTCAAATATTACTATATCGATATTGTTTTTTGTTGCCATTATAATAGCTGCCGTACTCATCGCTGTACCTTTACTCATTAGGATACTACTGATTTTTTTTACACTAAAATAATGTTTTTCCCTATTTCCATCTTTTCTTACTATCACTTCAAACATATCATCTTTTATATGAAGATAGGATCCATAACTGTTGATGATGAGTTGCATGATTTTTATTTTTTAAAGTTATATTTTTTTGACTGTTCCGAATCCTCGTGATGTCGATTTTCCTACTCCTGCGTAATCAGGTAGAATGGCATTGGTAACAAAATCTCCTTCAAAAGCCAACATTTTTTTGTTTTTGAATAATGTCAATTTTTCCTTGAATTCTCCTTTGACCATTATTTGTTTGCTAACTCTAAATCCAATTCCTTTATAAAAGCTCAAAATATTGTTTCGTAGCTGTTTATTCAAAAAATACTCCTTTTCCTCCTTTGTTTGAAAATTTCTATAAATAGTATAATTCTTTTGATTTAAAGCAATCCATAAAGTCTTAAATCTGTATTTGTGCAATTTTGAAAAATCATTTAATTCGTAGATTTTATTTTCTAGATTTTTGGAATTGATCTCGTAACTATTATTCTCAATATCCATATGTTTTATTTTTAAAAACAATTCTATCAATAGTCTGCTGCCTTCGTTTATTCCTACTAAGAAAGGTATTTTATCTATTACTTTATATTGTACCAAAGGATAAGCGTACCTAAAGCTTCCATCTTCAAAATGGTTGTGCAAAAACGGTGAATGTTCTTTGAAAAGATTGCCAAAATATCCTCTCAATTTATGAGCATCACGTGTTTTCAGGGCGATATCGGGAAAACGAACTATTGTTTGATTTATCTTTATCGTTTTAGAGTCAGAATTAGTTTCCATAATGGTATTATTTTTATTGTTTTTGACTTTATTGATATTTGTTCTTCTGTATCATAAGTAATAATATACAAGTCGTCTATTTCCAAATAATTGCTTGCTTTGATAAGAGATTTTATTTCCCTGTTTTTAGTAACATCATTAATAAGTGTATAGGAAACCTGATAAAGTGATTTTCCGGGAATCACAAAATCCACTTCGATATTTTTAGTTTTGAAAAACGTAATATCTTTGTGGTATCTTATCAATGTATTATATGTAAGTGTTTCTAGAAATTTTGAATCTGGTTTTTCTCCCAGCGCAAAAAGCAATCCATTATCGATAAAATAATATTTCTTTTTTGATTTGCGTTCGGAGAACTTATAATTCAAATTTTTTATTTCCCTTATCAAAAAAGAACTTTTCAAACTTTCTATCCAAGATATTACGGTTGGTGTACCGGCATTTGAACCTGATGCTTTTAGCAGGTTTTTCATCCTGTTAAAAGAAAGTTTGTCATTTGTACTTTCCGCAAGTTTCTTGACCAATAACCTTATGCCGTGAAAATCTCGGATATTGTTTTTGAGTATTATATCGCTAAAAAGAATTGTGGAATAAATATTGTGCAAATAATCTCTTTTGCTTGTAATATGCAATATTTCCGGAAATCCACCATAACGTAAATATTTTTCAAATTGATTTTTAAAAACATTCTTTTTCTTGCTAAAAATATCATTTTTTTCAATTGTAATTCCGTTAAAATATAAAAATTCATGAAATGAAAGCGGGTATATTTCCAATTGCAAAAACCTTGCGCCCAATGTAGATGCAATATCAATACTCAGCATTTTGGCATTGGAACCGGTAACATAAGTTCTGTATTTTTGATCAGCCATACGCCTGCAAAATTTTTCCCAACCATTGATATTTTGTACTTCATCAAGAAAGAGAACAGGTTTATTATCAGGGTAAAGTTCATAATATGCGTTAAGCATTTTATCAAAATCATCTACTTTAAAATCTATAAATCTGTCATCTTCAAAATTGATATACAATACTTTTTCGTAATCGTTGCTAAAATATTGTTTGATTATTTGGAACAGAAACCAAGTTTTACCTGCTCTTCTTATCCCTGTAATAGCATAATTAACTTCCGGATCGATTTGATAATCTCTGGTTTTTACATCCAATTCCTTGATAAAACTCTGATATTCCCGTATAATTTCTTTGAAATTCATTCCATATTGTATTATGTACTTTACAAAAATAGTGCTATATTGTTAAATATGCATTATAAAAAGCGATTTTTTTGATTTTATATTATATTTATAAAGATATTGTAGTAAGTTCGGTATCATTGTATCCGGTATTGTTAGTGAAATATCTCTAAATATTAAACACAACAGGTTCTTGATTATTAAAATCCATTCCTATTTCTTCGTCATAATAGGCATCAATAAACTTGTAGTGATTACATTGCTCGATTCTAAACTTATATTCTTTGCTTTTTCTTACCGACAACTCATACTTTGCTATTTCAAATGGTTGCTTATCTGCTAAAAGGATTTGATAATTATCTCCTGAGCTTTGATTTATTATTGGAATTACATTAATTGTATCCATATTTAATCTTGTCATATTCTTTTCATTTGCCTGATTATCCATTATATAAGATAATCTTCTTTGTTCTTCGGAATAAATGGATAAACCTTTTTTGAATTCTTCATTTTCTTCAATGTCAAAATCAGAATAAACATTTTCAACCAAAGATATAAGGGTTTTTTCCGTTAGCTGTTTGTTGTTATTCTGTTCTAAAACTTTCCAGGTTTTATTCAGGACATCATTGACATTGTAAACCCACTTTTCAGAGATTTCAGAGTGTTTGAAAACAAGAACTTTTGTTCCCGACTTTTTCCTTTTTCGATTTACTCTTCCCGCTCTTTGTATTATTGCATCGATTGGTGCATTCTCAGTATAAAGAATGTCAAAATCAATATCTAAAGAAACTTCAACCACTTGTGTTGCTATAAGAATGCCTGGCTCATCTGATGCTTCCATTTCAAAAATCGTTTTCTCCTTTTCCTGGCGGTGCAAAATTGTAAAGCGAGAATGGTAACAGAGAATATTAATTTCATCTGCGTAAATATTCTCTTTTATTGTTTTGTATAAAGAAATTGCAGAATCTACCGTATTAACCACAACTAATACCTTTTTCCCTTTTTTCGCATTTTCAATAATTTCCTCAACAGATTCTTCGATAAATTGATTTTTTACAATAAATACATTTCTTGCCTGATCTAATAGTTCTCTATCTACAATCAAAGAAGTGTTTGATAAATATTTCTGCAACAAAATTTTAAGAGTATTTGGCAAAGTTGCCGTCATTATATAAAATGTAGCAATAAAACTTTCCTCTAAATATTTAATAGTTGACATTACCAAACCCAGTGTGTAGGGTTCATAAAGATGTATCTCATCAATTATCACTTTTGCATTCGTATGCTGGAAGGTTTTTAGTTCCCAGTAGCCAAGATTAAAACCTTGTGCAAGAATTTGGTCAACAGTTGAAACATTTACATTTCTGAAAAAAGTTTTGTCGAGTAAATAGTCTTTTTTATCATAAGAATCATCTAATTCTTTTCTAAGGTAAAAAGCGGACGAATGAACAACGGCTGTTTGTTTTTCACCAAAATAGGATTTAAGTCGTTGATAAATTGCATTTGATGTAACCTTAGTTGGCAAGAGGTAAATTATTTTGGCATAATCTTTTTTGTTTTTAGACCACAAAAGTGCTGCTTCTGTTTTTCCGCTTCCTGTAGGTGCGACAGCAATTACATTGCCATGAATATCCGACTCTTCCTGAAACTTACGTAATTTTATGATGTCCAATAATTTTTGCCCTTCCTTTAGTCTTTCTCTATTGAGTTTATCAAGAATCTTTATTCTCAAATAGTTCGTGTCAAATGACAAATTATCAGGTAAAGAATTATTGCCAGATGCCAACCAGTCGGATATTTGTAGGATTGCTTTATATTTAATATATTTGTTTCTTTCTGTACTTTCTAATTTTTTCAATAATGGAATAATTCGATTTTTATAGTCACTAAATAACTTTTGGTAACTGTTTTCCAGATAATTTATAGCAATATCTGAAACCAAATAGTTGATATTATCCTTTTTAAATATTTCGTCATTAGCCCATACAATAAAATCTCGAATAAATTTTGGATTGATATCAAGTTTTGCCGTAGTTTCTTTTGAAAATAAATCCAAATTCAAGGGCTTGTGATGACTTAAAATCGCAAATAAACTTGTTGGATAGGATTTGTAGTAATCATAATTGTTTGCAGCCAAAAATATTCCCGATATAAACTCGTGCCTGATGTAATTATCGTAGTTTTTAACTTTTCCGTGTATTACATCCTGAAAATTATTTGTAATTTTTCCAAAGTCGTGAAATACAACACTTATCAAAGATTTCTGCCAAAAATCTTCATCAGGAACCTCCGGTTTATACCTGTTTTTTACTTGCTTCCAGATGTTGTAAACTTTAGTAATGTGTCTTGGTAAAGTTTCCCGTGGATTGCTTTTAGCAAGTATTTCTTTAAACATCATAATTTACAAATTGGGATTGAGATATTTCCATATTCAACGCATTCAATATCATAATTCAATTTAATTTCTTTTGTTATTATAGAGAATGTCGAAACATTCGAAACAGACCTTATACCGTAATCTTCAGAATAATTGAACCTTGTAGGTAAATCGTAAACTACAGGTTCTGCAGTTTGATAGATTGAAAACTCTAAAGATTTGTTGGGATTACTTAAAACATTATCAATCACATCACCTTCTATCACACAGTTATTAAAAGTTCGTTTTTTATTTACTACTTCTGTCCTGTAAATCTTTTTAATAAAAGCAAGAGAATCGCTATTACCTACTGTTAAAGCAAATTTTGGGTTGTCAAAAGCCGTATTTAATTGATTTAAAGCATTTTGATTGTTTGAGCCGAAACAAACAACAAAACGGTTAGAAAAAAGAATTTCTCTGGTTATAACACTTCCTCCGAAATCCGGGTGGTGGTTATATAATTTAGCACCTTTGACTTCGTTAGTATATTTCCAAATGTCTTTAGCTTTGCCAAAAGAGAAACCGTAAACTCCAAAACAAAATTCACTTTTTTCAAAAAATTCCTGGGCTGCTTTTGGAGTTAGTCCCATCGCCGCCCCCGCCAAACCTATTAAGGTTGTCGGGGGTGGTAACGGCAAGGTTTTGTGAAAATTTTGAAATTCCGGATTGCGAAATGATGCTGTATTAGTCAAAATTTCAATAATTAAAAATTTCATAACAATTACTTAATTTTATAGTAATCTTTTACCCAATTTTCTATTTCTTCAAATCCTTCTTGTAAACTTTTAACGCCTTCTCCTTTTTCAAAAACAGCTTCTTGAACAGCAAAAACCGATTTTTCAATGTACTTGCTGTAATCTTCGAGAACAGTTTTTAGTTTGTCATAATTAACCTGCCCTTTTGCAGTTAAATCAACCGCTTCCAAAAAAACAGGATTTTTTGATTTCATATAGGCAGCAGCAATAAACTTAGGCGAAATATCTGCAAGAAATCTGGATTGACGTCCAGAACTCCACATGGTCCTAAAAGCATCAATAAAATTAATTACCCTTTTTGCTTTTTCTTTATTGTCAACTAAATCAATTTCTTCAAGTTCCCTTGTTTTTTTATCTTTAATTCTTGTTTCTTTACCAACCCTGTCAAGTTCGATTAAAATAGACCCCCGATAAACGCCGGAATGAATTTCGGTTTCAAAAATATTTGGATCTAATCCGATTTTCTTACCCATAAAATTAGTGGCAAAATCAAGATCGCCTTTATACGTAGCAAGGGCTACCAATGCTTCAACTCTTACAGGAGATGTACGTGTATTGGAAGTTCCAGCTTCTCCATCGGAACCGGCTTTGGCATCCATATAACCAAACAAATCGTCGTCGATGTATTTTATGGGATCCATTGCAGTTTTAGGGGCTCCTTTTGCTGTGCTGGATACATCAATTGGTGATAAAGTATATCCCAGTTCTTCGATTTTATCCCTCAGTGCCCGTCTTATAGCCTGCGACGAAACATAGGGTAATTCGCTACCATTATCCAATGTAACTTTTTTTATAGGATTAATGTTGTCAACCTCTTTGTCGCTTCCGTTTAAACTGGCAAGCGAAACTTTACTTAAATAGGTAATTGTAATGCTATTTGTTTTCATATTTCTAAAATTTAATTGTTATTATTTTTCAAAACAGAATTGAGTTGATTTAATGCCCCAATCAATGAAAACTGTTTGATGAGCATAAAATTCTCTTCATTAATATTTTCAAGAATTTCATTGCTTACTGAAATGCCGTATTTATTGGCAATCCGGTACAGATTATCAAGAAATTGCTGTAGTGTTCTAGATTTATGCAATCCGATTATGTATTTTCTTCCGTTTTTCGCTTTTGTTTTTTTGTCTTCATCATCACCAAAATTAATAATACCCTGACCAATACTTTTACCTAGATTGATCGCTTTTTTTTGTAGTTCTTTATCCATTTTATTGTTTTTTAAGGTTTGTTCATAAATTATTAAGAAGTTAAGAATGGTCTTATAATTTCGATATCCTGTATTAAATCCGTTGATTTTATGATTATAACTATCATAAAATAATTTTTCTATTTGATTTACGATGGATTTACCTTTTAATACGTTAGAAAATATTTCCGAACGAATAATTCTTTCTAAACGCCTAGCTTTATTAAAATCCTTTGTATTTGACGAAGATGGCGTTCTTAATTTTAATCCATACCACAAATCTTTTATTAGTATTTTTTCTTCGCCTTGTTCTAGATTATATATTAACCGAAAAATATATTTTACATTGTTAAATTCTTCATACTCATTGGGTCGCAAAGTGGAAGCAAATTTATCGGCTTTGAAAGAAATTATTGAAATTGGAATTTTTTCAAGTGGATGGTTTCTAAACGGGTCAACAATGTTTGTGCTTGCATTTTTATTGTTGAAAATTTCTTCTTCAAAATGCCGTTTATAAAAAGTGTAAAGCATTAAAAATGATACTTCGGAAGTAAAAAAAGTATCATCAGAACTTTTAACCCTATACTTCTCCTCATCATTTCTTGTATATATAAAATCGTAAAAATTAAAATTGGAAGAATAAGGCAAAGGGTGCTGTGTCTCTAATTCATTTTTGGATTTGTAAAGTGCCGGATTACAAAGTGTATCAATATTTGGCAAATTGTTTGAGTTAAAAAAATGGCAAATTAGGGTATCATATCCATTTTTGTATGTATAAAAGACTAAAGCAGGTGAAAATCTGATTAAATAAAGTGCTTTCCAGCTTATTTTCTTTTCGGAACTTTGTAAATATGAATTAAAATTTGAAATACCAGAAACAAATGGCGATATATTTTTACCTTCAACTAATTGTTTGAACCCATCGTTTAATATTGGGCATATTTTATTTCCTGGTTTCAAGTAATTTTCATTTACCAGTAATCGGGTTATTTTGGTGTAAGGCTCATTGAAGTATAATTTACTTCGTAATTTTATACCTTTGCATTCAAAATGATTTTTAAACTTATTTGCTAATTTATTATCACTTTTTTCTAATTTTTTTATAGTTGTTGTGTTGCTTTCATGGCGTGTAATACCTTGAGCATTATTTGTGAATAATTGAGTTAATCCATATGTGTTCATTTTTGGAAAAGAAATAAACTTTTCTGATTTAATTTCATAATAAAAATTTGCATTTTCATTTTTTGCATCTTCTATCTGTTTTTTTGTTGCAGTATTATAAATTTCTTTACCCATAAAGTAATAAACATCCTCTAAAAGCAAAAGAAGTTGATCACACTCAACAGTCAATTTGTTTTTTCCCAGATTATTTTTTACACCGGTATATTTATTCTGTTCCTGACTCATAAATTTTTCAATATACCTGTGCAATGCAACAATGCCTGCATTGACAAAAATGTTATTAGTTTGTTTAAACTCTATCAAGTTCATTCTATAAATTTACTGATATTTAATTATTAATAGTCAACGTCAACTATAAATTAATAAAATTCCAAAGATACATATTCTCCACGTACAAATTCACTTCTTCCAAGTCTTTCTTCATCTCCAATTGCCATTCTCCAATGGCTGCGATTGCTCTGTCTTGCATAAATGTCTTTTTGAGGGTAAATATACGAAATAATCGATTAATAATCAAAAAGATTTAGCTTTTATTTGATGAAATTGATGCTATTATGGATAATTGTAGCTTCACACATAAAAAAAGTGTGTAAGAGCAACTTGGATGACCAAGGTTCTTACACACTCCTGATTAATGAGGATCGAATTCAGTTCGTCAAATCACAGCTTTCAAACTAATATTTATTCATTATTGAATTTGTTTATGATTTTTTTCATTTGTTTGCCGGCAGCTTCTCGTCCTCCCAAGCCGAATGAAAGTGCTATGGTGACGGCTATTGTACCCAAAGTGATACCAAATGCCAAATTGACTATATCGTCTGCCAAGCCCATTGTCCTTAGACCAATAGCAAGAAATACCGCGATTACTGAAACCTTAATTATGGTAGCAACAAATTTATTACCGGTTCCTTTTGCAAAACTGTTTGAAGCAATATTTGCAACCCAATTACCAAGTGCCAATATCACAAGCCCGAGTAGTATCTTGCTTGAAAATGCGATTACGGTATTAAGTATGCCGGTCAATTGAGTGAACTCCAATTTCTCAACAGCGGTCATTATTCCGAATATGACTATGAAGAAATAAACGATATTTCCTGCTATTTTTGAAAAGTTAGTTTTATTTGAAATGTAACCGAGGTTTGCACTTTGCAATACTTTATTTATCTTAAATCCATCCAATAATTCTCTTATAAAGCCACTTAAAAACTTACCACCGATTACAAAGAAAGTGATGATTACCAATGCCATTATTATTCTTGGAATCGCATTGAAAAACTCGCTAAGCATAGCTGTTGCAGGTTTTGAAATCGCATCCATGTTCAAGATATTCAAAGCTGAAATCAACATTGGAATGAATATAAAGATAAAAACAATCTTCTTGAAGATAGATACAATATCTATATTTTGTGATATATTGAGTTTCGGAGCAAATTTTTGAATAGTATCACCGGATAATCCCACCAATTCAGATACTATATTTGCAAGCATATAGCCTATATAAGCTACAAGTCCCGCACCAAAAATATTAGGAAGAAATCCAAGGAACTCATTCAACATATTTTTCAATGGATCCAGTACTCCGCTCAATCCCAATTTCTCAAGTGCAAGCATGAAAACAAAAATCATAATCAGAAAATATGCAAGTTTTCCCAATAGTGATGAAAATACGACTTTATCACTTCTAAGTGCCTTGTCAATTCCTGCCTTATGTGTTAAATTCTTTACAATACTACGTATTATTCCCGCTACAAACCAACCGATAATTAGGATAATGATAGCTGAAATGGGTCCTCCAAATGAACCAAATAAATTGTCAAAAAAAGTTAAAATGTTTTCCATAATAATTGTTTTAAGTTAAATAAACAAATGTCAAAAAGCTTAGAGGTTTTTTTTAAAAGGAAAATTGCTTATTCGACAAATGTGTTTTAATTGAAGCCTCTATAATTTATACGCAGTACAACTTATCTTGTCACTTAAATCAATGAAGTTTTTATATTTTTTTGAGAAAATATTAGAAGCTATGGATACGAATTTGGTATTTAATATGTGATGAAAAAAAATATGCTTTATTTTTAAATTATTTTTTTCAGCTTATCACATTATCTTTAATTTTTATTTATTAAAAAATCTAAAGTTTATTATCGCAAATTATTAGCGTGTTAGATATCCATTTTTTTTGTAATGAGAAAAATAATCGCTTTATATATTATAAATATCTTATAATTGATAGGTATTCAATATATTACGAAAATATCATATGGTATGCTTTTTGCTTTTTGTTTATTGTCTTTTAAAAAATTAAAAACCAAAACTCATGCAAGACAGTAAAAGCGAAAGCTTATTTACAGACTTGCGATTTAGACTGGCATTATTATTAACGGGGGCATTGCTCAGTTATATTATTTTTAATTACCCGGGCTAAATCGCAATAAAAAAGAGGGGCGTTGTCCCTCTTTTTTTATACCTGAACCCCCAAAAACAAAAGAGTTTTAGTATAAAAAACTCATTTATATTGCTTAAATTAACAATATAAAGAGTAATTTTGTGTTGTATGATATATTGTCTAACAGGAGTTGAGTCCGGTTTTTTTCTGACTTGGCTTTGATTAAATTTTTTACAATGAAAAAGTATTTATTTTTTATTTCGTTTTTGTTTTTGGCTGTATTATCGATTAATTCATGTTCTGACCCTGTAGATGAATGCGAAGGAGTGGAATGTGGTAACGGACAATGTGAATCGGGTAATTGCAAGTGTGATTATGGTTGGAGTGGAAGCGATTGTAGTTCCAAAAAAATAACACCGTTTATCGGTGATTGGACAGGAGAATTAAAATGTTTGACCAATACTGATACTATCACTATTAGAATTAAAGAAATAGGTAATTCTGTCGATGTATTAAAGATTAATACTGTAGATTTAGTATTTAAAATCGGAAATGTTCCGTTATCTTTTGATAGTTATACTATGAATGCTGTCGTTGATTCGAGCTTCAATTCTTTTGTGATTGATACCTTAGAAATAAAGCAGAATTTCAATGATCAAGAGTTGTTAGTTTTTGTCAGTGGTGATGGTAAGAAAATTGAGGGAGATAAACTCGATTTGAATTTGGATTTCACACTAAAAAATCAAGGTATTGGATTCAAATGTACAGGTGTTTTTGACAAATAAAGTGCAAAGATTCGTGTGATGTTTAAAATGCTAATTATGAAATCCAAAATATTCATATCTTTTCTGCTTTTATTTTTATACATCAATTCTTTTGCTCAATTGCAATACAAAACCGGCAAATTGTACCTATCTCCTTATGCCTCTATTGGTGCATCTGCTATTTTGAATCAAAACAATTTTGGTTTTGGAGAAATGGCATATAAATTTAAGCCGGGAAAAGAAGCAGGTATTTTGTTCGGATATGACAATTATCTAAAAACATCATTCAGATTTGGTGTTATTTATGCTGAGAGAGGTCAAAAATATGGGGATATCTTACTCGACTTACCACATGAAAAAGAAATTACATTGACTTATATTCAAGTGCCTGCTGTTTATAAATATGTATTTGGAAAGACCAAAAATTATGATTATAGCGAATTGTTTAAGTATATTTTTGGAGGTTTACAAATAGGCTATCTTCTCGATGCAGATGTGGTTTGGAAGCGAAATGGAAAAGAAGTTGAATTTTATGATTTTATTTCATATGGACCTTATGAACAGGATAATAAAAATCTGGAAGAAATAAGAGAGAACGGTCCTTTATCAAGTGATTCGGACTTTTTTTCCAAGATTGATTTTAATCTTGTGGGAGGTGGAGGAATACAGTATTTTATCTCAAGAAAAATAATGATTTTTACAGAATTGATTGGGAATATAGGTGTCAGGGATATCAACGCTCCAAAGTGGAGGTTTAGGAACAACAAAAAAGCCTACAATTCTTCTATTAATCTGTTTGCCGGATTGAGACTGGGTATCAGTTACTATCCTTGATAACAAATTGGACTAAATCACTTGTTTGAAGATTGGATTCAAGCACAATAGTTTTTTTCTTACCTTTGTATCTATAGTTTATTCCAATAGTATTGGGTGGTCTTCTGCCTACATTTACAGCATGTAGAACCATGTAGTTTTTACCCTTTTTATTAAGTTTTAGTTTTATTTTTTTGGGTTTTGTTTCAAGAGACAGATTCTTATAAATCCAGTCACCGTTGAAATTGATTGATACTATATCTCCGTCTTGTATTTTATAATCAAATAATTCCAAATCTACTTCATCACCATCTACTTCAATGGTATGAATTGTAGAATATTTTGTCAATCTGCCATCCAAGTCTTTCGGGATAGAATTGATGTTATTTATAGAAGCTTTGATCCATTCCACTTTTTTTATTTTTTTCTTTGGTCTGATTACTTTAAAATAATGAGGAAGCTCAAATCTCTTTAGAATATTGATATTATTGCATTTCAACAAGTCGTTAAAATGCAGTATATATCCGTTGCCATATCTGTTGTATTTGTCGATTACTTTTACATTATAGTAATAATAATGCTTACCGTAAAGTTTGTATTCAGCAGCAACTTTTGGAGATAGTTCAATCTCACGGGTAGTAGATAAAATGGCGTCAATAGAAGATAAAATCTTCGAATTTAACTCTATGCATCTTTTATTTTTAATGAAACTATTATTTTTTTTATAAACTGTATATATTTTGTTCAGAAGTCCGTTTTCCATTTTGATTTTAGCTCTATTCTTCACCCTTAGTGCTTTTAGTAAATCAATGGATTTATTGTATAATGATATAAATTGTCTTTCTCTTTTATCCTTTAAATTGTCGGGATAAATAAGGTTCAATTCATTTTCCAAATTCAATAAATACGCATAATACAAGTCAAATAAATCTACTGCTCTATCCAATTCCTTGTAAATTACTTCAAGGTTTTCTTCTATAGACAAATCCTTGGAAGATATCAAATCGGCAATCTTAAAGCGGATATTATTTATTTGGTTGATGGTTTTGAATATATTTTTTGCTATTGGAAACAACTTTTTGTGATTTTCTATCCCGATAGTCTTATTGTCGTTTTTGATTTTGGCATACCATTCATAAGGAGTCACTTGATAAAACCAATGATCTTCATCTTTAAAGAGATTACGGGGCAAATCCCTGTTGCTGATATTGTTTATTTTATATCCCGGAAGATCTACATACTTGTTGACTTCCTGATTGTAATTTTCCAAAAGCCTATGAACAATCAGCAGCCCGTGCGTGGATTCATTGGTAAAATCCACATAATTATTGAGAGCCTCCAGCATCGCCTTGTCTTGAGCACTAATATTAGCTATTGACCAAAAGAATAATAAAAATAAAATTATATTTTTCAAAAAAAATGATTTTAAATTTAAGAAAATACAAAGTTACCACTATTCAATAACAATGGAGTATATATTATTGTTTTTTTGATTGATATTAACAAATCCCTAATACCAAATCAACGTCTTGAAATACATCTTTTTTGACAATACATGATGAAATGTCACTAAAAAATTTACCTTTGCGCTTTTTAGTTTTAAAATCACAATTTTATGTTGGGGAAAATCAAAATGGCTTTGCTGACCTTAATCTTTACTTTTGCTGTCACAAAAAACTATGGACAGCTATATAAAGTGATGATGGATGATAATAGCTACAATTTTTATGATGTAGTGAAGGAAGCAGAAAAATATTTTGCTACGCATGATAAGGGGAGGGGCTCAGGATATAAAGGATATATCAGGTGGAAAGAAGAGAATGAAGACAAATATTTTCCTTCCGGTAGAAGAGACAATATTGATCCGTTTTTTGCAGTAAATGCTTATAAGACATTTGTCAGAAATAATCCTCAAAGAATATCGAGACGTAACAGTAACGGGTGGAAAGAAATAGGTCCATCCAGAGTTGATAGTATCACATCAAATTATAATGCAGGTCTAGGACGAATAGAGGACTTTTACGTTGATCCCACAGATTCTAACAAGATATACTTAGGATCCAGGTCCGGAGGTTTTTGGCGATCTGTAGATGGTGGAGCAAGCTGGGAGGTGACCACAGATTTTTTATTAGCTACTGGAGTTAATACTATTGCTGTATCACCAACAAATCCGGACTCGGTTTTGATTAATTTGAAGAATGCAAAAAACGATTATTCTCATGGTATTTATAGGTCTATAGATGGTGGTTTGACTTGGACTTTATCCAATTTTAATCCTACAAATGTCGGCTATGGAGGCTTAGGAAGTGATTTTAAAATACGAATGATAAAATATCACCCAAGAGTACCTGATTTGATTTTTATCGGAACAAACAAAGGGATTTTTCGATCTGTTGATAATCTATCGACATGGACTAGGTTATACAGTTCTGGCGATATCACTGAAATAGAATTTCATCCTGCTAATGACAGTATAATATATATATATGATGGGGCCTATTCATCAGGACATAATAATGTGGTTTTGCGGTCATTGGATCAGGGTTTGTCTTATTCTCCATCAAATACTGTTGTTGGTAATAACAATACTACTTCCGTTTATTTTGCGGTAAGTCCACTTTGTAAGGACTGTCTGTATTGGGCATCAAAAAATGGGGTATGGATATCTAAAGATACTGCAAAAACCTTTACTTTTCGAGGTAATTCTACTCAAGCTTGTAAAGGTTTTGCAATAAATAGAACAGATACATCTAAGATGATTTATGGATATGTAGATATTGATAGGAGTATTGATGGAGGTAGAACATGGATTAATGCTACAAAGTGGTCTTTAGGAAGTACAAACGGCGCAGGTAACGGAAATCAAGCCAGTTTTGAAACAAGTACAAATTATGTCCATGCAGATTTGAGAAGAGCAAAGTTTATAGATGGTACTTTTTATGTTGGTACAGATGGATTTTTATCAAAAAGTACGGACAATGGAGTGCATTGGACAATATTGAGCCAAGGCGTGGCTACTCGTGAGAATTATACATTGGGATTAAGCCAGTCCAATTCCTTTAGAAGTATATCCGGATCGCAAGATAATGGGACAAGCATAAAACACAGAAGTACTTGGCTAGAGTTTTACGGAGCTGACGGAACAGACTGTTTAATTCATCCGTTAAATGATAATTGGATGATAGCTAGCGTACAGAGAGGAACCAGGAAAAGAACATTAGATGGTGGACAAACACTAACCGGAGTAAATCCAAGTGGGGCTGAGCCCGGTTCTTTTTTAGCACCTATCTTTTGTGACCCTAATGATCATATGAGCATTTATGATTTTAGAAGACATATATATAAGAGTACAGATTTTGCATCTACTTACGATTCCATAGGATCTCCCTCCGGTTTTTACGGAGCGATAAGACGTGCAGCAATAGCGGAAAATAACTCTAAAATTATAGTAGTTTCTTACTATGCAAATATAGAAAAATCCATTGATGGTGGAGTTAGTTTTAAAGATATCCGAAAGAATAATTTGCCTTATAGTTCAATAAAAGATATTGCTTTTGACCCGAATGACGATGATACTTTTATAATCGTTTATGCAAGTTATGAAAATGACGGAAAAAAGGTTTTTAAGACAACAGATGGTGGTGATACATGGATTAATATAACTAATAACTTGGGCAATATACCTGTTTATTCTGTAGCAATTGACCATACAAGTGCTTCCAATATATATATAGGTACTGAATTAGGCGTTTACACAAAACCTATGGACAGCAATAATTGGGTTTTATACAACGAGGATTTACCTAATTGTGCCATACAGGATTTAGAAATTAACTATGGAACCAATACTATAAAGGCAGCTACTTGGGGAAGAGGAATGTGGGAGTGTGCACTGGTGGATAGAAATGATTTTCCGCAGATTCTAAAAACAGAAATTAATGACTTACCGACCTTTGAATTGCCGAAAGAGGGATTTCCCCAATACGTCACTTCGGTTGTCAAGTATGACAATCAGCTTTCCGGCGTTTATGTGAAATGGTCTGAAGGATCTCCTACTTTTGATAATATCATAGTGATGAAAAATGCCTTTGATAGCATTTGGATATCGGATCAGCCATTGGATTTATTAGCAGGGGATACAGTGTATTTCAAAGTATATGCAGTCGGTATTGCCGGTGATACTTCTGAGACTTACAAATTCAATTATAAGGTAAAGGCAGGTTTTGATACCAATTTCTGTATGGATTTAGTAAGTGGTAGTGATGATGTGGAAGAAAAAAATGGTTCGGTTAATAATTACAGCAGTGACTTGGAATTATGTTATGATGGAGCCCCCCAGTACATTGGAATTCGATTTGTAAACATTCAAATTCCTAAAAACAGTATCATTGATTCGGCTTATCTTGAATTTATGGCAGATGAATCCGATAATGGGGATGTTGTAGTCAATATTGCAGCCTATGACATAGCAGATGCTCCTGAATGGGGTGGTGGAAATTATGTCTCCACTCGTCCTCAGACAGATGCTAAAGTGATATGGAATTTTGATTCTGATGATGCTTGGATAGGTGGAGTAACAGTAGATCAAACCCCGAATCTTAAAGATATAGTTCAGGAGATAATTGATATTCCTGATTGGAAACCGGGAAATAACATGTCCTTTATTTTGTATGGAGACGGGGTTGATACAGATAAGCGTGTAGCAGAATCAAAGAATGGAAGTCAAAGTCCTAAATTGTGTGTAGAATTTAGTCTCCCCCAAACCGATTGCTCTATAGTGACTAATACTTACAATGCAGGTCCGGGTTCGTTGAGGTTTGCCTTGAATTGTGTATCTGAAGGAGATACTATTCGTTTTAGTCCTGATATCTTTAATGATACCATTGTTGTATTGCACGAATCACTCCGTATTGATAAATCAATATTTATAGAAAGCAATGCTAATGAGGGTATCGTTATTCGCTTAGGGGATAAATCAAAAACTGTCAATTCTGTTTTTGATATTGAAATTAATGGAAATCCTGTTGGTTTTACAGGCTTTACCATCATGGGTGCTGATGGACCTAATGGATCAGCTATTCTTAATAGTGGTAATTTGACCCTAAAGAACATGATGATATCGAAAGCAGGAAAACCCAATATAGTTTCTACTATTAAAAACTATGGTGGAGGTACAATCAGTATAGTCCAAAATGCTTCGATTGATTAGTGGTAATAAGAAAATAGATAGTTTTTTCGAAAACCGTTTTATATTACTTCTCCCAAAGGAGTAGAGAATCACAATTTTGTATTTTTACTTACTCTATTACATCAAGGGTTTTACCGGAATTGATTATCATTTTTGCATTTTGCTTTAAAAATAAACTTTTTACCTGTCTATTGTCATATACTTTTGGGTAATGCTTGTAATATTCAGGTTTTGGAATAGTGACCTGTGTATTGATATCAGGGACTTGACCGCTTGACCAATTGCCCGCTATATTCCAATACCGGCTTATATTTCCATTCCAGTAAATACCGTATTCATAAGCGCCGATATCCGTATTTTTCAATAAAGGTATAGGTTTGCCATCTAAATCTTTATCAGATAATGCATCACTACCTGCATCGATACAAGGTGAATTTGCATTAAGATGAAAATCATCATTTGCTTCATCAACAAATTGAGGATTGCCGGCAAAATTATTCAATATGATATATCCATCTACACCATTTTGAGAATTAAAGCCGGCAACATCATACAATGTACCTCTAAATTTACAAGTTTGGTTTGTAGTCGAACTGAATATTAAATTATTCAAAAACGAATTGTCATAAGTTGAATCGTATTCATTGACATTGACATCAATGCTTATTCCATTGACCGTCGTGCCACAATTGTATATGATATTATTCCTTATGATATTGTCAAAAACACCGTAATCATTGTTGCCTGAGATTTCTATCCCAACTCCTTCGGTATTCAAAATGACATTGTTTTCATAAATATTATTTTTTGTTTCTGTGTTTGAATAGGCTGCAATATTAAACCCAACCCCATTCTCATTTATTAAAAGCGGTGTGTTTCTTACCAAATCTACAATATTGTGATGATAATGGTTATTATAACCATTTATTTGACTTTGTATCGAGGTATTTACTAATTGATTGTTGTATATCTCATTGTCATGCGCATCATCTACTCCCAATCTGCCACCGTAGCAAATATCGGGTGAGGTCATATAATTATCGTGAATATTAAGATTGTAAACCTTTACATTTACTCCGCCGTCAAGGCTGATGCTTGCATGACCCCAGTTTTTGAAATAACAATCCTTCAGTTCACCGCTTACACAAGCCTGATACCTGATTCCATCTCCGCATCCTCTCTCTGAACTACCGGGATATGTGCCTGCCATCGAATAGTCAAGAGTAAAAAAGGAATCAAAATTGCAGTTTGTTATTTTAATATTAGCAGGGTATTCCGATGGCGTATTGGAATCCGTATTTATTACTATTCCACCATCTGAATATTTCCCGATATTCATACTGTCAAGAGTGATATTTTTAGAGTTTGTATTGATGTAAAATGCTGTCCATCCTCCTTGCAAATCCAAATCACGAATTGTGATATTCTCTGCATCGCCGGATATCATAGGGAAGTCGGTTGCATATTTTATTTCCGTAACTCCATTTGGGTTGATGGTTGAGTATAAATACAAATCATTTGTAGCATCATCATATCGCCAAAAGAAGTTGACCCCATCCAGTTCGCTTTGGATATTTGCTCTCAATTTTTCCGTTCCATCTATCAAAACGCGTTGCGGATGATCTGCCGGAGGATTGGTCGCTTTCCAGATATTGTTTCCGGTATCAGTCCAATTGTGGCTTTGGATTACAACGGAATTGAATACAGGTTTTGCTCCCGAATCATAAGCTCCGAATACAATGTCGTTTAACGGCGAACCTGAAATATTTTCTATATAAAGCCTGTCTTCGTCCCAGACTTCACCTCTTTTGAACAGGATAGAATCCCCTGCTATGAAATTGTTCATTTCATCATTTACTTTGGTGATCGTCTTCCATGCTGTAGAGGGACTTGTGCCTTGATTGGCATCATTGCCCGAAGTGAAATCTACATAATAATTCACACCGCGAGCCTTTTCAATATCTTTTTGGTCCAGAGCAAAATTGTATATTTTGACTTCATCGATACTACCGTTAAAAGAGAGAGTGGTGGTGTTTTGAGCCCCGATAAATATTTTGTTAAATGAAGTGCCGATGACACCGTTTGCCTGTTCGCTTGCCACTTCCGCTGCATTGATATACAGCTTGGAAATTCTTCCGTCGTAAGTGAATGCCACGTGCGTCCATTCATCTATTGGGATCGCATCACCAATAGCGGCTTGAATCCATCCGGCTGTGTAGGTGGTATCGCTCGTATGGGGAGCATAAAATTGCAATTGTCCTGAATTATTGACTCCAAACCTCCAATCATCTCCACGTCCTATTATCACTTGTTCCGGTTCATTGGCATTAGTTCCATCCCATTTTATCCAAGCGGATAATGTGATGTTCATCTGAATATTCAAATTGTTTGAGGTATCTATTTGGATGTATTTATCATCAGGAGAGAAATCCAAAGCCTCATTTACTTTTCCTTGAATTGATGCAGGAGCGTTTACAATGCTTCCATCATTGCCGAAATACGAAAGGTCAGCAATCGTTGTGCCGGCAATATCGGTATTGTCCATAGTCCAATAACCCATTTCTTTTCTGTTGATAAATTCATTGTTTGAGATTATTTGTGGAGGCGTTCCTACCCAAGTATTATTTGACACAAATCCTGCTACAGTATTGCCGTGTCCATAATTGTCGTGCAAATGATTATTTCCGCCTGAGTTGTACATAAAGTGTACCAAATGAGAACCCGGTGGCATTGGATTATCGTAAAAATAATTATTATAAACGTCATTATTCTCTCCGTGTTGATTGGCGTGAAAATATATAATGCCATCTCTTGTTTGATCAGAGTGCAAGTGTTGATGATCTTGATTAACAAAGATGTTATGGTGGATTTTATTGTTTTTACTACCTACCAAAATACCATTGTTTTCAAAGATATTGTTTTTTATCGTAGAAAATCCTGAACCATCAATTTTATAAATAAGTTCAATTCCATACCTGACATTATTTTTAAATTTACAGCCTTCTATTGTCATATTTTTATATCCGGTTGCTGAGCTGTAATCAGGTTCAAAGTCAATTCCGGATTGAGGGTCTGTGCCATTGGCATTGTTAAATTCGCAACCGATAATCTTAAAATTTTCACCTGATATGACGCTCATATTGTTTCTAAATGCATTTTCTAGTTTGCAATTGTGCATCTCGAAATCTGTCATCTGTGTTTCACCATAGTTTTCGTGCACTACAATATAAACATTGTCCATCGGAGAATTTATAAGATTAATATTTTTCAATCTGGTACCGTCACATGCGCCGTCAATAAACATCACGGAAGTTCCCGATGTCTCAACGGTAGGATTTCTTGTATCGCGATTTCCGTCTATAGTCAAATTTTCGATTGTTATATTTTTGGATTGACTCAATCTTATGCCCCAGTGATCCCAATACAGAATAGTACCGTCTTGTACTTTGATTATTGCTTTTTCAGTCCCGGTAGAGGTAACCAAATAATCGTGAGTGTCAGGGAATGTGTTAAAGGTCAATCCCTGAGAGATAATATACGTTTTCCCGGAGGTGAAATATAGTGTTCCACCTGTACCTCGCAAATCCCAAATTGCATTTTGGATTGCGGTATAATCGTCGGTAATCCCATCCCCAACTGCTCCATAATCATCAACATAGTAGGTTTGGGAGAATAAAAAATTAGACATAAAAATAAATGCCAATACAGATGTAAAACGATTCATATTGATAGTATTTGTGTTGTTTAATATATTTCAAAGATAAAAAAATCATCATTGATATTCCAAAGATGCAATAATTTTAACTTTTGCTGCATGAAAATCCTCTCTAATTAGTGTCTGCACTAAAACAGGCAATTTTTTAAATTCAGATAATTATTACTCATATTTTGATTTTTTTGCAATGATTTGATGCCATTGTATCAATCACTTGTGAAAAAGGCAAAAGATGACAATAAGAATCAATTTAAAATTTGATGTGTTTTCTTGCAGACACTAACTTATTAGAATTTTTATATCTTTTTACTAAAAAAGACGAAAATCGCGCATCGAATTCCAAATTTTGGCGTAAATATGTGCATTCAATGTCAGATATTACGCCAAAATATGAAAAATAGAATATTAAAGGATAAGTTAATTAAGCAAAATAGTTCTCCTTTGGGTAGAATTATAGTGTTAACAGGAGCGAGGCAAACCGGTAAAACTACCCTGGCACAAAAATAAACTAAAAAGACTGGTTAAAACTCCAAAACTGCATTATTTAGATCCAGGAATTCAACGTGCAATTCTAAAGAAAAGAGGGGAAATGTCCGGAAATGAATTTGAGAGTGCAATAGCTGCTGAGATATACAAGCAACTCAAAGCAATAGGTTTTAACGGCTCGCTTTATCACTTACGAACGCATGATGGGAAAGAAATAGATATATTATTGGAAACGGAAAACGGTTATATCCCGATAGAGATAAAGATGACTGCAAATGTGACACGTAAAGATGCAAAACATTTGTTCAAGCTTGATGAAATATTGGATAAACCTGTAATTAAAAGTTTCGTTTTGAGCAATGATCATGATATCAAGACTTTTGGTGATAGTATCATAGCTATGCCGGCTGCGATGTTCTTGAGTTAAGTGATATAGTTATTTATAATTAATAAAAATAATAATAATATGTTTTGTATTAGTTTACAATTTGTAAATAATAAGTAATTTTGGCACTGTTTTTTTAATGGTTGCTTCGAAAGGCTTTATTTTTCAAAGTAGCTTTTATTTATTAATTTTTTATAAAATAAAAATTTTAAACAGATGAAAGTAAGATTTTTAATTCTAGTATTATTTATAGGAAGTCAAATGTTTGGACAATTAGCAGATGATGGTGATTTCCCTGAAAAGTATAGATCTGTATTTGTTGGATTTGGACCAAGAACGCTGAATACGACCCCGGGTACGATTAAAACAGTTTATACTGATGAATCTCCATCAATGGATCATTTGGAAACCCAGATTGAGATATTGGATAAATACAAAAAATGGGGATTTCAAGCAGGATATAAGTGGGGGCGATATAAAGGATTATCACATTCGATTTTGTTTGATATCTCTATGGGTAAAAATAGAGGAGGCGTTTTTACATATTCATTAGGATACAATTATCCCGTAAAAATCAATACAAAAGCACTAATAATAAGAGCTGCATTATTTGGTGGCTTTGGTAATTTTGGTTTTGATATAGGACAGTTGGAAAACAATGCAGGATATATCGAAATAAATGGCAATAAATATTATGACAAACAACTTGATGTTTCTTTAAGTTCTCAAGTGTTTTTATATGGACCAGAGCTTGATTTGATGTTTGAGCTATCAGACCATTTTGAAGTATTTGCTAGTTTTATTTATGATATTGCGAGTAAAAACTCAAGACCTAAAATTAATTTTGTAACCACTGAAAAAGAAGATCAAGATACAGCTTCAATTGATTTAGGTGGTGATAATCCAAAAGTTACTTACAATGGCAAAGAGCTAACTTCTTTACCTTATGAGATTTCAGGGTTAAGATTGACTTTTGGTGTTTCCTATGTGTGGAATTATTATTAGTTTTTATAAATAGACTTATTTGATTATTATAACAAGCTTTAACTCACGGTGACTGTATTCACGCAGACACAATTAAGCAATTAAATTACTTTTACAATGAGAAAATACTATTTTTTACTTACCCTTTTATTGTGTATCAATTCTATTTATGCTCAAGATAAGCTAAATGTAGATGTTTTAATCCATTCAAATAAAAATAATATCGAATTTCCTTTAAATGATTATGTGCCAGAATTTATTCAAAACAAAGGGGAAGAAGATTGTATTAAATACAATTTGATAAATTCATTGCAAGAAGGTAATAGCGATTTTATTGTTGAGCTTTGGGAATCTGATGAATACTTAAATAGTTTTATTTTTAGAGAAATAAGATATAAAGAAAAGACAAATAAAGATGGGGAGAAGTACAAATCAAGTTATATTGCAGCGGGTATCAGAGTTAAGGCAGATATCAATGTCTTTGTGAGGATGATAGAGAGGAAAACAACTGCTATTATTGACCTTTTTAAAGTAGATGGGGATGTAAGCAGGGAAATAGCTTCAAAAGAAGTAAAAAATAAATGGAGAAAGAAACGTAGTAATAAAGCGTTGGAAGAAATGGTATTGGCAGTTTATGATAAAGAAATATCAAAAAGAAGAGAGAGTATAAGAAGTGATTTTGCTAAAAGAGTTACTTTGAGTATGGATAAAATGGTGGCTAAAATTTTATTGCCTCCAACTAAGATTACTAAAATTAAAAAATTTAAAAAAAATAAAGCCAAAGAGGTTTATATTAAAGCGTGTCCTGAAAGAAAAGAAGAAGGTGATTTTTGGAGATATCCTGTATGTATAAAAAAAGAAATCGAAGGCTTTGATGTTTTTGAAAGAGTAGGTTCAGCTAACTATGGTACAGAGAAGAAAGGATATTTAAGCGTTGGAAAAGGTAAAAAAGAAATTTTTGCATATTTAAAAGATAATGTTGAGCTTTATCTTGGCAAGCCATTAACTTTATCACAGTTTGCCACTAGTGCGCCAAGAACAAAATAAATCCAATATTAAAACGTTTAAAGAGAATAACCAAAAAACAAAAATTATGAGAGGGAAAGCACCAGCTCTCCCATTAACAGTAAACAAACGCCTTCGCAAGCT
>Ga0256832_1000506_pt1 | contig 25287 bp, 23 predicted proteins | sample 134614metaG_FD_190534 | JGI IMG/M metagenome (GOLD analysis project Ga0256832, IMG submission 190534) | Hydrothermal vent microbial communities from Lau Basin, Pacific Ocean - 134-614 | ecosystem: Environmental > Aquatic > Marine > Hydrothermal vents | place: Pacific Ocean: Lau Basin | collected... | reverse complement strand
CCGAGCTGCGCGGAAGGGGGAGGCGGCAGCGCCATCACCTGCATGCATGCCGGACTCATTCCCATCCTCTCCCGCGAGGCCAGCGTGGACATCGGTGACGGCGGCATGCTTCTGGCGGAGAGTAGCGTCGAAACCATCCAGGAGGCGGTGAAAACCCTCTCCCGCCGGCCGGTGGAGCACCTGCAGCGGCAGGCCCGACTAGCCTGGGAACAGGCCCGGCAGCACCATACGCAGGAGATATTCGCCGATCGGTTCAATGGTTTCGTGACCGACTTCTTGCTGCGAAGGTAGAAGGGTTCGCGAATTTTGTGAGCAAATTCACACGGTTTGATCTTGACTCAGCCCTCCGTTTTGTAGAATATGAAAGCCTACTAATCAAACCTGATGTAAAAGCAGGGAAAATTGTTTTTCCAACTATAAAGTTTCCGTTTTTTTGTCCGAATGTTCGGATATTTGACACAAAAGGGGGAGATCGGCCCCCCGTTTCTGTTCACCAGGAGGTAAACCATGATGCGATTGTATGGCAGCAAACTGTTGCTGCTCGGTACGGCAGCGATTCTGCTGGGAGGCTGCGGCGGTGGCGGCGGCGGGGGAAGTGGGGACGAGACAGATCCTCCTCGAGCCGTGAACGATACAGCCACCACTCAGGAGGATAATCCCGTCACTATCGATGTGACCGCCAACGACACTCTCACAAATAGCGACGAAACTATCGACAAGACCTCTGTCGCCATCAAAATCCAGCCGGCACACGGCTCCGCGGCGGTTCAAACGGATGGGAGTGGCAAAGTGGTCTACACTCCCGATGCCAATTACTATGGCAGCGACAGTTTCACCTATACCGTCAAGGACAACGAGGGCGAAGAGTCCAACGTAGCGACGGTAACTATCACCGTCAAAGCGGTCAACGATCCACCCAGCTTCAGCAGCACGCCGATTACAACAGCCACTGAAGGGCAAAAATACAGTTATAGGGTAACGGCCACAGACCCCGATAGCGGCGACACTTTAACGATCACGGCGCCAACCAAGCCGTCCTGGCTGACCCTGGCCGATAACGGGAACGGAACCGCTACCTTGTCCGGAACACCAGATGACGGGAACGATGCTGACGTTGTGCTCCGAGTCAGTGATGGCACGGCATCTGCGGACCAGAGCTTTACCATTTCGGTAACAGCAACAGCATCCGGCAACAAATGGGACAAAGCCCAGTGGGACAAGGGTCATTGGGCTCCGTAAATCTGGGCATCGACGACACCACGAACTGCAATCTGACTTTCAAGTAAAGAGGTAAACGAATCATGAAGAAATTTGCATATTTTGCGGGCGGTATTGCTGTAGCTGCATCGATGGCGACCATCGCGGGTCAAGTTACTATTCCGAATACATTCAGCAGCGGCACCACCATCTCTTCGTCCGAGATGAACGACAACTTCGATGCGGTCGAGACAGCCGTGAACGACAACGATTCCCGCATCACCGCCTTGGATTCTCGTGTCACCGCCCTGGAATCGGGCACATGTCCTTCCGACATGGTCCGTGTCGGCCCCATCTGCGTGGACAAGTACGAGGCCAGCGTCTGGAGCTCCGCTGACGGGACCGGAACCCAGTACGGTGATGCAGCGGACGACTACGCAAGTGCCGGCGAAAGCAGCGATGGTGCCGGGGACGGCTGCCAGGACAACGGGGAGAACTGTAATGCCATCTTTGCGGTCAGCAAAGCGGGGGTCAATCCTTCCTCCTACATCACCTGGTTCCAGGCCCAGCAGGCCTGCGCCAACGTAGGCAAACGCCTGCTGACCAATGCCGAGTGGCAGATGGCCGCCGCCGGCACCCCGGATCCGGGCACCAATAACGACTCCACCGCGGGCTGCAACACCAGTAGTAACACCAAGGCCAACACCGGAGCCAGTTCGGGGGCCGGAGCCAATGCCTGCGTATCCCGCTGGGGTGTCTTCGACATGGTGGGCAACGTTCACGAGTGGGTGGCCGACTGGGTGCAAGGCGATGGTGCTTTCTCGACGGACTACAACGCCGGTAACGATTACAACAACGATGCAATCCATGCACACAACTCCTCCAACAGCTCCAACAGCTTCCCGGCCGCGGTCTACCGGGGAGGTGCCAATGGTGCAGGAACGAACGCTGGCATATTCGCCTTCTTTTCTTCCCAGGCACCGGACAAGGCATTTGGCAACATCGGCTTCCGCTGCGCCAAGTGATCTCCCGGACCGTGGCCTGCCGGATATTCTAGGTCATAAATTCAGGAATTTGTTACACTTCGAAGGGGGCTCCGGTTTGCCGGGGCCCCGCTTTTCGTATATCATCGTTCGAGCAGGTTCCGCCATCTGTGGCGGCGGAGCACTCCTCGCGACGGAAGCGTCGAACGACAAAACAACGACACAAATGGAGCGCCGTGCCCGTTTGATCCTGCTCCTTTCGCGACCGCAGAACACAAAACAAGATGTCCCGCAAAAAAAGTCCGACCGATACCCTGGTGGCGCCGTCCCTCTTGTGCCTGGCGCTGCTGGCCGCCTGCTCTCCCGCCGGCGACAACAAGGCTCCGCAGGCGGGTGACGACCGGTTCGCCATCGACAACGGGCAGAGCATCGATCTCCCGCCGGATCGCCTGCTGGCCAACGACAGCGACCCGGACGGCGATCCCTTGAGGCTGGTGGGCGTGACCTCGCCGCTGCACGGAACACTCACCCCCCTGGCCGGCGGGGGTTACCGCTACACCAACGACGGCAGCAACAGTACCACCGACCGGTTCGAATATCAGGTCGAGGACAGCAAAGGCGGCCGCGCCACGGGAACGGTCTCCTTCACCATCACACCGGGTCCGACGGCCATGGACGACCACGAACGAACCAGTGAAGACACCCCGGTTACCATCGATGTCGCCGCCAACGACACCTCTTCCGACGCATCCATCTCTATCTCCTCCAGCGACGACGCCGCCATCACCATCGTCACGCCGCCCGCCCGGGGAACCACCGAGATCCTGGCCGGGAAGGTGCAATATGTCCCGGAAAGCAATTTTTTCGGGGACGACCGCTTCAGCTACACCATCGCCATCGGCGGGATCCCGTCCAATCCCGCCACTGTGACCATTACGGTCACACCAGTCAACGATCCACCCCAGGCAAACGACGACGTCATAACCACCCCAGAAGACACGGCGGTCACCATTCCGGTGCTGGACAACGACACCGATATCGATGACGGCATCGATCCCGCTTCGGTGACCATCCTCTCGGGACCCGCCAACGGATCTGCGGTGGTCCACGACGGCCAGATAACCTATACCCCGAACAGCGGATTCAACGGCTCCGACACTCTCGCCTACCGGTTGATGGATACAGGGGGGCTGTGGTCCGAGCCGGCCACCGTCACCATCACCATCACCCCGGTCAACGATGGCCCCCCCGTGGCCGTCCCGGATACCGCTTCCACCGGAAAGAACCGGCCCGTCACCATCGACATCCTGGCGAACGACAGCGATCCCGACGGCAACGGCACCATCGACAGAAATGCCATCACCGTCACCCAGCCGAGCCACGGTTCAGTGACGGTGAACGGAACGACCGGCGAAATCACCTATACTCCGGACAGCGGATTCAGCGGTTCCGACAGCTTCACCTACCGTTTGAGAGACGAAGGAGGGCTGTGGTCCAACGTGGCGGGGGTCACCGTACAGGTCACCAACACGGCACCCGTTGCCCTGGGTGGCTGCTCGACCACCAAGCAGGGAGTGCCACTGACCGGCATGCTTGGTGCCAGTGATTCCGATCTCGGGGAAAAGCTGAGGTTTGCCCTTGGCGTAGACGGCTCCTTCGGCACCGGGCGGCCCATGACCACTGCCAACGGCGGCACCGTCGTCATCACCGATGGCAGCACCGGGGCCTATACCTACACCCCCAAACCCAGCGGCGGCGGCCGGGGCAAGGATACCTTCTACTATCAGGTCACCGACGGCAGCGGCGCAACCGCCACCGGAACCGAGACGGTCATCGTGGATCTGAAGATCATGCCGCTGGGGGACTCCATCACCTCCGGCCAGACCGACGTGGGCAATGGAGGAGTTCCCGCCATCCCGTATCGCACCGGCTACCGGAAACCGCTGGCCGCCAGGCTGGCGGCCAACGGCTATGGATTCGATTTCGTGGGCGGTCTCGACCACGGCTGCAACGCCGGCTACGACGCCGATGCCGAGGGATGGCCCGGTTATACGGCCGAGCAGATAGCCGATGGGCTTGGCCCGACCGTCAATCTCTGCAACGGCCAGCCGGCACCGGAATATACCGGTATCCGCGATGCCCTGGACGCCAATCCGGCGGACATCGTCCTGCTGCACATCGGCACCAACGACATAGCGACCACCTCCGCGTCGGACATCGGGGCAATCCTGGACGAGATCGATGCCTGGGCGTCGGGCCCGAACGGCAATCCGGTCACCGTCATCCTGGCCCGCATCATCGACCAGTGGCACTGGAAGAACGACGGGCATCCCAACGGGGTCAACAGCCAGGTGACGGCCCTGAACACCGCCATCCAGAACATGGTGGCAAACCGCAACGACGACAACATCGACATCGTGGTCGTGGACATGCAGTCGGCGCTCACCTATCCCGACGACCTCGGGGACAGAAACCGGGAAAACATGCCCCCGCCGAACGACTTCCACTACTGGCTGCACCCCAACGACAGCGGTTACGGAAAGATGGCCGACGTCTGGCTCTATCCTCTCATCGGCAAAGGCACCGATAAAATAACTCTTGGAGCCGGTACTCCTCTTCTGGAGAAATGCAATTGATGATGTTACATGCGGCATGCCGCTCAATCAGCGCCATACCCTCACCACACCGTCATCACGAACGTCGGCGATAGACAGGCCACTCGAGGGAATATAACAAAGGGTTGAATCACATGATTATTTCACACAAAAACAGGTTCATCTTCATAAAGACGGAGAAAACCGCCGGCACGAGCATAGAGATAGCCTTGTCGAAATATTGCGGACCAGAGGACGTCATTACGCCGATAACCCCTGAAGACGAAGCCAAGAGGAAAAGCCTGGGATACAGGGGAGCGCAAAACTACAAGATACCATTTGCCAAATATTCCAAAATTGACTTCTGCAAGGCCGTTCAGCAACGATCCAGGCTCGCTTTCTTCAACCATGCGGGCGCATCATTCATCAAGAGATATCTTGACAAGGACATTTGGGACTCTTACTACAAATTCTGCTTTGAACGGAACCCGTGGGACAAGGTCGTTTCATGGTATTACTGGAGATACAAAAAGGAGCCCCGTCCCCCCATATCCGACTTCGTGCAATCCACTGAGGCCAATATCATCAAAGGATTCGAACTGTACACAATCTCATCTGAAATCGTAGTAGACAAAGTATTCCTGTTCGAGAACTTGTCCCAGGCGATGGAGGAAATCAGTGCAAAATTGGGGCTTGATGAAATACCATCTTTACCAAAAGCAAAGAGTGGATTCAGGAAAGACAAACGCAGCTACCGGGAAATTCTTTCCGAAAAGGATCGTGAAAAGATACAAAAAGTATATGCCCGCGAAATAGCTTATTTCAACTATGAGTGGTGATTTCAACGGGAATATCCAAACCCGTATCGCTCTTCACGTTCGTCCGCTCCTGGAGGATTCAAGAGAGGGAATGGAAAGCCAGGACTCAGGCTTTCCATTCGAGCCGCTCGTTGAGCAGCCCCTTTTCCCGCAGGCCGGTCAGCACCTTCAATCTCATGAAGGAGGAGTTTCTGAAATCGGCGTTCGCGAAACGCATCTTCTCGAGCCCTTCTTTCAGCTCGGTGACCGTCTGCTGCAGCGAGATCTGCGGCTGGTGATCCGGAGCCAGTGACCTGAAAAGAGAGAAATCCACCCGGTAGGACCTCTTGTCCGGCGGTGCATCCTGGTTGACGGAGATCGACGCACCCGGTACCTGTTCCGCAACCGCCTCGGCCAGCTCCCTGACCTGATAGTTCCAGATATCACTGCCGGCATTCACCGCGAGAAATGTCCCGCCGGAAGATGGCGCCCGCCCGACGGCCCACTCGATAGCGCGGGCCATGTCACGAACGTGAATCAACGGCCGCCAAGGGGTACCATCGCTCAGGATGGCAATCTGCTTGTCGGCGACCGCGCTGGCCACGAAATCGTTCACCACCAGGTCGAGACGGAGTCTCTCGCTCATTCCGCATGCGGTGGCAAAGCGCAGGCAGGTAACGACGAAATCCCCATCCGCCAGCCCCCGGAGATCGTTTTCCGTATCGATCTTGGAGCGTGCATAGGCGGTGAGCGGGTTGAGGGGATCGTCTTCCTTGCGCGGACCACCCTCCGCGCAGCCGTAGACGCTGCAGCTGGACGCAAACACGAAGCGGGAGACCCCCGCCTCCTTGGCCATCCGGGCCAGCCGGGTACTGGAGAGGTGATTGATCTCTTCGGTCACCGCCTCAAAGGCTTTGCCCATGGGGTCGTTGGAGATCGCACAAAGATGGACGATGACATCGACCCCCTGCAACACCTCCGCCTCCACCTTGCGGATGTCCGCGAAGTACTGCCTGTCGACCCGCCGCTCCGGCAGAGTGTCCGCGGCCGTCAGACAGTGGGCGAAATATCCGATGTCCAATCCAACCAGGGTGGCATCCGGATAGACATCCCGCAGCCGCTCGACGACACCGGGTCCGATGTAGCCCATGTTTCCCGTCACGAGTATTTTCATCGATCACCTCTCAATTCACAGATCCGATCACAAACATACCTGGCAAATGGATAGGCACAGGTGAATGCCGGAGAGACGGCATTGAGCACATGGAACGACCGATCATCCCCCTCGACCACGAAATCCATCTCCAGTTTCTTCTTTTCCACATCCAGCAGCTGGGCACGAATTCCCGGCCGGCCCCATCTTCGATAGTTCCGGGGATCGATCTCCCTTACCAGCGCCGAAGCCAGAGAAACCATGCGGCGGCGGGAATATTTGCGCAACTCCTCGAACGCCAGCTGGGTGAAATCGAAACCGGACGAAACGAGCAAGCCGATCTCCCGTTTGATTACGTCGGCGAATTCCGAAAAGCGAAAATTCTCCAGCCCGTTGTATTGTTCACGCCAGAAGGCAGGAATGGCGGTTGGTCCAATCTTGATATGCCGATCGGCGGTCAGGGTGAAGTGAACACCGAGGAAGGGGTTTCTCAAATCCGGCACCGGATAGATGTTGGTTCGCAGGGCACCGGCCGGCTCGTCCGAATAGAGGTAGAGCCCCTTGAACGGAAGGATCCGGTACCGTTCGGAAAAACCGAAATCACGCGCGATTCGATCCGCGTACAACCCCGCCGCGTTGACGATATAGCCCGCTTCGATCTCCCCCCGGTTGGTGACCACCCGCCCCTTCTTCCGCTTCAGATAGGCCGTATCACATCGAATCCCGATCCCCTCTCTCCCGGCGGCATCGACGACCGCCTTCATCACCCGAAGTGGATCGACCGATGCCGTGGCCGGAGAGTAGATGGCCCGCTCGCAAGTACGCACCCGCGGCTCGATCTCCTCTGCCTCCTTCTCGGTGATGGACTCGAGCTCGACTCCATTTCGCTCGCCGCGCGCCAACAGTTCATCCAGCACGGGGATCTCTTCCGGGGACTGGGCAACCACCAGCTTGCCGCACCTGTTGATCGGAATCCGGTTCTCCTCACAAAAGGCGGTCAGGTAGCGATTTCCTTCGGCGGTGAAGCGCGCCTTCAGGCTGTCGGCCGTATAGTAGAAACCGGCATGCAAGACACCACTGTTCCGGCCGCTCGCATGCTCGCCACAGACCGATTCCTTTTCGATGAGGAGAACCGTGCTGTCACTGAAGCGCCTCTTCAGCTCCCGCGCAATGGTCATCCCGATGATCCCGCCCCCGATGACGAGAAAGTCCGCTGTCATCATCATGCAATCGTACGGCCTGGAAAAAAGTTGACAGGCGGGAACCCGCCTCCTCCAAGCGCGAGATTCGGGAACCCGTATCGTTAACGGTGGTCTGCCGCGTCCGGGCGACCGCCATGGATGGTTATCCGTAAAATGGTAACATACTAGTACTCTTTCAAGGTAATAGTTCAGGGTCTTCACCAATCGTGTGGGTAAAACGGCGAATCATCCTTGACAGGCAGAGTGCATGCCGGAAGATGGTCGGCAGGAGGGGATTGGGGACGCTTTGGGATAACCGGATCACTTGCCGTTCCTGCAGACAGTAGATATTCGGTAGTCTCCAGCCAGACAGCCCCAATCCCCTTCTGGCTGCCGAGTATGTGGCATGCACTCTGCCTGTCAAGGACGAAGCCGCTACGCGGTGATTTACCGTTTTACCCACTCGGTCAGGTGAAGAGCCATGAATCAGGACTCGACGTCCCTGCCGAAAATGCCGTTCAACCGAGCGCAAATTCCTGGAGTGGATACCACTCTGCCGGCCCTCCCGGAGCCAGATAGAGTGCCAGACTCCCCGCCTGTATGGTTCCCGGCCATCTGTCCGCCAGTTCAGCGATGATGGCCCGTTTGCGGTTCACTGGAAGTTCACCGTACATCAGACTGACATGAGGCTCGAAACGCCAGCTCTCGTCGTGGGGAAAACAGCGGCCCGCCCGGATGTGGAGATTCTCCAGCATCGGCGATTGCTCCAGTTCCAGAAACAGGCAGCGATAGTATTCATCCCTGAAATCGATTCCACGGAAAACCAGGGGAAACCGGGCCGTATCGGACGCCAATGAGCGGAGCCCGTCGATCAGCTCTTCCCGGCTCCCCCGCAACCTGGCGAGCAGGGAGACATGGGGCTCGAATTCCGGCGTACCGTGAACCGAGCTCAATCGCCGGATGAGTTGCCGCAACTGCGACAACTCCGGCTCTGCCGGCTTCAGCCAGAGATAACAGTGGCTCTCCTGATCGCTCATTCACACACCCGATCCGGATGAGACACCGTAGATGATAGAATGGGGGGCAAGAACGGGACCATTTCAGCAATTTTCCATTCCCATGCCAAACGATGATATCAGACGAAACTGCATTGCGGTCATTCCCGCAGCCGGCAAGGCAACGCGAATTTCGCCGTTACCCTGCAGCAAGGAGATCTATCCCCTGGGCCTGTCCGTCGGTCACGACGGGCGGCAGCACCCCGGGACCGTTTGCGAATATCTGCTCGAAAAGCTGGCCCGGGCCGGTATCGACCGGGCACTGATCGTCCTGAGAAAGGGCAAATGGGACATCCCGACCTACCTGGGCAGCGGCGTCCAACAGGGATTGAACATTGGCTATCTGCTTGCAAAACAGCCCTGGGGAGCTCCCTATACCATCGATAGTGCGTTCGAGTTCGTCGCCGGCAACCACGTCATCCTCGGCTACCCCGATATCCTCTTCGACGCCGACGATGCCTTCGACAAACTGATAGAACGACAAGTGCAACACCGTGCAGAGGTGGTACTGGGACTCTTTCCCGGCGATCGCCCCGACAAGAGCGACATGGTAGCCACGGATCCGGACGGCCGGGTGCTGCGAATCGACATAAAACCTGCGGTCAGCTCACTGCGTTGGACCTGGGGCATTGCGTTGTGGACGCCACGCTTCAGCCGCTATCTGCACGAATATCTGAAGTCACACGCTCCCCACGAAAAGGGGTCCCGCGAGCTGTTCGTGGGCGATGTATTGCAGGCCGCCATCCGGGATGGGCTTCTGGTGGACTCCGTCCAGGTGAGCAGCACCCCTTATCTGGATATCGGCACACCGGAAGATCTACGGCGGGCCGTCGGCCGCTTCATCTCTCCCTGACCCACCGCACGACGCCCGGCAGCTCTTTGCTCACTCGTCCCCGCTGCCGATCCGATCCGCTATCTGCTCGCAGACGTACCTGGCGAAAGGAAGCCCACAGGTGAATGCGGGCGAAACGGTGTTCAGGACATGCATGGACTTGCCGTCCCCTTCCACGACGAAATCCGCCACCAAACGGTGGGTTTCGGTGTCCACCAGTTGCGGCTGGATCTCGGGACGAGCCCAGTCGCGGTAGTCGTTGGGTGAGATACCCTCGGCAAGCCGGCTGCCCGCGGCAATCAGGCGGGAATGGGCCTTGCCCCTGAAACGTTGCAGACACGCCCTGCAGATCTCCTTCCCTCCCTGGAACATCTGACTCAGGCCGAGCTTGACCACCCCGGACATCTCGAACGGCTGGAACCCCCCGGCTCCGTGATACTGCTCCCGCCACAGGGCCGGTTTCACCGCCGGACCAAGCCGGGGCCGGCCATCCACGCCAAGGACGATGCGTACACCCGGATAGCTGCCGAAGAGCTCACCGGCCGCCGTGATATGGGTGCGAAGCGCACCAGGCGGCTCGCTGGACTCCAGGTAGCTGTGTTTGATGGGCAACATGCGGTAACGCGTCCCAAAACCGAACTCCTGCGCAATCCAGTCGGCATGGAGCCCGGCGCAGTTGACTATATAACCCGCCTGGATCGTTCCCCGGGTGGCAATCAGCTCATCACCTGCCTTCCGCAGGTAGCTGTTGCCATAGTAGAACTTCACTCCGACGCTGCGCGCATCCTGCTCCATCTGTTGCAGGACGGCCAGGGGATCCACCGCTGCACTGGTGGGGAAGAACAGGGCCTGCTCGTGGACCCGTGCCCGGGGTTCGATCTCCTTCGCCTCCCTGGCGGTGACCGTCTCCAGTTTCACCCCGTTGCTTTCCGCGCGGCGTTGAACTCCATCGAGTGACGACAACTCATCGTCATCTCTGGCGATCACCAGCTCCCCACAGCGGTTCAGAGCGAGCTTCCGATCTTCACAATACCGACCGAGCTGCTCGTTCCCCTCCTTACAGAAACGGGCCTTCAGGCTGTCGGCAGGCCAGGAAAAACCGGCATCCACCACTCCCACGTTACGCCCGCTGGAATGTCGTCCGCAGCCGTTCTCCTTGTCGATTACTGCAACCGAGGCGTCGGCAAAGCGTTGTTTCAATTCACGAGCGACGTTGATACCCATCACTCCCGCACCGATCACCAGAAAGTCTGTCTTCATCGCTCAATACCCCCGATTCTTTGATTTTTTCTGGAGCCAACTCCACGCAAAATGCCGGCTCGAGCCGGCATTCCGGCGCTCTCGGGCCGTGCTATTTCCCTTTTCTCTTTTTCTCGATCAGCTCGTGAATGAGCGGTGTCAGCACCACCTCCATGGCGAAACCCATCTTGCCGCCGGGCACCACGATGGTATTGGGGCGTGACATGAAGGAACCGTCGATCATGCTGAGCAGATAGGGGAAGTCCACCCCTTTCGGGAAGCGGAAACGAATCACCACGAAGCTCTCGTCCGGTGTGGGAATGTCCCTGGCGATGAACGGATTGGAGGTATCCACCGTCGGCACCCGCTGGAAGTTGATGTGGGTGCGGGAGAACTGGGGGGTGATGTAGTTCACGTAGTCGGGCATGCGGCGAAGGATGGTATCCACGATCGCCTCCGGGGAATAGCCGCGCTGCCCGTGATCCCGAAAGATCTTCTGGATCCACTCCAGGTTGACGATGGGTACCACGCCGACCAGCAGATCCACGTACTTGCTGACATCCACGTCGCCGGCCACGACACCACCATGCAAGCCTTCGTAGAAGAGCAGATCGGTGGTTCCCGGCGGGATCTCCTCCCAAGGGGTGAACTCTCCCGGCTTCTGGCCGTAGGGCTCCGCCTCCTCTTCGCTGTGCAGGTAGAAGCGACGCCGGCAGCCACCGGTCTCGCCATAGGTCCTGAAGGTCTCCTCGAGCTTGTCGAACAGGTTGGCCTCCGGCCCAAAGTGACTGATGGTCTTGCCCTTTTCGGCATACTCCTTGATCGCCCGCTTCATCTCTGCGCGGTCATACTTGTGGAAGCTGTCACCCTCGATCACCAGAGGCTTGATCCCTTCCCGGTGGAAAATGTGCTCGAAGGCGTTCTTGACGGTGGTGGTGCCGGCACCGGAGGAACCGGTCACGGCGATAATCGGATGTTCTACGGACATAGAGACTCTCCCGGTTGATTTGTTCTATCTACCCGAACCCGCGAAGCTCCGGGCAAAACCCAATCGTCGACCGACATATTCTATAGAAACCGGCCCCGCAAGTCGCGAAAAACGCGCTGTCGGTCACTTCGGCATCACGGGCGGTGGCAGTTGCAGGAAGAATCCGCGCTCTTTCAGCGCCGCCACCACCTCGTCGCGCTCGACCCTGGCCAGCTTCCTGTCAGGGGTCAGCTCGAGATCCATGACATGCTCACGCCGCCCCAGCGAGGTCAGCAGCTCCTCCGGAACGCGGGAAAAGTCACCCTCTCCATCGACACGCACGACATAGAGATAGGTCTCCGCTTTCCGGCTACAGCGATAAATGGCACACCACATGGAGACGAAACCCCGCTACCCTCCAATCAATCCTTCCGCCTTGCGGGCGACATCCTTGATCCGCTCCAGCACCGCCCGCTGAACCTCTGCATGGCGCTCCAGGGTCGCCTGGCTCACACTGCGCTGGCTACGCTTCTCCCCCGCAGCCTGCTCCACCCAGGTCTCGAAGGCCACTGCCGCGGTGTTGAGCCGTTTCACCTCCGCCTTCAACTCCGGCACGAACAGATCCGCGATGGTGTTGATCCGGCTCATGGGGGACGGCTCCTCCAGCGGGGGGCCGTTCAACAGTTCGGCGGAGCGCAGCCGCCGCAACCACTGCTCCACCTCGTAGGCCAGGGAGACCAGTCCGGCGAGCTGTTCCTGTCTCACCCGCCGTCGCTCCCTCCGCTCCAGCATGCGAAAAAAGACCCATCCACCCAACCACATGGAAAGCAGGGCCGTCACCGCCCCGGCGGTGAACCAGAGAATCGGGAGCAAGCCGGACTCCACCATCACAGACGCTCGAAGATCAAGTCCCGAACACCATGCCCCAGCCGCTGCCCCCGCTGTTCGAACTTGGTCAGCGGCCGCGAAGCCGGACGGGGAGAGTATTCACCGGGGCCGGCCACGTTGCGTAACCCAGGATTTTGGCTCAACACCTCCATCATGTGGCCGGCGTACTCTTCCCAATCGGTGGCCAGGTGGAAACGCCCGCCCGGCTTCAGTTTCCGCCGCACCAGCTCCACGAACTCCGGCTGCACGATGCGTCGCTTGTGGTGCCGCTTCTTGGGCCAGGGATCGGGAAAGAAGAGCTGTACCCGATCCAGGGAACCTTCCCTGATATTGCGGCGCAGTACGGCCACCGCATCCTCGCAGATCAGCCGTACATTCTCCACCCCGCCCTGGTCGAGGGCGAGCAGCAACCGGCCCACACCGGGGCGGTGCACCTCGATGCCGAGGTAGTCCCGTTCCGGCTCTCTCTTCGCCTGCTGCAACAGGGATGTGCCATCACCAAACCCGATCTCCAGTACACGGGGGGCCTGTCGGCCGAAGACGTCTGCCAGATCGAGGTACTCCTCCCCGACCTCCACACCGTAGCGTGGCCAGAGTTCGGCGAGCGCCCGCGCCTGGGCCGGCGTCAGGCGCCCTTCACGCCGGACGTAGCTGCGGACCGGGCGATGTTTCGGGGATTCGTCTCGCAAGCGCACCCTCAAAAGAAGGTCCCATCCAGGGGGGACGAGGCGCTGGCATAGCGCTTGCGCGGAATCCGGCCGGCCAGCCAGGCCTCGCGACCTGCCTCCACCGCCTTCTTCATCGCCGAGGCCATCAACACGGGCTGCCGCGCGCCGGCGATGGCGGTGTTCATCAGCACCCCGTCACAACCCAGTTCCATGGCCACCGCCGCGTCGGAGGCGGTCCCCACGCCGGCATCCACCAGCACGGGAACGCTCAGCTCCTCCACGATGGAGAGAATGTTGTATGGATTGCGGATCCCCAGTCCGGAGCCGATGGGCGCCGCCAGCGGCATGACGGCGACGCATCCCATCTCCTCGAAACGCTTGGCGATAATCAGATCGTCGTTGGTGTAGACCATCACCTTGAAGCCGTCCTTGATCAGCACCTTCGCAGCTTCCAGGGTTTGCAGCACATCGGGAAACAGGGTCTTCTCGTCTCCGAGCACCTCCAGTTTCACCAGATCGTGGCCATCGAGCAGCTCCCGCGCCAGACGGCAGGTACGCACGGCATCTTCTGCCGTATAACATCCCGCCGTGTTGGGAAGGATGGTGTAGCGATCCGGCGGAAGCACATCCAACAGGTTGGGCTCGTCGGGATTCTGGCCGATGTTGGAACGACGAATGGCGACGGTGACGATCTCCGCGCCACTGGCCTCGGTGGCCAGCCTGGTCTCTTCCAGATCCCTGTACTTCCCGGTTCCCACCAGCAGGCGGGAACGATACTCCACACCGGCGATGACCAGTGGCTTGTCCTCGGGGACCGTTCGATGGTTTGACATTATTTCAAAATATCCTAATCAATATTGATGACTGGAAAAACACTATACCACCCGTTATCAGCAGATTCAGCCGCCGCCAATCGCGTGCACGATCTCCACCCGTGCTCCTTCACCCAGTCTGGTCTCTGCGTAGGCACTACGGGGAACGATCTCCCGGTCCACCTCCACGGCCAGCCGCCTGCCGGACAGATTCAGCTGCTCCACCAGCTGCTGCACCGTCATATCCGGTGCAATATCGTAGGGATCACCGTTGAGTATGATTCGCATAATGGGTAAACTTGAGCCGGACAAATACAAGGATTCATTCTACCGTGCGGGTGTAGTTCAATGGTAGAACCTCAGCTTCCCAAGCTGATGACGTGGGTTCGATTCCCATCACCCGCTCCAGCTGTTCCCCACCTCGCATCGAACCGAGCCGGAAACCCGTTCATGACCGACTGGGGAATGTGGCATTTTATCACATAGTATTCTGCACTTCGGGGAGCGCAATGGCCGAGTTCGATGTTTTCAACGGGGATGCCGACGGGATCTGCGCCCTGCAGCAGTTACGGCTCGACGAGCCGGTGCGGAGCAGGCTGATCACCGGGGTCAAGCGGGAGATCGAGCTGCTGAAACGGGTCTCGGCCGGCGCAGGAGACCGGGTCACCGTGCTCGACATCTCGCTCGACAAGAACCGCGAGGCGCTCCGCCGGCTGCTGGAGGAAGGTGCCGAGGTTCGTTATTTCGATCACCATTTCGCCGGCGAAGTCCCCTCTCACCCCCGCTTGACGGCCATCATCGATCCCAGCCCCAATGTCTGCACCAGCCTGTTGGTGGATGCCCACCTGGATGGCAGATTCCGTGCCTGGGCCGTCACCGGGGCCTTCGGTGACAACCTGGACGACAGCGCCCGGCAGGCGGCGATTCCTCTCGGCCTCGACGAGCAAAGGCTCGATCAGCTCCGCCAGCTGGGGATCTATCTCAATTACAACGGCTACGGCGCCACCGTGGAAGATCTGCATTTCCCGCCCGACGAGCTCTATCTCGCCCTGCACCCCTACGCCGATCCCTTCGCCTTCATCGAAGAGAGCGACATCTTCCGTCGCCTGAAGGCGGGCTACGAGACGGACATGGAGAAAGCCGGGAAGCTGCAGCCGGAACTGGAAACGGAGCACTACGCCCTCTATCGGCTGCCTGCCGAACCTTGGGCCCGCCGCGTCAGCGGTGTACTGGGCAATCGACTGGCACGAGAGGCCCCGGAACGTGCCCACGCACTGCTCACCCGGCTCCCGGAAGGGGGGTACCTGGTCAGCGTACGGGCACCACTCGTCAGCCGCGAAGGGGCCGACGAGCTGTGCCGCCGGTTTCCCACCGGTGGAGGACGCAAGGCAGCAGCAGGGATAAACCGCCTGCCGGAAGAGGATCTCGACCGCTTCATCACCGCTTTCGAAGAAGTCTTCGGCCAGAGATGACCTGGGAGGCCTGGTTCACCCTGCTCATCGTCCTGCTGTCGTTCGGACTGCTGACCTTCCGGGGTCACGCTCCGGACGTCATCCTGCTGGGGGCGCTCACTGCGTTGCTGGTGAGTGGTGTGCTCACTCCGCAGGAGGCACTCGCCGGCCTTTCCAACGAGGGAATGGTGACGGTCGGGGTGCTCTACGTGGTGGTCAGCGGACTGCGGGAAACCGGCAGCATCGCCTGGATCGCCCAGCATCTGCTGGGACGTCCCCGTTCTCTCCCGGAGGCACAGCTCAAGGTGATGGCACCGGTAGCCGCATTGAGCGCCTTCCTCAACAATACGCCGGTGGTGGCCATCTTCATTCCCGCCATCCGGGACTGGGCCAAACGCAACCGCCTGTCGGTCTCCAAGTTGATGATCCCCCTCAGCTACGCCGCCATCGCCGGAGGAACCTGCACCCTGATTGGCACCAGCACCAACCTGGTGGTCAACGGCCTGCTGATCGAGGAGACCGAACTGCCCGGCCTCGGCATGTTCGACCTCGCCTGGATTGGCCTTCCGTTGGTGGCAGGAGTGATCCTGTTCGTGCTGGGCGCCAGCCGCTGGCTGCTCAAGGAACGGGTACCGGTGATCAGCCAGTTCGCCGACGTCCGGGAATATACCGTGGAGATGGTGGTGGAACCCGACAGCCCGCTTTCCGGCAAGAGCATCGAAGAGGCGGGACTGCGCCAGCTGCCTGGGCTCTACCTGGTGGAGATCGAGCGTAACGGGCAGGCCATCACCGCGGTCTCTCCCCATGAGCGCCTGCACGACGGCGACCGTCTGGTCTTTGCCGGCATCGTGGATTCGGTGATCGACCTGCAGAAGATCCGCGGCCTCAAACCGGCCACCAACCAGCTGTTCAAGCTGGATTCTCCAGCGGAAGAGCGCACCCTGGTGGAGGCGGTGGTCTCCAACAGCTCACCCCTGGCAGGGAAGAGCGTGCGCGAGGGGCGCTTCCGCACCCGGTACGACGCGGCCATCATCGCCGTGGCCCGCAACGGCGAGAAGATCCGCGAGAAGATCGGCGACATCGTGCTGCATCCCGGAGATACACTGCTGCTGGTCACCCATCCCCAGTTCGTGGAACAGCACCGCAACTCCCGGGATTTCTTCCTGGTCAGCCGCCTGGACGACTCCCGCCCCCCCCGCCACGAGCGCGCCTCCATCGCCGTGGCCATCCTCGGCTTCATGGTGTTCGGCGCCGTTTCCGGCTGGCTGAGCATTCTCGAGGCGGCCATGTTGGCGGCGGGACTGATGATCATCACCCGCTGCACCTCTGCCTCCATCGCCCGCAACGCCGTGGACTGGCAGGTACTGCTGGTCATCGCCGCCTCCTTTGGTATTGGAACCGCGCTGGAGACCAGTGGCGCCGCCGCTGGCATCGCGGAAACCCTGATCTCCCTGGCCAACGGGATCCCGTGGCTGGCGCTCGGACTGGTCTTCTTCGCCACCGCGCTGTTCAGTGCCCTGGCCACCAACAACGCCGCCGCGGTACTGATGTTTCCCATTGCCCTGCTCACCGCGCGGCAACTGGGGGTCGATGTGCTTCCCTTCGCCATCACCATCATGATCGCCGCCTCAGCGAGCTTTGCCACGCCCATCGGCTACCAGACCAACCTGATGGTGTATGGCGCCGGCGGCTACCGCTTTTCCGACTTCCTGCGTATCGGCATCCCGCTGACCATCCTGGTCGGGATATTGACCACCCTGGCGGTACCGCTGATCTGGCCGTTCTGAGCGATACCGCGTACACTTTCAGGAACTCAGACGAAACCACACTCCGAACAAGGACGGATCCTCATCATGGGAAAGACGATAAAGATAGCCATATCCCTGCTGATCGGACTAGTTCTCCTGCTCATCATCGCCGCCGTGGCGCTGCCGCTGCTGATCGACCCGAACGACTTTCGCGATGAGATATCCAGTCTCGTGGAAGAGCAGACCGGCCGCAAGCTGACCATCGAGGGGGAGATCGGTTTTTCCGTGTTTCCGTGGCTCGGAATCGAGCTGGGCAAGATGGAACTGAGTAACGCCCCCGGCTTTGGGGACCGTCCGTTCGCCGGCATCGAACAGGCCGATCTGAAGATCAAGCTGCTGCCGCTGCTGCGCAAACAGGTGGAGATCAAGACGGTGGTCCTGCACGGCCTCGACGTCAATCTGGCCCGGGACAAATCCGGCAAGACCAACTGGGACGATCTGGTCTCCACCACAAAAGAACCCTCCACTGCTGAAACACCGCAGGAAGGGGAGCCGGCCACCCTGGCCGGCCTCGAGGTGAGCGGCATCGAAATCCGCAACGCCCGGATAAGCTGGGACGACCGGCAGAGCGGCGTCCGCTACGGGGTGGAGAATCTGGATCTGGAGAGCGGTGCGCTGGCCCCTGGAAAACCGTTCCCGCTCACACTGGAGATGGAGGTGGCGGCCAGTCAACCGGCCGTACGGGCCCGCCTCCGGCTCTCGAGCCAGGTGACCTTCGACCTGGAACAGGAAAACTACCGGCTCGATTCACCGGACATCACGCTGGATACGACCGGCGAGGTCATCCCCGGCAATCGCCTCGAGCTGACCTTTGGTGCCGAGGCCATCACCGCCGACCTGAAACAGCAGACCGCCACGTTGCAGGGAATGAGCCTGCTCGCCGTCGGCACCAGGGTCACCGGGGATGTGAAGGTGGACAAGCTGCTGGACGGGCAGGCCATCCAAGGGGCAATCCGGCTGGTACTGGCAGATCCCGCGAAGCTGCAACCCCTGCTGGGCGACGAGCCTCCACCGGTGGATCTTGCCGCCCTGAAAGGGGTGCAGGTGGACATCCCCTTCAACGCCGATCTCGGGAGCCAGCATCTGGAAGTGAAGCCGCTGTCCCTGCAAGGGCTGGGGGCCCGCCTCACGGGGGAAGTGGCCGGCCAGAAGATCCTCGACGCCCCCCGTTTCAGCGGTTCGCTGAACCTCGCCCGCCTGAACCTGCGTGAACTGCTGCAAAAGCTGGCCGTCGAGCTTCCACCCATGGCCGATCCGGCCACGCTCCAGGCCCTGGCCTTGAATCTCGATTTCGACGCCACCACCGACCAGGCAACGGTGAAGAAGCTGAAGCTGCGGCTGGACGACACCACGGTGCAGGGCAACGCCGGCGTGGAGAACTTCGCCAAGCCGGCCATCCGCTTCGACCTGGCCGTCGATGCCGTCGATGTGGATCGCTACCTGCCACCGCCGGAGAAGGAGACGGAGGCCACCCCCGAGCCCAAGGCCGGGAGCGACAAACTACTGCCCGATTTCGAGCTGCCGCTGGAGCCACTCAAGACCCTGAACCTGCAAGGCAAGCTGCGACTGGACAAACTCAAGGTCAGCGGCCTGCACGCCTCCGACATCCTGCTGACGACCGCTGCGAAAGAGGGCAAACTCCGCATTGATCCCCTGCAGGCTGCTCTGTACCAGGGGCGGCTCGAGACACGCCTCCTCCTGGACGCCGGCCAAAAACCCGCCAGCCTGCGTTTAAACACGGCGCTGAAGGGGCTGCAGGCGGGTCCGCTGCTCAAGGATCTGCTGGACGACGACCTCATCTCCGGCAAGGCCAACATCACCATCGATGTGCGGGGCCAGGGGGATACCTTCCTGCAGTTGCGCCAGACGTTGAACGGCAAGGCGGCATTCCGCTTCGAGGATGGCGCGGTCAAGGGAATCAACATCGCCCAGATGTTGCGCAAGGCCCAGGCGGCGCTGACCAACAAGAAGCTTCCCAAAGAGAAGGAACCACTGAAAACCGACTTCAGTGAACTGAAAGGCACCTTCACCATCAAGGATGGGGTGGTCAGCAATCGGGACCTCAGTGCCAAGGCACCCATCTTGCGGGTCAGCGGAGAAGGGACCGTCAACCTGGTCTCCGAAGCGATCGACTACCGGCTCACCACCGCCATCGTCGGCACCGCCGCTGGTCAGGGTGGCAAGGAGCTGCAGGAGCTCAAGGGGCTCGCCATCCCCATCCGCATCACCGGTACCCTCGCCAAACCGAAGATCAAGGAAGACCTGACCTCGGCGCTCAAGGCCAAGACCCAAGCCGAACTGGACAAGAAAAAGAAGGAGCTGGAGGCGAAGCTGAAGGCGGAAGAGGCCAAGGCCCGGGCCGAACTGGAAGCCAAAAAGGCCAAGGCGAAGGCGGAACTCGAGGCGAAGGCCAAGGCGGAAGAGGCCCGGGCGAAGGCGCGGCTCGAAGAGGAGAAAGAAAAGGCCAAACAGAAAATGGAGGAGGAGTTGAAGAAGAAGGCTGGCGAACTGTTCAAATTCTAGCTCGAGAGGCTGTTCAGAGATTGCCGTACCTTACAGTGGAATAAAGCGGCCAGGTGAAATAGCCAGACCAGCGAGACGCGAAGTCAGCCGAAGACCAGGGGGTTCTTCGTCAATGCCACCGCCACGATGTAGGCAAAGGCGAGCAACGAAAGGGCAAGCGCCGCCTTCCTGACCGCCCAACTGCCCCTGTAGTGGAAAAACAGCAATCCAAACAGGATATGGGCCAGCAAAGCGACCACCTTTGCGGTCAGCCACGGCGCCTGGAACGGATACTGGTGGATGATCAGGGTGAGCATGATGGCAGCGACAAACAGGGTCGTATCCACGAAGTGGGGGATGGTCCTTGCCCACGCAGTGGCCAGCATGGGCGACCCCTGAAAGGTCCACGCGCTGCGCAACAAAAAGAGGAAGATGGAAAGCACTACACAGATAACGTGCAGCATCTTGATATAGGGATAATATTCGGCCATCGAACGCCGTTATACAACGGCTGCCGGCGATAAGCAATGATCGGGATCGGGGGGACAGCTCTCGCGGAAGGATGACCGCCCTCCTGCTTCGCCAGAGAGGGACCGCCAAGCCGCGCAACGCCCCGAAGAGCCGGGGCGTTGTCTCACCGGGCCGTCTGACTATTCGTGACCGTGGGCAGACTCCTTGGACTTCTCCTCCGCGGCGCATGGATTGACCGCCTCCTTTGCCTTGTCCACCGCACTTCCCGCCATTTCCTTGGCCCCTTCCGCCGCTTTGCCAACCGTCTCCTTCGCGGCCTCCATCGCATCTTGAGCCGCTTCCTTTGCCGTGTCCTTCGCTGCGTCCACCGCATTGCCCGCGGCATCCTTCATGGTGTCCACGGCGCCCTTCGCCGTCTCCTTGGCCGCATCGACCGCGTTGCTCGCAGCCTCTTTCGCAGTATCCGAGGCGCTCTTGGCGGTCTCGGACGCCTTCTCACATCCGCTCAATCCAGCCATGGAACCGAGAATCAATGCGATCAGCAAATACCTCCGTGCCATCATAATCTCTCCTCACTTTGGTTGACTTGTAATGATTGAAGAAAAGTCGAACACCCGCCTTCACTTCCGCAGACCCGCACCCCGGCGAAATCTGCAAATTCGGCGCACATCACCATCTCCTCCTCCGGGCCCGGGAAAGCTTCCCGCGCCCCGGCCCCGGGGAGCCGGTTTGGCGGGGCCATCATATCATATCGACCGGGCAAACGGGGGAAACCGCGTCGCTTCAGCGCAACAGCAGGAACAGCGCCGCATTCCCGCGCTGGATGTTCAGCAACAAGGGCTCCTTCCTTTTCACCGCCTTGCGAAGCTGTCTGATATTGGCGACCGGCCGCCGGTTTGCGGAGAGGATCACATCCCCCTTGCGCAATCCGGCCCGCCACGCACGGCTCCCCGGCTCGACATCCACGACCACCACCCCCTTGACCCGTTCGTAGAGGGGCGAGTTCTCTCCGATATTGCCCAGTACCGCCCCCTCCAGATAGGGATGAATCTCCCCTCCGGCAATCTCGGCCTTGCGTTCCTCACCGATGGTGGCACGGATACGCCGCTCCCTGCCATCGCGCAAAACAGTGAGTTCGACCTGGCGTCCCACCGGGATCAGGCCGATGGCATTGCGCACGTCCGCACTGTCGTCCACGGGCTTGCCATTGATGGCCACGATGATGTCACCCGGCTTCAGCCCCGCTTTCTCGGCCGATGAACCGGGAACGACCGCGCTGATCACCACCCCCTTGCGGTTGGGGATGTCGAACGCCTGCGCCAGTTCCGGCGTCAAATCCTGCACCTGAACCCCTAGCATGCCCCGCTGCACGCGGCCGTGGGCAATCAGCTGCTGCATCACCTCATGGGCCATGTTGATGGGGATCGCAAAACCAATGCCGATGTTGCCGCCGCTCCGGGAGAATATCGCCGTGTTGATCCCCACCAGCTCGCCGCGAAGATTGACCAGCGGCCCGCCGGAATTGCCCGGATTGATGGAGGCGTCGGTCTGGATGAAATCTTCGTACCCCTCGATACCCAGTCCCGTCCGCCCGAGGGCGCTGACGATACCGGAGGTCACGGTCTGCCCGAGTCCGAAAGGGTTACCGATGGCGACGACGAAATCCCCCACCCGCAGGCGGTCGGAATCGGCCAAGGGGAGTGCCGTCAGGTTCGGGGCCTTTACCTGGATCACTGCGACATCGGTCGCCGGATCGGTCCCGACCACCTTGGCCTTCAATCTGCGGCCATCCAGCAACGTGACCTCGATCTCCTCCGCCTTGTCGATCACGTGATTGTTGGTGAGAATGTAGCCTTTCCCGGCATCGACGATGACCCCCGACCCCAGGCTCTGGGTGATCCTCTCCCGGGGCCTGCGGGGAAGATCGAAAAAGTGCCGGAAAAAGGGATCGCTGAAGAGCGGATTTTCCTGGATCCGCACCCGGCCGCGAGTAGCGATATTGACCACCGCCGGCGTGGTCCTCTCCAGCATCGGGGCCAGTGTCGGCAGCTTCCTGCCTGTCTCGTCGGCCACCGGCAAGGCGGCATGGGCATACACGGCGAGCCATGTCGACATCACGAGGAAGAAGGAACGGGCAAGTTTTCTTTTCATACTGAATCGGCACTCCTGTTTCAACCGGCTGACCGGACAGCCGCTGTCATCCACTCACGGGCTGGCTCCTCTCCACACACCCGTCACCATGAGACCCATCGGGAAAGGGAACGGTTCATCCCTTCGCGCACCCCGCCCCGCACCGGATCTGCGTCCGCACCCTCCTCTAGATGGTGCCGGCAGTTCACGATTTCAACGGCCGCTCACCCGACATCGGGAAATTTTGTTCAGAGCTTCATTGTATTTTTAATTTTGCCATCTATATTCCATATGGAAGATGTTGGATTTACCGGGAACTCCTGCGCAGTTTAGCACTCTCATGGCTAGAGTGCTAAAATATTGTCAAGGATAAGGAGGAGAAGAATGAGGAATGTAACCGTGGCAAGGGTGGACAACAACGGCCTGCCCGCCCTTTCGACCGGAAGCCTGGAGGCGTACAAGGCGCAGGTGAATGCCATACCGCTCCTGAGCGCCGAAGAGGAGCACACCCTGGCCCGTCGCTTGCGGGAAAACAATGATCTGGACGCCGCCCGCCGGCTGGTACTGGCCCACCTGCGCTTCGTGGTACGCATCGCAAAGGGCTATAGCGGTTACGGGTTACCCGAAGCGGATCTGATCCAGGAGGGAAACATCGGCCTCATGAAAGCGGTCAAGCGATTCGACCCGGCGGTGGGCGTTCGCCTGATCTCCTTCGCCGTACACTGGATTCGGGCCGAGATTCACGAATACATCCTGCGAAACTGGCGAATCGCGAAGGTCGCAACCACCAAGGCGCAACGCAAGCTGTTCTTCAACCTGCGCAGCTCGAAGAAGCGGCTGGGCTGGTTCAACAAGGAAGAAGTGGAGGCGGTGGCAAAGGATCTGGGCGTCTCCCCGAAGAACGTGCTGGAGATGGAGCAGCGCATGACCAGCCAGGATACTCCCTTCGATGGAACCGAAAGCGATGAGATGGACGGCAATCATCATGCACCGGCCAACTACCTCAAGGATCACCGCCCCGGCCCGGCACAGGAGATCGAACGGTTGGAGAACGAGGCGCTCAACAGCGACCGTCTCCAGCAGGCGCTCGCGACGCTGGACGAGCGGAGCCGCGACATCATCCAGCAGCGCTGGCTGAGCGAGCGGAAGGCGACACTTCATCAGCTGGCGGCGAAACATCACGTCTCCGCAGAGAGGATCCGCCAGCTGGAGAAGAACGCCTTGCAAAAGCTCAAGTCGACCGTCGGGCCGGTCCTCCTGTAACCTTGGCGAATCCCGCCGGAGCCTTCGGAGAGCAGCGGGGGAGCAGGTCGGTAACGCAGCCGTCCATACCGGGCCGACCTCTCTCCACCCTCCCCAACGGGATGACAGGAGCCTCCGTTTCGGGTTATCCTTCCACCGCAGCTCATGGTCATCTGCATCAAGTAAGGTGATGGTTGCCCGACATGAAATTTGAAATCCCGGACGAAGAACGTGCGAAAGCGCGACATCCCCATGAAATCTTCCTGATCAACCTGATCGTCAATCACATTTTGCTCTTCGTCAGCCTGATAGGCATGGCTACTTCCTATCCTTACCTGATGCTGATCATTCCCGCCATTTCCCTGGGAATTCTAGCTTATCTTCTGGTCAGAGCCCGCCGCTCCCTCAGCACGGACCCCTGGTTCGTGAAGGCCCACTGGCAGCTCTGCGCAAGACGAAGCCGGTTCTTCATCCTGATGCTTGGCATCATGATCGCCGCCATTGCCGTCGTCCTGCTGGTTTCCGGAGGGGAACCGGGGCCGCAACACTACGCGCTCGGCGGTGTCGCCGTGCTGCCCACCATGCTGACCGTGCTGGCCCTCATCATCATGGAGTCGGACGCCATCAATCAGGCACGCCAGGGCATCCTCTCCAAGGGCATGATCGAGCGCTATCCGGTACCCGAAGGGGTTGTCATCCTTTCAGAGGACTGAACCCGGCTCCCGCCCCATGGAGTGGAGAACCATCCTCGGTATCGCCGTTGCGGGTCTTGTCGCCATCGTGGTGGGAATCCTTGCGACCCCGAAGACCCCCATGGAGAAACGCACCGACCTGCCCTGGAAGATCACCGTTCACGCCGACGGAAGCAGCGAGGTATTCGGCCTGAGACTGGGACACAGCACCCTTGCCGACGCGATACGCCGGATAGGCGACCCCCCGGAGATCACACTGTTCGTCTCCCCGGAAGGCGGCAAGACGGTCGAGGCCTTCTTCGAAGAGGTGAAACTGGGGGGAATCCGGGCGAAGATGGTGGTCACCGCATCACTTGATCGGCGACAGCTCGAAGAGATGTACCAGCGGGGACTGCGAATCAGCAGGTCGAGCAGCGGCAACCGCAAGGTGGAGCTGCATCCGGACGACCTGGCCCTGGTCGAACAGACCGCCATCGCCGGCATCACCTACCTCCCTCACCACGATCTGGATGCCGAAACGGTGACCCGCCTGTTTGGAGCCCCGGCCAGACGCATTCAGGAGAAGGAAAAGCCCATCGTCCACTGGCTCTATCCGGAAAGAGGGCTGGATATCGCCCTCTCCTCT
>Ga0256832_1000505_pt1 | contig 25322 bp, 23 predicted proteins | sample 134614metaG_FD_190534 | JGI IMG/M metagenome (GOLD analysis project Ga0256832, IMG submission 190534) | Hydrothermal vent microbial communities from Lau Basin, Pacific Ocean - 134-614 | ecosystem: Environmental > Aquatic > Marine > Hydrothermal vents | place: Pacific Ocean: Lau Basin | collected... | reverse complement strand
CGCCTAGCTGTTCCAACAGGGCCTCGCTGGTGAACTGCGAGGCCGGGCTCCAATGGACTGGGACGCCTGCAGCCTGCAACCGTCTGCGCGTGGCCGGCCCGATGGCGATCACCCGCACATCGGGTGTGCTGAGTACCTGTGCCGGTACTCGGGAGCTGCGCAACAGACCTTCCACCGCGTTGGCGCTGGTGAAGATCAGCCAGCCCCCCTCATCGAGGGTGAGGGCCGGGGGCTCCAGCCACTGGATGGCGATCAGGGGGAGCCGCAGTACCCGGCCACCACAGCTCTCGATCTTCGCGCAAATGGGCTCGGCCTGATGGGCCGGCCGTGTGACCAGGATGCGCAGCCCGTGGAGCTGCTCGGTCCCGGCTGCTCCGCCCGTCATCTTCTCAGCCGGCCGGCTCGATGCCCAGGCTGCGCAGGATTTCACCGCCCCCCTGTGCCAGTAGGGACTCGGCGACGTTCACCCCCAGCTGCGCAGGCTCCTCTGCATCGCCTTCCGCTTGCGCGGTGAGCACCCGGGATCCGTCGGGCATGCCGAGCAGGCCCTTGAGGCGGATCCGCCCCTCGTGCCACTGTGCGTGGCCGGCCAGCGGCACCTGACAGCCGCCGGCCAGCCGGGCATTCAGGGCCCGTTCGGCCGTCACGCAGCGGTGGGTGATTGGATCGTCCAGTGGCTCGATGAGCCCAGCGACACGATCGTCGTCCTGGCGACATTCGATGCCAATAGCCCCTTGGCCGATGGCCGGCAGGCTGTCCTCGATGGGGAGGCGGGCGGTGATCCGCGCCTTCATTCCCAGACGCACGAGCCCCGCGCTGGCCAACACGATGGCCTCGTATTCACCCGCGTCGAGCTTGGACAGCCGTGTGTTCACGTTGCCCCGCAGGGGCAGGACGCGCAGCGTGGGGTGGCGAGCGCGAATCATGCATTCTCGACGCAGGCTGGAGGTCCCAAGACGGGCACCTGGCGGGAGTTCGTCGAGGCCGGAGAAGCGGTTCGAGACGAAGGCATCACGCGGGTCCTCCCGTTTCAGGATCACCGGCAGGTGCAGTCCCGCGGGGAGTTCGGCCGGGACGTCCTTCATGGAGTGCACCGCGATGTCGGCACGTCCGTCGAGAAGGCCCTGTTCCAGCTCCTTGACGAACAAGCCCTTGCCACCGACGCGTGACAGGGGGCTGTCCAGGATCCGGTCGCCCTGGGTGGTCATGCCCACGAGTTCCACTCGCAGTCCGGGATGCAGCGCCTGCAGACGTTGGGCCACGTGTCGTGCCTGCCAGAGGGCGAGGGCACTCCTGCGCGTGGCGATACGGACGAGGTTCATGGTGGATCCCAGAGGCCCAAAACACCTAGCGTAGCAAAACCGCTGCCGGCCGTGGGATCGGTCTCGCCGACGTGCACGGGCACCGGGCTCATGGGCCCTTCGGCCATTGGCCGGGCCGATGCCTAGCGCGACTTCAGGAAGCGTCGCACCTCGGCCACGTGCCGGCGACTGATCTCGAGCTTGTCGGGGACCTTGTTGAAGGAGATGAGGAAGCGGCCGTCGCGGCTCTTCTCCATGCCGGAGACGTAGGCCACGTTCACCAAGGCGTTGCGGTGGATGCGGATGAAGCGGCGCGCGAACTCCTGCTCCAGATTCTTGAGTGCATCCTCGATCAGGACCTCGCCTTCGGTATGGCGGACCGTGATGTACTTCTGGTCGGCCTGGAAATAGACGATCCGATCTATGGGGATCAACTCCAGATTGCCCCGAACTCGGGCGCAGATATGCGTGCGACCCTCGTGCTCCGTTTCCTTGGAGAGGGTTGCCAGTTGGGCCTGGGTGAGCTTCTTGGCCTTCTGCAAAGATTCGGCCAGTTTTTCCTTGCGAATCGGTTTGACCAGATAGCCCACTGCATGGGCGTCGAAGGCCTCCAGGGCATGATCGCTGTAGGCGGTGGTGAAAATCACCGCCGGCGGCTCTTCCATCTTGGACAGGTGACGGGAAGCCTCGAGTCCATCCATCCCGGGCATACGGATGTCCATGAGCACCACGTCCGGCCGGGTCTTCTGGACCATCTGCACTGCCTCCAGACCGTTGGCCGCCTCGCCCACCGGTTCGATGTCCTCGATGGAATCCAACATGCGGGCGAGTCGCGCCCGGGCCGGTGGCTCGTCGTCGACGATCAAGACCTTCATGTCAAGCCCTCCGCGGGAATAGAAAATCGCACCTCGTAACGCTGATCGGTCTTTCGGATCGACAGATCCGACCCAGATCCGTACGTCAAACGCAGGCGCTGCCGGATATTCTCCAGCGCCATCTTGTTGCCGGAGCGGCGGTAGTTGCTGAGTGTAGTCGGAATCGGATTGGTGATGGTGAACTGTACCCGGTCGTCGACTCGGTCGATGTCGATGTTCACCGTACCGCCCTCGGTCTGGGGCTCGATTCCGTGATAGATGGCATTCTCCACCAGGGGCTGGAGCAGCAGAGCAGGAATGGCCACGTCGTCGGGGACTCTCGGGTCGATACGCCACTCCACCCGCAACCGTTCCCCCAGGCGCAGCTGTTCGATGTTGACGTAACGGCGGGTGAAATCCAGCTCTTCGGCCAGGGTGATCTTTTCGCCCTGGCCCAGGGAGGCCCGAAACAGATCGGCCAGATCCTCCACCGCCTGCTCGGCACGTTCCGGGTCGGTGCGGGTGAGGCTGGCGATGGTGTTCATGCTGTTGAACAGAAAGTGCGGCCGAATGCGTGCCTGAAGGGCCTGGATACGCGTGCGAGCTTCGGCTTCGATGTTGCGCTTCCACTGGTGTCGTACATAGAAATAGCGGAGCACCACTGCGGTCACCACGGCGGCGATGGCCAGGTTGCGCAGCACGAAGCCCGCCAGATCCTCCGCCTCCATGAGCCTCGCCGCCCCCAGCGACACCACCAGGGTCACGCCCAGGCTGATCGCCGAGGCCGCGGTCGCAGCCCCCAGCAGGTCGAGCCGTTGCAGGAGCGCACGCGCCAGGCACAGGAACAACACGTCCCACAGTACGATCCACTGGATCAACAGGGACTTGCGTCCGAGCGTGTCGAGGAACTGTGCCAGGCTGCCAGTGCCGTCCAGCGCCAGCACGAACGCCAGGAGCTCACTGACCACGACCACGCGCAGGATGACCGCGGCGTCACAGAAATTGGGGAGGAAGCACTCGCTGGCCCCACAGGTCAGTAGAGCACTCGTCGTGCCCCTGTGACTTGCGGGTGTGACCAGCGGCTGACCCCTGGTGGTTTGGGCGGTTGCAGACATGTTTTTTCGATTCCCCTGGGCTGGTCCGTTTCCGGCTTGGACGGCCGCCGGAACGTCCCCTTGTTATGATGTACGTTTAGCGACTCACCGTGTCCCGTGCAATTCGATGGCAGACGAGACCGATAAACCCTGGGGTGGGCGTTTTAGGGAGCCCACAGACGCATTTGTAGAGACTTTTACGGCCTCCGTCAATTTCGACCGCCGGTTTTATGACGCAGATATCGAAGGCTCTCAGGCACATGCGCGCATGCTCCGGCGCATCGGTGTGCTGAACGATACGGAGCTGCATGCCATCCTGGAGGGCCTCGAGCAGATCCGCGCCGAAATCGATGCGGGGACTTTTCCCTGGTCGGTGGCGCTCGAGGACGTGCACATGAACATCGAGGCCCGCCTGATCGAGCGTATCGGTGAGGCCGGCAAGAAGCTGCACACGGGTCGCTCGCGCAACGACCAGGTGGCCACTGACCTGCGTTTGTATCTGCGCCGGGAGATCGACGCGGTGTGCGGTGAACTGCGCAGGCTGCAGCGTGTCCTGCTGGATCTGGCCGAGCGGGAGGCCGGCACCATCATGCCGGGCTTTACCCACCTGCAGGTGGCCCAGCCGGTGACCTTCGGGCATCACATGATGGCCTGGTTCGAGATGCTGGAGCGGGATCACGAGCGCTTGCAGGACTGCCGCCGAAGGGTGAACGTCTGTCCCCTGGGCTCTGCGGCCCTGGCCGGGACGGTCTATCCCCTGGACCGTGAGTACACGGCGCGGCTGCTCGGCTTCGAGCGTCCCACGCGCAACTCGCTGGATGCGGTCTCCGACCGCGACTTCGCCATTGAATTCGCAGCCGCCGCGGCGCTGACCATGATGCACCTGTCACGCTTCGCCGAGGAGCTGGTGCTGTGGACCTCGGCCCAGTTCGACTTCGTGCGGCTGCCCGACCGCTTCTGTACGGGCTCGTCCATCATGCCGCAGAAAAAGAATCCGGACGTCCCCGAGCTGGTGCGTGGTAAATCCGGGCGGGTCTATGGAAACCTCATGGCGCTGCTGACCCTCATGAAATCCCAGCCCCTGGCCTACAACAAGGACAACCAGGAGGACAAGGAGCCCCTGTTCGACAGCATCGACACGCTGCGCGCCGCGCTGCGCGCCTTCGCCGACATGTTGCCGGCCATGGAACTGAACCGCGAGCGCCTGTACGCGGCGGCGGCCGAGGGATTCTCCACCGCGACCGATCTGGCCGATTACCTGGTGCGCAAGGGCGTTCCGTTTCGCGACGCTCACGAGATCGTGGGCCGTGCCGTGGCATTGGCCGAGCGTACCGGCCGGCGTCTGGACGAGCTGAGGCTCGACGAGCTGCGGGCCCTGTCGGAGTGTATCGAGGAGGACGTCCGCCAGGTGCTCACGCTCGAGGGCTCGGTGGCGGCGCGCGACCTTCTTGGGGGCACGGCACCACGCCAGGTGCGCCGGCAGGTGGCCGAGGCGCGCCGCCGGATCGAGCAAGGCTCGTAGCGGCCCGGCTCCCCGCGCCCTGCATCCGGAGGGGCAGGTGTCGTGGCAGGACGGCCCTGCGGGCATCTTCATTCGGTTGCACAGGAAGGCCGCACCGCCCGCTCAGGGAATCGACAGGATCCCCCGCCGAATCCGAGTCACTTGTTCGGCTTGCGCTGCTGTCCCACCAGCAGGGCCTCGGGCACGGCCACCTTGATGGCCGCGGGCAGCTCGAGGCAGATGCCCGGCACGGGCCTCACGGTCACCCACAGGGTGTTGAGCCGCAGATTGACGTCGGCGAACACCACGTGCTCTCCATAGAGGGTGAGCACCTGCTCAATGGCGGCCAGGCGCTGGCGAATCTCCGGCTCGCTGCGCCTGCGCAGTCCCGGTACGATCATCAGGAAATCCGTCAGCAACCGCCCGTCCTCGTCGCGCGTGGGCGCGCGCTTCCACAGCGGCTCGGCCGGCGCGAGCGCGGCAGTGGGGCGCAAGGGGAACCAGCGGCTCACGCCGCCTCCTTGGGAAACAGGACCCGGACGAGCCAGCGGCCAAGGTCGCGGATCTCTGCGGGGGAGACCTCGTGGCCCATGTAATAGGTGTGCCATTCCACCCGGCAACCCAAGCTCTCCAGGAGCGCGCGGGCTGCGGCGGCCCACTCGAAACGAATGGTTTCGTCTTCGCTGCCGTGGGCCATGAAGATGGGGCGGTCGCAGGCCTCGGGGGCATGTTCGGCGGCTAGGCGCCGGTAGGCCGGAAGAAAGGTGGACAGGCCCACCAGTCCCGCCAGCGGCTGGGAACGGCGCAGCCCGGCATAGAAGGCCACGGCGCCCCCCTGGGAGAAGCCGGCCAGCACGATCCGCTCCGCGGGGATGCCGCGTTCGATCTCATGCGCGACCAGCGCCTCGATCTGTCTCCGTGCGGTCTCCAGACCGGGGATATCTTCCCGAGCCTCCGGATCCAGGCCGTACAGGTCGAACCAGGCGCGCATGGGCAGTCCGCCGTTGACGGTCACGGGTCGCACTGGGGCGTGCGGGAAGACGAAGCGCACCGCGTGGGTGAGCTCGAGCTGGGGCACGATGGGTTCGAAGTCGTATCCATCGGCGCCCAATCCGTGGAGCCAGATGACTGCGGCGTCGGGATTCCTTCCGGTCTGTACCTCGATTCGGTCCAGCAGCGCCTCCATGTAAGCAGTTTACCGTGATTCCGCCGAGTCGGGTCCATGCCCAGGCGGTGCGAGAGCCGCTATACTGCCGTCGATCATGACCTCCGGCCTCCCCCTACCGCCCGATTCCCTGTCCGGCGACGCTACAAGCGCTGCGGCGCAGTCCTGGTCCAGAGGCATGCATGTGCGGCGTGGCCGTCGGTCGATGGCGCTCGCGTCCATGGTGGTGGCGGTGGTGATGTTGTCGGCCTGTGGGCAGAAAGGCCCGCTCTATCTCCCCCAGCCCCAAGAGAAGGCGCGCAAGGGCGGGCGGCCGCCTGCGCCCGTCTCGGTGTCGAGGACCGGGGGCGGCTGAGATGGACCACTTCGCCTATCGCAACGGACGGCTCTACGCCGAGGACGTGCCGGTCCAGGCCCTGGCCTCGGCATTCGGTACCCCGCTGTACGTCTATTCGCGGGCCACCCTGGAGCAGCACTGGCGCGCCTTCGACGAGGCCTTCGCCGACCATCCCCACCAGATCTGTTATGCGGTCAAGGCCAACTCCAATCTGGCCGTGCTCGACCTCCTCGCCCGTCTGGGCAGCGGTTTCGACATCGTCTCCGGCGGCGAGCTCTATCGGGTGCTGCAGGCCGGTGGCGAGGCCTCACGGGTGGTCTTCTCGGGGGTGGGCAAGCGCACCGACGAGATCGCGGCGGCCTTGAGAGCGGGCATCCAGTGTTTCAACGTGGAATCGGCCCCGGAGCTGGAGCGGATCGCCGCAGTGGCGGCGCGCCTGGGGGTTCGTGCTCCCGTGTCCATCCGGGTCAATCCCGACGTGGATCCGCATACCCATCCATACATCGCCACGGGGCTCCATGAGAACAAGTTCGGTGTTCCTGTCGACACGGCACGCGAGCTGTATCGGCAGGCCGCGCGTACACCCGAACTCCAAGTGGTGGGCATCGATTGCCACATCGGCTCGCAGATCACCGCGCTGGCGCCGTTCATCGACGCCCTGCGGCGGATCCTGGAACTGGCCGGCGCCCTGGAGCGCGAGGGCATCCCCATCCGGCACCTGGACCTGGGCGGTGGCTTGGGCATCCGTTACGCCGAGGAGTCTCCGCCGGCGCCTCGTGACTATGCCCAGGCGCTGCGCCGGGAGCTGGGTGACCGGAAGTATGCGTTGTTGGTCGAGCCGGGACGCGCGATTGCGGGCAACGCAGGCATCCTGCTGACCCGGGTCGAATACGTGAAAGAGACCGGTGGGCGCCGCTTCGCCATCGTGGACGCGGCCATGAACGACCTATTGCGGCCGGCGTTGTATGGTGCTTGGCAGGAGATCGTCGAAGCCGACCGTAGTCTGGACCGCCAGGAGCGGCTCTTCGACGTGGTGGGACCCGTCTGTGAGACCGGCGATTTCCTCGGTCGAGAGCGGCGCCTGCGTGCGCAGGCCGGCGACCTGCTGGTGGTGCGCTCCGCCGGGGCCTACGGGTTCACGATGGCGAGCAACTACAACAGCCGGCCGCGGCCGGCCGAGGTGATGGTGGACGGCGACCGCGCCTGGGTGGTTCGCAGCCGTGAGCGTTACGCGGACCTGGTCCGTGGAGAACGGACCTTGCCCTAGGGAGCGGGCGGCGCATGACCACCAGCGGACAGCTCGTCCATCGGGGCGTCCACGTTTGTCGGATCAGGACCTCAGCCGGGGCGTTCGTTCCGGAGGATGCCCGCCATGTACGGCCAGGAGGCCATCGGTTCATGGATGCGCCATGAAGCTCCGGTTCACCAAGATGCAAGGGCTGGGCAATGATTTCGTGGTCCTGGATGCCACACGAGGGCCTCTGAATCTGACGCCCGAGCACATCCGCAGGTTGGCCGACAGGCGCTATGGCGTGGGCTGTGACCAGGTGCTGGTGGTCGAGCCGCCGCCCGCAGCCGACGTGGAGTTCGGTTATCGCATCTTCAACGCCGATGGGGGCGAGGTGGAGCAATGCGGCAACGGCGCACGGTGTTTCGCACGCTACGTCCGGGAGCGGGGACTGACGCACGCGCGCCGGATTCCGGTGCAGACCCGCGCGGGCCGTATCGTGCTGGAGGTGGAAGAGGATGGTCGGATCAGTGTGCACATGGGCGTGCCGCGGCTGGAACCCGGGGCCATTCCGATCCGCGGCGCAGGACCGGGCCCTCGGTACCAGCTGGAGGTGGATGGGCAGGTGGTGACGCTCACCGCCGTGTCCATGGGCAACCCTCACGCGGTGGTGGAGGTGGAGGACGTGGACCGTGCCCCCGTGGCCGAGCTGGGTCCCGCGCTGGAACGACATCCCGCGTTTCCGCACGGTGCGAACGTGGGTTTCATGCAGCTCTTCGGGCCGCGCCGCGTGCGGCTGCGGGTCTGGGAGCGTGGGGTGGGGGAGACGCTGGCATGCGGAACCGGGGCCTGTGCGGCAGTGGTCGCCGGGCGCCTGGCCAAACGGCTCGCTGAGCGGGTGGAGGTCGAGCTGCCGGGCGGCCGGCTGGAGATCCAATGGCCGGGACCCGGAAGTCCGGTGCGCATGACGGGACCGGCCGAGACGGTGTTCGAAGGGGAGATCGAACTGTGAGCGGGGAGCAGGAATCGGTATGCGACGAAGCGGCCGTGGTCCGCTATCTGCGTGCTCATCGGGAATTCCTGTGTCGGCACCCGGAGCTCCTCGAGCTGCTGGAGGTGTCGCAAGGCGTGCGCGGCGCAGTGTCCCTTCTGGAGCACCAGGTGCGCCGGCTGCGAGAGCGCGTTGCGCGCCTGCGCGCACAGCAGGTACGGCTCATCGAGGCGGCCCGGCGCAACGAGGACCTGGGCAATCGCCTCCACGAACTCGCGCTGGCGTTGATGGAGGCCGAGGACGCCGAAGACGTAGTGGCTGTGGCGCGTGAACACCTCCGCGCCCAATGTGCGCTGGTGGCCATGGACCTGCGAGTCTGGCGGCCGGGATCCGGCGTGTCTTCCCTCTCCTTCGTGCTCAGCGATGCCGAGGCCGAGGAACGCTTTGGAGAATTGACGCACGAACGCCGCGTGTTGTTTCTGGATCCGGGCGATGCGTGCATCCGCGAGCTCCTCTCCGGGGCGGAAGCGGTGCGCTCGGCCGTGGTGGCCCCGTTGGCCGACGGTCATTGGAGGGGCCTGCTCGCCCTGGGAAGCGAGGATCCAGAACGGTTCCGCGAGGGCATGGGCACCCTGTTCGTACGCCAGCTCGCCGCGCTCCTCGGCCGCGCGTTGCGCACACGGATGGAGCCCACCGGGCGGGCCGGACGGCCGAACTGGAGTCCAACGGATGTCGGCGCCTGAACGCGGTGGTGCCACACCTTCGCTCCCGGAAGGCTTGGAGGGTCCGGTCCGGGCGTTCCTGCGCATGCTGGCCGAGCGCCGGCGCAGCTCTCCGCACACGGTCTCCGCCTACCGGCGGGACCTCCGAGAGCTGGCCGGGTTCCTTGCAGGGGAGGGTGTGGCGACCTGGGGAGAGGTCCATCCGGCACACCTGCGGCGCCATGCCATGGCCTTGCACCGGCGGGGGCGCTCACCGGCCACCATCGCGCGCAAGTTGTCGGCGGCGCGCAGCTTCTTCGGCTGGCTGCTGGGTGAGGAGCGATTGGCGGCCAACCCGGCCGTCGGGGTACGCGGACCCAAGCGGCGGCGCAGCCTGCCCAAAAGCGTGGCCGTCGACGACATGGCGCGTCTGTTGGACCATGAGCCGCAGGACGCCCTGGAGCTGCGTGATCGCGCCCTGTTCGAGTTGGCGTATTCCTCCGGACTGCGCCTGGCGGAGCTGGCCGGGCTGAACCTGGTGGATCTGGACCTGGAGGCGGGCCGTGTGCGCGTGCGCGGTAAGGGGGGTAAGGTGCGCGACGTGCCTGTGGGGCGCAAGGCCGTTCAGGCCCTGCGGGCCTGGATCCAGGTGCGTCCTTCATTCCTGCACGGCCGGGAGGCTGCGCTGTTCCTGGGACGTGGGGGTGGGCGTCTGGGTGCGCGGGCCATCCAGAAGCGGCTGCGCCGCTCGGCGCTGCGCAGCGGGCTGGACCAGCCCCTCAGTCCGCACCGGCTCCGGCACGCCTGTGCGACTCATCTGCTGGAGTCCTCCGGCGACCTGCGTGCGGTGCAGGAGCTGCTCGGTCATGCCGACATCTCCACCACCCAGGTCTACACACACCTGGACTTCCAGCACCTGGCCCAGGTCTACGATGCCGCCCATCCGCGGGCCAAGAAGAGGTAGCACCAGGTACTTTCCGCGGTCTCGGACCGGCACTATCGCGCCCAGGATACGGAGGTTGTAGTCGTCCCGGAGGGCCTCGGTCTTCCTCTGCAACCCGTCTGGATGACCACGAGGTGCGATGCTCCAAACCTGGTCTGCGCAGTGTCACGCACGATCGTTGTCCGGTTGAGCAGCTCCGGCGCATCCTCTATGCTATCAAGCTTGGCCGGTGTAGCTCAGCTGGCAGAGCAACTGATTCGTAATCAGTAGGTCGGAGGTTCGAGTCCTCTCACCGGCACCAGACCACCGGTACCTTGCGGGCAAGCCGGTCTCCTTCCTCTCCGGGCCGCGACGGCATCCCGGCTTCGCAGTCCCGATCCGCTGCAGGGGCTGCAGTGGGCTCGGCCCAGGCGGGGCCGCGTGCACGACCTTCCCGGCACGGGCATGTTGGGCACGGGCTCGGTGCCTCCCCGAATGCGCTTCCCTGTGCGGCGCGCCCGTTCGTACGGCTCACGTCTACGTGAACGACGCCTCCTGACGCGGGACCCCCACCGATCCAGCGATTCCGAACTCGTTGATCCTGAGCGAAAGGGACCGGGGGATTATGTCACCGGGATGCAGCGCAATGTTGCGCTGTAGCCGGGCCGCCCCCGAAGCATCGTGTAGGGCCACCGAATCCGGGAGTCCGGGGACCATGCACAGGCAAACGGGGGTCACGCTCGTCGAACTGCTGGTGGTGTTGGCCATCATTGGGATCGTCGTCGGCATCGGGGTGCCCGCTTGGAGCACCATAGCGCGTACCAACCATCTGGCAGCGATCACCAACCGGTTGGTGGGGGCCATCCACCTGGCACGCGCCGAGGCGATTCGCAGCGGTCGGCGTGTCACACTCTGTGCCAGCCGTGACGGTGCCACCTGCACCACCGAGGGTTATCAGGTGGGCTGGATCGTGTTCCGCGATCTGGACGGGGACACTCGAAAGGATCTCCTGGAGCCCGTGCTCGCCAGGGGCGCAGCCGACCACACCGTGGTGATCCAGGGGAATCGGCCCGTGGCGCGGATGATCTCCTACACGCCCATGGGGGTGCCGAAGACCGCCACCGGGGCCTTTCAGGCGGGCACGCTGTACCTGTGTGCGGACGGGGACGGACGCCGGATCGTCCTGAGCCGCAGCGGGCGCCTGCGTGTCGAGACCGCCCGGTGCGGCGAGGGGGCCTCGGGCTGACGTCTTCGGTCCGACGCTGACAGCATCGCAGGGCGCTGCCGCTCACGCCTTTGCGACGGCAGGTCGTCCGGGTTCGGCCCGCCCTCTGCTGGAAGCGTTCTGTGTTCCAGGTCTAGAAAGCCGACTATAATCGGCCGCTTATCGGTGTTTCGTCCCAGGCCGCGCCCCTGGCCTGCGCCCTTCCCTTCCCAAGCGGTATAACGTCCCCATGGAAAAAGTATCCCAAGGCTTCACGCTTATCGAGCTCCTGGTCACGCTGGCTGTGGCAGGCGTGTTGCTTGCGGTTGGAGTTCCGGGCTTCACGAAGCTCATCAAGGACAACCGGCTCGCGACGAGCGTCAACGAGCTGGCGGGCAGCCTCAGCCTCGCCCGGATGGAGGCGGTGCGGCGCGGGGCTCGGGTGGTGATGTGCAAGAGTGACGACCAGTCCACGTGTTCGACCTCCACTGGTGTGGGATGGCGGGACGGCTGGCTTATATTCGTCGACAAAGACGCGGACGATGTGGTGGACAGCACCGGCTCCGATCCCGAGCCTGTGGTCCAGAAGCATGCGGCGCTGGATGAGGGCGTCACGGTGTCGCCGAGTTCGACCTTGAGTAACCGGATACGTTTCCGGGCCTCGGGCAGGCCCATGGAGAGCGGGTCGTTCACGGTGTGCGACGACCGCCAAGGGAGTTATGGGCGCATGTTGCAGATCGATGGAACCGGTCGGGTGCGGTTGCTGAAGGATCAGACATGTTCGTGAACGCGGAACAGCGAGGCGTCACTCTGGTGGAAGTGCTGGTGGCCGTGGTGGTGCTCTCCATCGGCCTGTTGGGTCTCGCTCAGTTGCAGATGACCACACTGCGCCAGACCCAGAGCGCATTGCTGCGCTCACACGCGACGCTGCTCGGTTATGACATCACCGACCGGATGCGGGCCAATGCGGCCGGTGTCCTCGCCGGGCACTACAACCAATCCTCGGTGAGCGACAAGCAGGGTGACCACGACTGCAGCGTGGTGGATGCCAGCGGGACGGCGACCAACACCACGCCTGCCTCTTGCACCCCCCAGGAGCTGGCCGAGAACGATCTGCTGGAATGGGCCAACACCTTGGCCCGTGAGCTGCCCTCCGGGCAGGGCATCGTGTGCCTGGATTCCACGCCCAAGGACGATCCACCCGCCACCCCCGGTGCGCCTGGGTGCGACAACCTGGGCACCATCTACGTGGTCAAGGTCTGGTGGAACGACGGATACAACTCCAGCGGTCAGCCCGTGAAGCGGCTCTTTGTCACACCCTTCGTGCCATGAATCCGCTCGTCTCCAATGGCCAACGCGGCATCTCCCTGGTAGAGCTCATGGTCGCCATGGTGCTCGGTCTGGTGGTGGTCGGGGGTGTGGTGCAGATCTACGTCTCCAACAAACAGACCTATCGGGTCAACGCCGCCGTTGCCCGCATACAGGAAAATGCGCGCTTTGCCCTGGATCTCCTGGGTCGGGATCTGCGTGCGGCAGGGTACTGGGGTTGCGGAGGCGCCGCCGCCCAGATTGCAAACGCCGTCAACGGCACCGGCTGGCAGTTTCAGGCCGAGCCCATCCACGGCTACGAAGGCGGTGTGGACACCTTTCCCTCGGAATACGCCAGTACCGTGTTGGGCAACTCGGACTCGTTCCGCATCGCCTACATGGATGCCAACAGCGCCGCCACCGTGACCAGTCACGCCTCCGGCTCGGCGAGCTTCACCACCGCCTCCGTCCACGATTTCGAACAGGGTGAGATCCTGGCCGTGGTGTCGACGGCCTGCGGGCAGGCGGGCATCTTCCAGATGTCCAACAGCAGCACCACCACGGTGGAGCACAAGACGAGCGTCCCGCCGAGTCCAGGCAATTGCATCACCAATCTGGGCGGGGCGTTCATCTGCTCGAACACGGGGACTTCCTCGTCCTATACGTACGAGAACGGCTCGAGGCTCATGCGTTTCGTCTCCCGCGCCTACTACATCCGCAACGGTGCCAGCGGTGAGCCCGCGCTGTGGCGCGCGTACCTGACGCACAGCGGCACGACGGCGGCAGTCAGCTCGGAGGAGCTCGTGGAGGGCGTGGAGGACATGCAGATCCTGTATGGCCTGGACACGGACGCCGACGGCACGGCCAACAGTTATGTGAAGGCCGATGCAGTGGGCACCTGGGACGATGTGGTGAGCGTGCGCGTGGATCTGCTGATGCGCTCGGTGGAGGACAATCTGACCAGCGACAACGTGCCGTACGAGCTGCAGGGCGCATCGACGACGCCAGCCGACAAGCGGATCCGGCGCGTGTTCACCACGGTGGTGGCACTGAGGAACCGGGTGTCATGAAGCGCTTTGCCTGCAGCAGCGTGCCGCGTACACTCCCCCGGAGCCAATGGGGGGTGGCACTCGTGGTGGGCATGATCCTGCTCCTGGTGCTCACCCTGATCGGCCTGGCGAGCATGCGTTCCGCCGTCATGGAAGAGCAGATGGCAGGACATTTCCGGGACCGGGACCTCGCGCTGCAGGCGGCCGAGGCGGCGGTGCGCGATGCCGAGGCGTTCATTCTCGCCAATGCCATCACCGAAGGTTCCGGCGGGGTCTACAGTGGCAACAATGGGCTCCTCGGCCGTCTGGACACCGAACCCGACTATCTGGGCATGAGCTGGGGGGACGGCAACTCCAGATCGCGGAGTTTTCCTCGGGTGAGTGAAGATCCCCGTTACGTCATCAAGATGCTCAGCAAGACCACGACTGGGGGGGGGACGGTCACCATCTTCCGGATCACGGCGAGGGGCGTGGGTCGCAATCCCAATACTCGGGTATTCATACAGTCCACTTATCAGCGCACTGGAAGTTAATAAAGAAGGAATCATCGCCATGAACACTGCAGACCTGTCTTTCCCGAAACTGGGGATGACCATGGCCGTGGGGGCCATGCTGGTCCTGGCCGGGCTGCCCGTGGCGTCTACGGCAGGGACGATCGCTCAGGTGCCGCTTTTCGTTGGTTTGAACGTGCAGCCCAATATTTTCTTTGCTCTTGACGACTCCGGGAGCATGAATTGGCCCATGCCCGTGGAAGGTGCCGAAGCTGCGTACTTCACGGACATCCTGGACTACTACGATACGGAACCCGACGATTACCAGGGCGAGTGGGTCCGGGAATGGAACACCTGGTGCCTGGGGGCCAACCTGCTCGCCTACGATCAGAGCGTCCACTACGAACCCTGGCCCGGCAATGTGCCGGGAACCAGCACACCTTTTCCCCCCATGGACGCCGCGCATACCAACGACTTTCAGGACGTTTGGGTGAACCCGCGTACCGGAGGGGCAGGTGACAAGGTGAACAAGGGATGGCCGGTATACGGTTGGTTCGACGGCAGGGTCGACCTCCTCGATGTCCCGGTGATCCGCTGGGTGGACCGCAATGGCAATGGTGTCTGGGACGTGCCGGACTGTCCCCACGGTTACGACGAGGACGGCGTGCTCCGCTTCCATGAGCTGAGCGACGAAGAGAAGGTGAATTTCGCCAATTGGTTCGCCTACTATCGGACGCGGGAGTTCACCACCAAAGGGGCGGTGTCCCGGGTCGTGACGCAGTCCTCGGCACGCATGGGACTGGCCACGTTGCACAACAACAACGACGTGGGCCTTCCCATCGCCGACATGCGTGTGGATGCCAACAAAGAGCAGCTCCTCGAGCATGTATTCAACATCGTCTCCAGTGGCGGCACTCCGCTGCGCCGGTTCCTGAATCGAGTCGGACGTTACTTCAGCACCGTGCACGACACGCCCAATGCGCTGTTCGGCTACAACGCCCCTTCACCCATCCTCCCGGCGGGCGAGGGAGGCGAGTGCCAGCAGAACTTCGTCATGCTCATGACCGACGGGGCATGGAACGGGGGCTCGCCCTGGGTGGGCCACCAGGACCGGAATCTGGAGATTCCCTACGTCTACGAAGCCCACCGGGACAGCTTCAACAACACGCTCGCCGACGTGGCCATGCGTTGGTACAAGAGGGACCTGGCGCCGGCCATCCTCGGCGAGGTGCCCACCCAGTCCGGTCCCCCCAGCGCCAATCTCGACGAAAACTCAGAACAGCATCTGGTCACCTTCGGGGTGGCATTCGGTCCCGTGGGCACCATCGACACCGACCCCAGCGACCGCAACGCACCATTCGACTGGCCGGAGCCCACCGCCAACTCACAGGAGACCGCAGACGACCTGCGCCACGCAGCGTACAACGGCCGCGGACGCTTCCTGTCCGCCCGGGATCCAGTGAGCTTGGTCGAAACCCTCGACGCCGTGATCGCCGACATCGAGTCTCGCCAAGGCAGCGGTGCCGCGGTGAACTTCAACAGCTCCACACTGGAGGCGGGCAGTCAGGTCTTCGTAGCCCTGTTCAACAGTAGCGATTGGAGCGGTGACCTGGTGGCCTACGCTCTGGACCCCGATACGGGTAACCTGGCAACCCTACCCTCTTGGAGTGCTCAGGAGATGCTCGATACGCTGAGCGACGTCTCCGACCGCGTGATCTATACCACCGGTTCGGACGGGGACGGGGCCTTGTTCGTCTCCAGCGGGGTGGGTTCTGGAGCCTCCTCCTGGCCGACCGCTCTGGTCGAGGACCTGCGGACCCAGCCGGATCAGTCCCAGGAATCGAGCCCGTACACGCAAAGCGCCCAACGCGTGGAATTTCTGCGCGGAGAGCGCTCCAACGAAGGCACGCTGTTCCGGAACCGGGGCAGTCGTCTCGGGGATATGGTGCACTCGCCGCCCACCTACGTGGGCGAGCCGAATGATCCGTGGCCGGACGCCGACCCCTTCGGCACCGCTTCGTCACGGTACTCGGCGTTCGTGAACGCCCAGAAGAGCTCGCCGCGCACGCCCATGGTCTATGTGGGCGCCAACGACGGCCTGCTCCATGGCTTCAATGCCGAGACCGGTGAAGAGGTCATGGCCTATGCACCGGGTGCGCTCGCTTCCAAACAGGGCTCCAAGGGGTACCACTATCTCACCGAGAAGACCTACGGGCACCGCTACTACGTGGATGGGAAGATCTCGGTGGCCGACGTGTACATGGCCGGCAAAGCCGGGGGAACGCGCGCCTGGCGCACCGTGGCCGTGGTCTCCATGCGTGGCGGAGGGCGCGGCCTGGCGGCGCTGGACATCACCGACCCCTCCGCGTTCGAGAACACCACGGCTGCGGCAAAGGATGTGGTGTTGTGGGAGTTCACCGACGCCGACGATTCCGATCTGGGCTTCACGTTCAGTGATCCGGCCATCGCCATGATGAACAATGGCAAATGGGCAGTGATCATCGGCAACGGCTACAACGACACCGGATCCACGGGTACGGCCAAGCTGATGATCCTGTTTATGGAAGACGGCCTGGACGGATGGCAGAGTGGCGACTACATCGTGCTCGACACCCAGTCCGGCAGCACTGCCAGCCGCAATGGCCTCTCTTCCCCCGCCCTAGTGGATCTGGACGGAGACCAGAAGATCGATCGGATCTACGCCGGCGACCTGCGTGGGGACCTATGGGCCTTCGACGTCTCCGACAGCGATCCGGCAAACTGGGATGTGGCCTACAAGGATACGACCACGACTCCGGAGACCCCGCTGCCGTTGTTCGATGGTGCGGTGACCGAGCCCATCACCATGAAACCCTTGCCCAGCTACCCATTCCAGGTCACCACGGCTGCCAACAGCCCGAACGTCATGGTGTATTTCGGTACCGGTCAGTACCTGTTCCAGGGTGACGCATCCACCACGGACCAGCAGTATTTCTATGGGGTTTGGGACGCGGGTAAACCCCAGTTGACGCGCTCCGACCTGGTGGCTCAGTCGACCCGCACGGACAGTTCCTTCCCATCCAACGCGCGGGTGCTGTCGGCGAATTCGGTCACCTACGCCGATCCGCCCGCTGACGGCGATTATGGTTGGTACTACCCGCTGCCTGCCTCCGGGGAGCGCGTGGTGGTCGATGCGTTCCTGCGTGATGGGCTCGTCTTCTACAACACGGCCGTTCCCACGGCTACCGCCTGCTCGGCGGGTGGTTACAGCTATCTCATGAGCGTCGATGCCGAGACCGGAGGAAATCCCGACTTTGCCGCCTTCGACTTCAATGCAGACGGCAAAGTGGACGATCAGGACTTGGTGACAGACGACAACGACGAACAAGTGAGTGTGGCCGGACAGCGGTTCGACATGGGGCTCGCCTCGGCATCGGCCGTGCTGGGGGACTACCAGTACACTTCCGGGACCAATACCAAGAAGCCCGTGAAACGCCTCCTGCGCCCCCGGCCCGGGGCGGCTACCGGGGTGCGGCGCTCGTGGATCGAACTGACCCCACAATGAGGAACCTGGACCGATGAAGACTTGGCGAGTGATCTGTAAGCCTTGGATCAGACGACGGGTCTATCCGCTCGTGTTGCCGCTGTTCCTGTGGAGCGGCGCGATACCGGCCGCCACGGGCGTCGGCACGGTAGACGGAATCTACGTGGAGGGCGGCACCGGACGGATCGTGCTCGGCGACCGGAGTTTCCTGGTGACCGGGCAGACCGTGTACCGGGATGCCACGGGGGCCGAGGTCTCCGTGGACAAGCTCCGGCTGGGCCAGCCGGTACGCTTCACCTACGACCCGAAGACCCACGCCGTGCAGGAGATCGAGCCCATCACCCACGAGGAGATTCGTCAGCGTGCCTATCAGCCGTAAAGCGCTGCGGAGTGCAGGGGCGGAGCGCGGGCGGCGCCCCTGCACGGGCTTCACGCTCATCGAACTGATGATCGTGGTGGTGGTCGTCGGTATCCTGGCGGCTGTGGCCTTTCCGGCCTACACGACGCAGATCAAGAAGACCCGTCGCGCCATGGCCAAGGCGGATCTGCTGGAGCTGGCCAATTTCATGCAGCGTGTGCACACGGAGACGGGCTGCTACAATCCGGGACCCGACAACGACTGTTCCACCGCAGCCGATGCGGCGGCCCCGACGCTCCCGTTCACTCAGTCCCCCAAGGACAGCAATGCCAAGTACTACACGTTGTCGGTCAGTGTCTCCGGTGCAGACACGTTCACACTGACCGCAACACCCATCTCGGGCACCACCCAGGATGGGGACGGTCTGCTCACCATCGATCAGGCCGGTCGGCGCGGCTGGGACAAGAACAACGATGGGGACACCGACGACAGCGGGGAAGACAGCTGGGGCCACTGAGCAGACCGTAGCTCACGCGGACCGTTCTCCAGAGGTCGACGCCCCGGCCTGGCGCAGTTCGGCTGGTAACGAGAAGACCACTTCCTCGCGCACGCTTCCGACTTCGCCGAGGACTCGAGCACCTTTGTCCTGGAGGTAGGCCATGACCTGCTGGACCAGGCGCTCCGGCGCCGAGGCCCCGGCCGTGACCCCGATGCAGCGCTTGCCGGAGAGCCAGGCTGGGTCGATCTCGCTGGCGTCATCGATCAAATAGGCGGGAACGCCTCGCTTTTCGGCGATCTCACGCAGGCGGTTGGAGTTCGAGCTGTTGCGGGAACCCACCACCAGGATCAGGTCAGCCTGCCCCGTCAGGAGTTTCACTGCATCCTGCCGGTTCTGGGTGGCATAGCAGATGTCACTCTTGCGCGGCCCCACGATCTGCGGAAAGCGCCTGCGCAGTGCCTGGATGATCTCCTCGGTATCGTCCATGGACAGCGTCGTCTGGGTGACGATGGCCAGGAAGTCGGGGCGGCGCACCTGGAGCCGCTCCACGTCGGACGTGTTCTCCACCAGATAGATGTCACCGCCGCTGGTGCGGTCGTACTGCCCCATGGTTCCTTCCACCTCTGGGTGCCCGGCATGGCCCACGAGGATGGTCTCGCGCCCCTCAGTGCTGTAGCGGGCCACCTCCATGTGCACCTTGGTCACCAATGGACAGGTGGCGTCGAAAACACGCAGGCGCCGCGAGGCAGCCTCCTCACGCACCGCCCGGGAGACCCCGTGGGCGCTGAAGACGAGCGTCGCCCCGTCCGGGACCTCGGCCACCTCTTCGACGAACACCGCTCCTTTCCTGCGCAGTCCTTCCACCACGGAGCGGTTGTGGACGACCTCGTGGCGCACATAGATGGGTGCCCCGAACAGGTCCAGGGCGTGTTCCACGATCTCGATGGCCCGTTGGACACCGGCACAGAAGCCGCGTGGATTGGCGAGAAGGACTTGCATGGACCGGATCCGGGTCGATTCGTCACATAAGGGGGCGCATGGCCCCGCCGACTGCAGGCGGTCATTATACCGATGCGGGCGTCTGCGCCCAGCGACCCTGCGGGCGCCGGGGTCATGAAGCGTCGCGGCTGCGGCGCAGGCCCACCAGCCGGACGCGCAGCCTGAGACGGTGGCCGGCCAGGGGATGGTTGAAGTCCACCACTACAGCTCGGTCGTCGATCCCGCGGATCGCCCCTGGGAGCCGTTGGCCGCTGGGGGTCTCGAAGGCGACGATCTGTCCCACCTCCAGAGGGCCCAAGGCTGAGAACGCGCTGCGAGACAGGGTGTGAACCGCCTCTTGCGTGCGCAGCCCGAAGCCCTCCTCGGGCTCGAGGGTCAGGTTGCGTTCCTCGCCCACGGCCATGCCCAGCACCTGACGCTCCAAACAGGCGTGGATGTCCCCCTGGCCCAGGACAGCGGTTATCGGTTCGTCGGCGAAGGTGTCCTCTGCTACCAGACCGTCCTCCAGTTCGATCCGGATATGGACTTCCACGGCATCGCCCAGGGCCGCGCGCTGCACCGGTTCACCCTCCCGCCGGGGCGTCATAGTCGGGTCGCCGTGCGGCGGTGACGCGGTTGCCTCGCCCGTCTGCGCGTGCCGGACGCACCCTGGGAGCACCCGCTCGCCGGCATCCTCTGGAAGGCACTGGACGGATGCGCCACGATCGGGCCCGCCCGGTCAGAGAGCCGGATCGCGCTGTTTGCCCCGGCCGCGCTGGCCGAGCAGCTCGGCCCCGATCAGCAGGATCGCCCCTACGGTGATCGCCGAGTCGGCCACGTTGAAGGTGGGCCAGTGCCACGGGCCGTGGTACAGATGGATGAAATCGACCACGTGTCCCCAGCGGATGCGATCCACGAGATTACCCACGGCACCGCCCAGTACCAGGGACAGGCCCAGCGCCAGCCAGCGTTCATGCGGCTGCAAGCGGCGCAACCACCACACGATGCCGAGGCTGACCACAGCACCCAGCGCAACGAAAAAGATCCGCTGCCAGCCGCCGGCATCCGCAAGCAGGCTGAAGGCGGCCCCTGTGTTGTGGGCCAGTTGCAAGTCGAAGAAACCGCGCACCACGGGCACGGGTCGCGCGGGGTCGAGATACGCCTGCGCCGCCCATTTGCTCACCTGGTCGATCACCACGACCAGCCCCGACAATGTCAGCCATCTGCCTATACGCACGTCGTCCCCCCGCGGCACCGATGCATGGCCGGACGCCCAAGACCACCGGGGCATCCGGCCTGCGCTAGATCCATTGCCGCCTCTCGCCACCACCGGTGATGTTCTCGATGCACCGGGCACAGAGTGCCGGATGTTCCGGATGCGTACCCACGTCCGGTGCATGGTGCCAGCAGCGTACGCACTTGGGATGCGGACTGGGGAACGCGGCCACGGCCAGTTCTCCCCCCTCGAGAGAGAACCGCTCTGCTCCCGCCGGTGCCTCGACCAAGGGGTGGACCCGGGCGGCCGAGGTGATGAACAGGAAGTGCAGTTCCTCGCCGGGACGCTCGAGGACCGCTCGCAGCAGGCCGTCGCAGTACAGGTCGACCTCGGCATCCAGTCCCGCACCGATGGCCTCGGACTTGCGCAGTCCTTCCAGCACCTTGCTCACCGCCTCGCGCACCGCCAGAAGGCGGGACCAATCCTCGCGCCCCAACGGGGCGTCGGCGTCGAGCGGCGACAGGTCCCGGGCCCACTGCGCAGCGAAGACGGGACTCGAGCGGTCGCCCGGCATGAACTCCCAGATCTCATCGGCGGTAAAGCTCAGGATCGGCGCCAACCAGCGCACCATTGCCTCCAGGATGGCCAGCATGGCCGTCTGCGCCGAGCGCCGTGCAGGGTGCCCCTCGGGCAGCGTGTACAGCCGGTCCTTGGTGACGTCCAGATAAAGGCTGCCCATGTCTACGGCGCAGAAGTTGTGCACCGCCTGGAAAATCAAATGGAACTGATAGGCCTCGTAGGCGTCGAGCACGCGTTGTTGGACCTGCAACGTGCGATCCAGGGCCCAGCGGTCGAGCGGCAGGAGGGCATCCACGGCTTGCGTATGATGCCGAGGCTCGAAACCGTGGAGATTGGCCAGCAGGAAACGCGCGGTGTTGCGGATCCGCCGGTATGCATCGGCCGTGCGGCGCAGGATCTCGTCGGAGACCGCCATCTCCGCGCTGTAGTCGGTGGCCGCCACCCAGAGGCGCAGGATGTCGGCGCCCAGCTGGTCCACCACCCGCTGCGGGGCCACCACGTTGCCCCGGGACTTGGACATCTTCTGTCCCCGAGCGTCCACCGTGAACCCGTGGGTGAGCACCTCCCGATAGGGGGCCACCCCTCGCATGGCCACCGAAGTGAGCAGGGAGGACTGGAACCAACCCCGATGCTGGTCCGAACCCTCCAGATACACCTCGGCGGGGAAGTGCAGTTCCGGACGCGGTTCCAGTACGCAGTAGTGGGTCACACCCGAATCGAACCACACGTCCAGGATGTCCGTGCTCTTTTCGTACTGCTCGGCCTCCTCTCCCAGCAGCTCCGCTGGGTCCAGCTCGTACCAGCCGTCCAGCCCCTGGGACTCCACCCGTTCGGCCACCGCCTCCATGAGGCGCACGGTGTCCGGGTGCGGCTCACCGGAGCGTTTGTGGACGAACAGGGCGATGGGCACGCCCCAGTTGCGCTGGCGTGAAATGCACCAGTCCGGGCGCTGGGCAACCATGTTGCGAATGCGCGTGTGACCCCACTCCGGGCGCCAGCGCACGCCGTCGATGGCCTTGAGTGCCGCCTCCCGCAGTCCGGACTGGTCCATGGCGATGAACCATTGCGGCGTAGCACGGAAGATGATCGGCGTCTTGTGGCGCCAGCAGTGCGGGTAGCTGTGGCGGATCTCCTCGCGGCACAAGAGTCGGTCGCGCTTCTGGAGCGCCTCCAGCACCACGGCATTGGCTTCCTGAACCGACAGCCCACCGACCAGTGGCGTCTCCGCGTAGAACCGGCCGTCGGGCCCGACAGGATTGTCCACCGGCAGCCCGTAGCGTTGCCCCACGACATAGTCCTCCTGGCCGTGGCCGGGGGCGGTATGCACGGCACCGGTGCCTGCCTCGCTGGTGACGTGTTCGCCGAGGATCACGGGCACCACGCGGTCGTAGAAGGGGTGCTTCAGGCGCAGACCCTCGAGCGCCGCTCCACGGGCCGTCCCCAGCACCTGCGCCTCTTCGATCCCCCAGCGCAAGCGTGCCGCATCGGCCAGCTCGCGCGCCACGATCAGCCGTTGCCCGCCGGCCTGGAGTAGCAGATAGTCGAAGTCCGGATGCAGGGCCACGGCCTGATTGGCGGGCAGGGTCCAAGGGGTGGTGGTCCAGATGACGATGGAGACCGGCCCCTCTCCGGGCCCGTCCAGCAGATCGAAGCGGGCCACCGCCTCTGCCGGGTCCACGGCCTCGAACTTCACGTCGATGGCCGTTGAGGTGTGTTCCTCGTACTCGACCTCGGCCTCGGCCAGGGCCGAGCGGCAGTCGATGCACCAGTGCACCGGCTTCTCTCCCCGGCTCAGGTGACCATTGGCGACGATCCGGCCCAGCGCCCGCAGCACGTCTGCCTCGAAACGGGGCTCCAGGGTGAGGTAGGGGTGCGCCCAATCTCCCAGTACGCCAAGGCGTTTGAAATCCGTACGTTGGCGCTCCACCTGGCTCAGGGCGTAGTCGCGACAGGCACGCCGGAACTCGGCCGGTGGCAGATCGGCACCGGCCTTGCCGTGCAGCTTCTCCACCTGAAGCTCGATGGGCAGGCCATGGCAATCCCAGCCCGGCACGAAAGGGGCGTCGTAACCCGAGAGCAGGCGGCTCTTGACGATGATGTCCTTGAGGATCTTGTTGACGGCGTGGCCGATGTGGATGTCACCGTTGGCATAGGGCGGCCCGTCGTGAAGCACGAAACGCGGGGCGCCCTTGCGGGCGGCCCGGACCTTGGCATACAGGTCTTCAGCCTCCCAACGGGCCAGGCGCTCGGGCTCGCGCTTGGGCAGATTGCCGCGCATTGGGAAATCGGTCTGCGGCAGGTTCAGCGTCTTTTTGTAGTCGCTCATGGGGTCCCAGCTTGGATGGACGAGGTCCCGTACCTCCAGGGCGGTACCGGGCAGGCGCTGGTCTTGCGCCTGGCTACATGGCGCCTCGATCTTGGAGGCAGGACATGGGTGCGGCTCAGTCGCGCAAGCCGCCCAAAATGCCTGCAATCGGTCGTCGATTCAAGGCCCACGCCCTGCTGCCGGCCGTCCTTGGGGCGCCCCTGTGTCGGTGCCGCGGTGACGGAAGAAGTCACGGGCCGCCCCCACGTCCGCACGAATCTGCTGCACCAGGGCCTCCAGGGACTCGAACCGGCGCTCGTCCCGGATCTTGTGCAGAAACTCCACGTGGACGTGCCGTCCGTAGATGTCCTGGTCGAAGTCCAGCAGGTGCACTTCGAGCCGGGCCTCGGTGCCGTCCATGGTGGGCCGCGTGCCGACGTTGGCCACGCCGGCCAAGGGTTCGGGGTCGAGCCCGTACATCTCCACGGCAAACACCCCCTGGAGCGGCGAGACGCGTCGCGCAAGCCGGATGTTGGCGGTGGGGAAGCCCAGCACTCGTCCGCGCTTGTCGCCGTGTGCCACCCGTCCGCTCATGCGATAGGGGCGGCCCAACAGCCTGGCTGCGGTCTCCAGGTCACCGCGCGCCAGCGCCTCGCGCACGCGCGTGCTGCTCACGCGCGCGCCGTCGATGTCGAAGGTGAGCATGTGCGCGACGCTGAATCCGTAGCGCCGGCCGGCTTCCTGAAGCGTATGGAAGTCGCCCTCACGGCCGCGTCCGAACCGGAAGTCGTCGCCCACGACCAAGTGCCGCACCCCCAGCCCCCGCACCAGGATGCGTTCGATGAACCGGGTGGCGGGCATCTCGGCCAGGCGCCGGTCGAAGCGCAGACAGAGGAGCCGGTCCACGGAGAACCGCCGCAGGGCCTGCACCTTTTCCCGGAATCGGGTCAGGCGGGCAGGGCCGTGGCCGCCGGCGAAGTATTCCCGGGGCAGGGGCTCGAAGACGATCACGGTGGTGGGCAGACCGAGCTCCACGGCCTTTTCCGCCAGTTGCCCCAGGACCGTCTGATGCCCCAGGTGCACGCCGTCGAAACTCCCGATGCTGGCCACGCAACCGCGATGTCGTGGCCGCAGATTGTGTTCGCCGCGAATGAGTTCCATGGGCTGCGGTGCCGAAAAAACCAATTGTAACGCACGGTCCCGCCGCGCTTTCCCGTTGTTCACCACCCCATGCGCAGACGGATCAGAGCCCGGCGTCGGGACGCAGCATGGCGGGGCGCAGTCCGCCCAGCCAGAGCACCGCCCCATAGGCACCGGCCCCGGCGACGATCAGTGCGAGAAGTGCGCCGAGTCGTTCGCCGGGACTCCAGACCGCCCATTGCGCCAGGGGCGGTGTGGCCCACACGAGAAAGGCCGTCATCACCAGCCCAGCCGCCGCACTCGCGCCCACCAGGCGCGGCCAAAAGCCCCCTGGCGTGTACACTCCCTGGCTCATGAGCCGTCGGCGCAACAGGGCCGCGTTCAGCCAGGCGGCCGCAGACGTGGCCAGCGCGAGGCCCGCGTGCGGACCGGGCAGCCCCATCCATACCCAGGGAACCACGAAGGCCACGTTGAGCGCCATGTTGGCGAGCATGGCCACCACGCCGATCTTGACGGGCGTGCGGGTGTCCTGCCTGGAGTAGAAGCCAGGGGCGAGGATCTTGATCCCCATGAACGCC
>Ga0256832_1000504_pt1 | contig 25322 bp, 24 predicted proteins | sample 134614metaG_FD_190534 | JGI IMG/M metagenome (GOLD analysis project Ga0256832, IMG submission 190534) | Hydrothermal vent microbial communities from Lau Basin, Pacific Ocean - 134-614 | ecosystem: Environmental > Aquatic > Marine > Hydrothermal vents | place: Pacific Ocean: Lau Basin | collected... | reverse complement strand
TAACACTGTAGTAAGGGTGGAATGGGATACCATCTAAAGGAATACCATTTTTATCTTTATTCTTTTTGATCTCAACGCCATCTGGATTATTAGAACCCACCACATGCAATGCAACGATATGTACAAAAACCAAACCAACCAAGATCAAAGGCACTGCAATAACATGGAATGCAAAGAAGCGGTTTAAGGTTGGATCAGAGATAACAAAGTCACCCCGAATGGTGGTAGAAAGCACATCACCAATATAAGGAACGGTATTAAATAGGTTGATAATAACCTGAGCGCCCCAGAAAGACATTTGCCCCCAAGGAAGTAAATATCCCATAAAGGCTTCAGCCATCAAGGCAAGGTAAATTGCCATACCAATTAACCAAACTAATTCCCGTGGTCCTTTAAAAGAGCCATAAAGCAATCCGCGGAACATATGCAGGTAGACCACCACAAAGAATAATGATGCTCCCGTGGAATGCATATAGCGTATAAACCAGCCTCCCGGTACATCCCGCATAATATATTCAACAGAAGCAAATGCCAACATGGTGTCAGGTTTATAGTGCATGGTTAGCAAAATACCTGTTACGATTTGCAAAACAAGTACCAGCATGGCCAAGGAGCCAAAAAAGTACCAAGCATTAAAATTTTTCGGTGCGTAATATTGCGCTAGATGCTCATTCCATACCTTGCTTAAAGGGAAGCGATCATCAATCCAATTGATTAAGCTCATTATGCGACCTCCTTACTTTCGCCCACTAAAATAGTAGTGTCGTTTTTATAGTAATAAGGTGGTACTTCCAAATTTTTTCCAGCAGGAGAACCTTTCATTACATGACCTGCCATATCAAAACGTGAACCATGACAAGGACAATACCAACCACCTGGCCAATCAGCACCTAAGTCAGCAGGGGCCAGTTCAGGACGATAGGTTGGAGAGCAGCCTAAATGAGTACAAATACCAATAAGCACTAAATATTGCTCTTTAATAGCGCGATGAATATTTTGTGCATAAGCTGGTTGCTGTGACTCGACCTCTGAATCAGGGTCCTTCAATTTAGGAGCAACACTAGGAAGTTTCGCAATCATATCAGGCGTGCGATTGACAACCCAAATTGGTTTGCCACGCCAAATAACACGAAGTTGTTGACCTGCTTCAATTTTAGAAATATTGACCTCTACAGGCGCACCTGCAGCCAAGGCTCGCGCACTTGGTGTCAATGACATAACAAACGGAGTCGCCATAGCCGCTGTGCCTATCGCACCAACCACTGAGGTTGCTGCAACTAGAAAGCGCCGACGACCCTTATCTACTTTTGAACTTGCCATTAAGACTCACTCCCGAAAATTAACAAAAATGGTGAAACGATGGCATTAACTCATAATTTTTTAACTAAGTTAATATCATAATCAAAATAATTACAGAAAAAACAATCACTTATTATTTGTATTGACAATTGCATTTTCGGTCTAACACTTAAAAACTTATATTGACGTGGCGATAGAATTTACCCCTGTTTTTTAAGCATATAAGCGGGTGCTTAAATGGTGGATATGTTCGCTGATGTTATTAATAAGGTCAAGATTTAATCCTAATTCACCCATAAAAAGTAGATAAATGAATTTTGTCTATCCCAAAGAGAATAGGTACAAAAAGAGGGAGTATAAAATCCAATAAGGTAGAGAGAATCTTGTACACAAAATAAGAGCAAAAAAACAACTATATAACTTAAACTAATATAACACACCTCTAAAATTTATGAAGCAATTGCTTTATGGATTGCATAAATTGCTGTAACTCGCACTACATCAAGGAGGGCGTAACATCAGTAACTTAACCGCTATTCTGCTAAGTTGTACGCTCTATCACTAGCTTTGCTTGCAAAAATAGGGTTTCTTATGGTAAAAGTAAAGCTATGCTCGCTTTTTAATGATTAAATAAAGTACAATCATAGTTTACAGAAAAGCCACTAAATGGAGTTACTGTCTTGAATTTACGAACGGATAAAACGTCGGTAGATAGCAGGAAAAGCTGGAATGATGTGATAGGACAGTTTGATATTCAATCTTATAGCAAACTGGATCAAACATCAGTCAGCCCGTCTAAGATAAAGACAAGCAAAGCAGTTCATAAAAAACGTCAACTGCTTAAGCACCCCAATTCTTTATCCGTTTGGATAATAAGAGGCGTGGTAACACTCGCTTGTTTTTCGATATTAGGAAATCTTCCCTTTCAATCTTCCATAATGTTAAAAGATACGAGTGAACCTTCAACCTTTGCTCTATCAATCAATGCAACCTCAGCTAAACAATATTCCCTCCCTGTAGAATCCTCGCAAGCCAAATTAGTATTTTCTCCTAAATTTCAACTTGACCCTGAGTTCCAAAAGCTTTCTCTACCAACTCGTGCCATTGAAACTTATATTGGACATCAAGTCATTGATACAGAGAGTAAGTGGGCATCTTATACCGTTAAATCATACGACAATCCTGCTAATATCCTCTATAAAATAGGACTGAAAAATTCCATTAGTACTCTATTACGCAATAAAGAGATAAAAACTGTCTTAGCAGGATTAAAGAGAGATAATATTGTTAGAGCTCGCTCCGTTAATGGAAAGTTAATGGAATTACTGCTAGCTCCTTCTTATAAAAAAGCTTATCTCATAAAACCTAGCAGCGATGGTTTTGAAGGCATCTGGGAAGGAGAGTGGGTCAATAACCTATTTGAAGTCCGTCAGGCAAGATCTTCTTTTGAGATTAAGAATGGCTTATTTCTTGATGGCAAAAAAGCAGGTGTACCTGGAAATACGATAAGACAAATTATTAAAGTATTCGATTGGGATATAGACTTTGCCCATGATATTCGTGTCGGTGATAGAGTCACTTTGGTTTATGAAGAAATTTTTCATGATGGTGATAAGATAGGAAGTCAAAACCTATTAGCTGCTGAATTTATCAATAAAAATAAAGAATTTCGTACTGTCAGATTTACCCGTGAAGATGGTAAATCTGATTTCTTTACTCCCACAGGAAGAGAGATGAAACGCGCCTTTATTCGTACGCCTATTGCTCATGCTAGAGTTTCATCTCATTTTAATCCAGGGCGTTTTCACCCTGTTCTACATAAAATGCGTTCTCATAAAGGGACTGACTTTGCCGCAAAACGTGGTACACCCATTATGGCAACGGGTAATGGTACGGTTAAATTTATAGGAAGAAAAGGTGGGTATGGTCGTCTCATTGTACTGACACACCGCGAAGGTTATGAAACACGTTATGGTCATATGAGTCGCTTCAAATCAGATCTGAAACAAGGTGCAAAAGTTTATCAAGGCGATATTATCGGTTATGTTGGCTCCTCAGGTCTTGCAACAGGTCCTCACTGTCACTATGAATTTCGAAAAAATGGTATTGCTGCCAATCCAATGACAGTAAAATTGCCCAACAGCATGTCCTTAACACCAACGGATCTGGCCAGCTTTAGAAACAAAGCCATTAATTTGGTATTACAGCTTAATGTACTGCATCGCTTTGCTCAATCTAATGTGAATATTAATAGTGGAACAGGCGGCTAAACTAAACAACGCATAAAATAACCTCCTTATTATTCTAAGGAAAAGACAATATTATCAAGCAAACGCGCTTTACCTAACCAGACAGAACCTAGTAGCACCAGGTTTATGTCCTTTTCTGATGGGATCTGTAAGTTTTTTCTTTCTCGCACTTCAATATAATCGGCTATAAAACCCGATGCATTCAATTTCTTAGCGGCAGTGTGTTGTAAAGATTGAAAATCTTTATTTCCATTTTTTATAGCAGTAACTATTATTTGCAATTGCTGATAAAACAATGGCGCTATACGTCGCTCTGCTGGTGTTAGGTAGCCATTACGCGAACTCATTGCCAAACCATCAGATTCACGAACAGTGGCTAAACCAATGACTTCAACAGGCATATTGAGATCTAACACCATACGTTGAACGAGTATCAACTGTTGAAAATCTTTTTGTCCGAAAATTGAGATGTCAGGCATCACCATATTAAATAATTTATTAACAATGGTTGAAACACCAGAAAAGTGTCCTACACGCGATTTTCCTTCTAAAATAACTCCAAGCACAGGTACTTCTACCCGTGTGGTGGCTTCTCCATCAGGATAAATATCTTTAACAGATGGAGTGAAAACTAAATCACAGCCAACAGAATCTAGTTTCTGTTTATCTTCATCCAAAGTATGAGGGTAGGCGAGCAAATCCTCCTTTTTATCAAATTGAAGAGGGTTTACAAAAATAGAGACAACGACTTTATCAGCTAACTCTTTAGCACCTGCAACTAAGGCTATATGACCCGCATGAAGATTGCCCATTGTAGGAACTAATGCAATCGTTAGACCTTGCTGTTTCCAACCCTTAATAAGTTTTCTAAGCGATAATATTTCTGAAATATGTCTCATTAATAAAAACACTGTGCATCGGATGGAAAGGTTTGTGTTTTGACACTTGTTACAAAATCAGAAATTGCACCTGCAATCCCCTCAGATTGTCCTATTAAGAAATTTTTTGAAAAACTAGGTGCTTTCTCTGAGATACCTAGCATATCTTGCAATACTAATACTTGACCGTCACAGCCACGTCCTGCTCCAATCCCTATTGTGGGTACATCTAAGGCTTCTGTAATTTTTTCGGCTAATGTAACAGGGACACATTCCATTAATACCATATCCGCACCTGCATCTTGCAATAACAGAGCATCATTTAAAATTTTATCCGCAATTTTTTGATTTCGACCTTGCACAAAATAGCCTCCTAATTTATGCACTGATTGGGGTTGCAAGCCTAAATGGGCACAAACAGGTACACCGTGACGCGTTAATTGTATGACGTTTTCAACCTGAGCCTCTCCCCCTTCCATTTTTACCATCTGCGCTCCACCTTGTTGCATTAGTCGCGTTGCATTTTTAATCGCTTGTTTAGGAGAGGTGCAACTCATAAAGGGTAGGTCGCCTAACACCAAAGCACGTTTGCAAACAGGTGACACTATTTTTGTATGATAAACCATATCATCCATTGTTACAGGTATGGTTGATTGATGCCCTTGCATCACCATACCGAGCGAATCCCCTACCAAAATAACATCAATGGATTGCTGATCTAAAACACGCGCAAAACTCGCATCATATGCTGTTAGCATGGTAATTTTATTACCTTCTTGTTTCATTTTACGAAGCTTTTTTACTGTTATTGTTGTCGCCATTTTACTTTCCTTAGTACTCCATCAAGGTATGAGCTGAAGGTCATCAGCAGAAACTTTTAAAATACATTGTGCCAGCGTCTTTCCATTAGGAAAAATTAAATCAGGTGATAATTCTTTTAAAGGGTATAAAACAAAAGAACGCTCATACATCCAAGGATGTGGAACAATTAGTGTTGCCGTATTAATGATAATATTGCCATATAAAAGTAAATCAAGGTCTAAGGTGCGTGCTCCCCAACGTTGTCCATTTCGTTTTCTATCATTATTTTTTTCAATTTGTTGCAACACAGATAATAAATCATGTGCATCCAAGTCTGTATCAAATTGAGCAACGGCATTGATATAATCAGGCTGGTCTTGAGGTCCTTGTGGTTTACTGCGATAAAAAGAAGAAAGTCTCAGATTATTAATTTGATGCAGTGAACGCAAAGACTGCACAGCATTATTTAGATAGGTTGTAGAATCCCCCAAATTACTTCCTAAACCTATATAGATTCTATATACGGGGCTTTTCATTATATTTCTTATTTGCGCCTTCTACGCCGACCTGAGCGTTTATATTTTTGGGGACTAGCGGCATTACACATCGTTAGTTGGTCTTCTGAACTAAGGCTTTGAAATAATGTCCACCATTCGCAATCCTCCTCCAAGGGTTCACCTGAGGAGGCGCGCAAGCACATGAAATCATAAGCGGCACGAAAACGTTTATTTTCAATAAAATTAAGCGCACGTCGGCAGGCTTTAAATTGAAAACGTCCCTGCATCGTCCATATTTCTCGCGTTATATTACTAAAGCGACGCGGTATAGCAACACTTTTTACTTGACACGTCAATATATCTGATGCTGCCATATGCATCGATTGCAACTCAGGATTACCCATTTCACGATACATTATTTCGCCTTTTTTTACCTGATGCCATAACATCACCGCAAATAAGAAGGCGGGATTAACAGGCTTATTTCCTTGAATACGTTTATCAGTATTATTTAATGCCGACATTACTAAATTCAAAAAAAGACCCGACTCTTCTTCTTTTAAACTCTGCTCTGTTAATGGAAATAAGCAAGAAAAAAGCAAATATTTACGCAATAAGCTAAAGGTTAAAACGGCATATCCGCTATGAAATAATTTCAAAGATTCATCAAATAAACGAGCAGGTGCAATGGTTGATAAAAGAGGTGATAACTCACGAATAGGGGATTTCGTTTCAGGCTCTAAGGAAAAACCTAGCTTTGCCATAAAGCGAATAGCACGTAACATTCTGACTGGGTCTTCTCGATAGCGCCGACTAGGATCACCAATCAAACGTAATTGACGTTGCTCTATATCTTGCATACCATCAACGAAATCGAGAATCTCACCTGTGCTTAAGTCGTAAAATAAGGCGTTGATGGTAAAATCACGCCTGAGCGCATCTTCTGCAATCGTGCCATAGACATTATCATGAATAATACGCCCATCATTGCTAACTAAACCTTTATCAGATTTATCATGCGGTGCGCGAAAAGTCGCAACTTCAATAAATTCACGCCCAAAATGAACATGGGCTAAACGGAAACGTCGTCCTATAATACGAGTAGAGGGAAGGACTTTTTTAATTTGTTCGGGATGTGCACTAGTTGCTATATCAAAATCTTTAGGCTGTTTACCAAGCAATAAATCACGCACAGCCCCACCGACTAAATAGGCCTCATAACCTGCCTTGGTTAAGGCGTTCAAAATAATTTGGGCTTTTTTGCAAATCTGCCTTTCATTGATTCCATGCTGTGAAAAGGGAATACGCACTATATTTTTCATTGCTGAACCTGACAAATTATTATCACTTTATAAAAAAAACATCGTTTTAAAAACAACTCCATTGCGAAGGCACCTGATTTAAAGACATAATAAAATTAAAGAATATGCATGCTCCTTGGTCATTTTAGCATGAAGAAGCACAGGGTGATAGATGATATGTGGCAAAATAGAGACACTTAGCATATCGATCCTTATTTTAGACTAATTTACTCAGAAAGTTTCAAGTAAGATTTGTAGAATCATTACTTAGAACTTCTTTACTAAAGAGAAATAGTTATATGCAAATTAAACCAACTATCAATAAAAAATCAGGCTTATTAAGCAATGCTCGACAACATCCTTCCCCTAATTTTGATAATCGTCCTAATGAAAATGATATTAACTTGATTATTATTCACAATATCAGCCTGCCACCTGGAAAATTTGGTGAAAACTGGATTGATAAATTATTTACTAACCAATTACCTAAAGATGATCATCCGTTTTTTGCTCAGATATACAAATTACGTGTTTCTAGTCATTTATTAATTCGACGTGATGGAGAGATAGTTCAGTACGTGCCTTTTCATAAACGTGCTTGGCATGCGGGCATTTCATGCTTTCAAGGCAGGAAAGTGTGTAATGATTTTTCAATTGGCATTGAGTTAGAAGGTACAGATGAACAGGCATTTACTAATATTCAATATATTCAACTAAAAATAATTATTCAGCAATTATATTTGCAATACCCAAGTTTAAAAAAAGGAAATATTACGGGGCATCAACATATAGCCCCTGAAAGAAAAACAGATCCTGGCCCATTTTTCGACTGGCAACGCTTATCAACAGATTTAAATGAAAATTTACCAGCCAATGCAAGTTTGACTATTGATTGTTCTAAAGATTAATCTACTGTAAATCAAGAATATTAGTCACATCAGCATTACTTTTAGAAGGTGTATCTACTTTGTTAGTAGTGTCCTCTGGAGCAGACAAAGTATTAAGTTCCGTTATATCTGCTGTTGTATTATCTGACTCTACAGGCGTTTCAGCATAATCATCTACAGAACACCCCTGTGCTACATTTCTACCCAGACTTTCAATGCTACAGCCGTCCTTTTCAGAAGATGGTATTATTGTTGTGATAGATTGCAAGTCTGGAGGAGCGATTTCTTGTAATTCCCCCGTAATATTAGCAATAGACTCCGTTGTAGAAATTGCCTGAGCTGTTAGCTTGTTTTTATTATGCAGAAATGAAATCAACAAGGCTCCAATCACTAGCCCTGCAAGAAATAATAAGAAAATAAAGAACAATCTTTTCGTAACAGTTTGTTTACTTTCATTATTATCATCTAACAAAACTAGATTGTGGTATCTTTTCTGAGTTTCCATAGCAATGTGTCTTTAGGGTTATACAGGAAGAGGATTAACTAAAATAAAAAATCTACAATGAGATGTTTTTTAGCAAAACTTACTATTATTAAATAACCTGTCTAGATGAAGAATCAATATAACATTTGTTATGCTCAATAGTTACTATGAATTGGCTACTTTAAGTCTGTATAAGTTCAAAAAATAAATGATACGTAATAAAATAGATAGGTCAATTATATTTTCTAGTTCATCCGCATAATAAACTTAATTTATTCGTCGGCAATACGACCAACAAGCTTGAGGGTGTTTTTCATACGAAACTCGGTCAACAAAAGATAAAAAAGCCACATGAAAATGTGGCTTTATTTCTTTAGAGTTGCTTTAAGTATTAACCTTTCTTAGCAAGTTTGACAATGAAAGTCCTCAATTGTTCAGGTGTAATTTTCCCTGATTGATAAGCGACAACTTTTCCTTGCGGAGAAAAAATCATATAGGTTGGCACACCTGTTAGTTTTTTATTTGCTACTTTTTTCACATAATCATTAAATTCAGTGACATTAGACATGATTGTCGGAAAATTTATATGATATTTTCTGATAACTCGCTGTGCAATTCTTGCGTCACCATCTAAAGAAACGCCAATCACTTTTGTATTAGGGTATGTACCGATTGACTTTACCATTGCAGGCATACTTCCCATACATATACCACATTTATTGTGCCATGCTTCAACAATAGTCCATTGTCCTTTACCTATCTGATTTGAAATATTAGCAAGTTTTCCTTTAGTTTCATTTTTAGCGACTAGCGGTGAACTAAAAACAATACTGCTTAAAATAAGCGCTGATAATAATTTTGTTCTGAAATGGATGCCTTTCATTATATTGCTCCGTGGTGTATATAAAATATCTTTGAGTCTATTTTCATCCATGATATAAAATATTATTAGTCTAATTATTACTCAAATTATAGCCATCTTATCATAAAGAATACAGTATATGTATAAATTCTTTTTATATACTTTATAGTTTATGAGAAAAATTGCTAAGATTACTTATATTTCAATATCATAAGGTTTGATAAATATTTTAGAAGGAAGTTCAAAGCAATGATTCTAGTAATCCTACTTGTCCTTTTATGTCTGTGTAGAAGGACTATGAGCCCTCTTGAAATATTTCAATCATCAATAAAAAATCAGCACAATGTATAGTGTAGAATCATTATTTGAAAGTTCCTGAAATATTCAAAACAAAATGTGGGGCGTAATTAATCAAAATTATGCTCTTTGTTCTGAGTGCCTTTCTTATTTCAATATATTATTTTTTAAATAGCCTTAATTGTACCGAATTTTTATCTCTTGAGCTATCCCAAACAATTTCAAAATGACCCTCTTTAACTCCCTGCTTTTCAAGTAAATTCTTAATCAAATTAGCGCGCTTAATTGCAGTCTTAGATTTTGAGTGAGAAGATAAAATTTCGACAAATAATAAAGGATCATTTATCAATTTTTTAGCAAATAGAGTCAAAGATGATTTCTGCTCTAAAGATAATTCAGTCATATCAACTTGAAAAGCAATTAAAAGCTCTTCAATGATAGGTTTTTGTGTAATTTCAGTGAGATTTTTAGAAGAGTTCTCTTTTTCTTCAGTAACGGCATCAGAAGAGATAGGAACAATAGGAGTTATTGAGGTTATATTATCTGGTGACTCTACGATTGGTTCATTAACTTCTATATCTCCAGTAATACTAGGTAATTCTGAGGGAATATTGTCAGTAGTGTTAATACCTGTGGGCATAGTAACAATAGTAAGTTCATCTTTAATTGTGCGTACACCTTCTACACTTTCTGCAATGGCTATTGCTTCTTTTCTTTCTCTCTCACTGCCAACACTACCTCCAATAATCCCATCTCTTCCATTAAAATCAACATTTAATTGAAGTTGCTCTTCTGCTAGGCGATCCCTGACATCACTAATAAGTTGAAGCTCAATATCAGCATGTAAAATATAAAATGAAGAGGCAAGTAATACGAGAAAAGAAGAGAACAGAAGAAATATTATTAGACCTATACCATCGACATCAATACGTGTAGCGGACATCACGATTCTCCATATCTCGTAGAATATCCCTAAGAAATCCTACCTGTCCTTATAAATTTTATCAGCTTGGTGTATGAGTATAGCGACTGATAAGATCATATTTCGTAGTATTAACACAACAAACAGCAAGCTTTTAAACCACAGCTATTCACTTCAAGCAAAGATCCTTTATCAATATATTTTTTGATAAAGAATGAAGTATCAATACTCCTTAAAACTCAAGTGTTTTAAAAAATTTTGCTATTAAATCATCATCTGATGTTTTTATTTTTCTAACAACAGCTTGTTCGCCAGATTTTTTATCACTAGATACTGGATTTTGAACTGGCGTTGCTTTTTTGATTGTTGCTTGTTGTGTTTTTTGTTGTAATGCTATTTTTTTAGCAGTAGCTTCTGCGGCGGCTCTTTTAGCCGCTTCTGCTGCTTGCTTATTTTCATCTTTAATTTTGCGAAATTTCATACCAACCTCACCATTACGGTTGAAAAAGTGTAATCGAGTCTTTGTAATTTGTCGCACACTCCCCATACGTTTCAATGTTCGAAGATAACTTCCTTCCCAGCTTCCGACATTAATTGATTTTGCTGCTTTATAAGGGATAAGTACTTTACATGCTTTCTTTGTTCTAGTAATTGATTTAACACTAAAACCTGTATATCCAACTTGTTTGAAATTAGCTGAATATTTATTACAACCACCATTTCCAGTTAAAGCATGGGTGCTAACACGCATATTGATTTCAAGCGCTTGCGGTACTTTGTTACCATAAATAGATTCTAAACGCCATGTCGTGCCAAGTAATGATGGACCTCCACTGTTTAATGGGCATTCTGCTGTTGGTGTTGATGTAATACTCTGAATAGTGTCAGGAACAGCTTTTGGAGCTACTGCTTTTCCTCCAGTAATGTCTTGTATAGAAGTAGATTGGTCTGCCGCCATTGCTGTCCCCACAAAGAAGAGACCGCTCAAAAAAGCAACAGACAGCAAACAAGATTTTTTAGTATTAATAGAAGTATTGTTAAGAAATTTAATCGTCATTTCGATACTCTCTGTCCTTGAGTGTTTAATGTAATTAAAAAAAGGTTATGGGAGGAGTATAGTACAAATGCTGTGCAAAAATGAAATTTTGTTGTAAAAAACACAAAAAAATAATATGAATGATACAAACGTATTATTTTTACTACATATTATTTTCTATGTAAAATATAGCAAACAACCTGAGAAGCTAGGGAAATACACCTTATTAGCCTCTCAAAAGGTTGTTGCAATTAACTACCCCACTTTAAATTGATAGCCCAAAACATAGCTAATCCAGTTCAAACTAAGAAAATATTTCTATGGCATTTGCTCAATTCCTTCGGATTCATCAGGTGCTGGGGGTAATAATGCTTCACGAGTAACGCCCATCATCAAAAGAGAACTACTCGCCACATAAATAGAGGAATAAGTACCAATAATCACACCCACAATCATAGCCAAAGCAAACCCATGAATAATCTCACCTCCAAAGAGGAATAATGCGACCAATACCAATAAGGTCGTTAATGAGGTGACAATGGTTCTTGATAAGGTTTGATTAATGGAAATATTAACTGATTCTTCTGTACTTGCCTTGCGTATTTTCAAGAAATTTTCACGTACACGATCAAAGACCACAATAGTATCATTCAGGGAATAGCCTATAATCGCTAATATCGCTGCCAGAATAGTTAAATCGAATTCGACTCCGAGAACTGAAAAGAATCCCAAGGTGATAATAATATCATGCATGAGCGCCATAACTGACCCTACTGAAAAACGGAATTCAAAGCGTAAGGTAACGTAAATAAGAATGCCCGCTAGTGCTAATAACATCGCAATGCCACCTTGGTCTCTTAGTTCATCACCAATTTGCGGTCCTATAAACTCAACTCGGCGCATCTCTACCCCAGCAGTATGTTGCCCCAATACCTTCAATATTTTTTGGCTAATATTATCCTTATTATGACTCTCATTATCTGGCGCAAGGCGAATTAAAATATCTTTATCAGAACCAAAGGATTGCACCGAGGCATCGTAACCTGCTTTTTCCAAAGTAATGCGGATTTGATCCACATTTGCAGTGCTAGGGTAAGCAACTTCTATTACTGCCCCCCCTGTAAAATCAATCCCTAAATTCAATCCTCGAATAGCCAATGAAGTAATTGAAATCAAAATAAGAGCAACAGAGAAGATCATCGCAACACGACGATCACTCATAAAATTATACTGTCTTGCTTGCTTATTTGTTCGGATACTCATAATCCACCCCCAATCTGTAGTTTTTTAATACGTTTATTACCGTAAATTAAATTAATCACTGCGCGCGTTCCCATAATGGCTGTAAACATGGATGAAGCGATGCCAATCATCAAAGTAATTGCAAACCCTTTTATAGGTCCTGTTCCCATACCATAGAGAACAATAGCGGCAATTAAAGTGGTAATATTTGCATCGGCAATGGTGGAAAATGCTTTATCATAACCTGCCTGAATCGCAATTTGTGGTGTCACTCCATTGCGTAGCTCTTCCTTTATACGTTCATAAATTAACACATTGGCATCCACTGCCATTCCTACTGTCAGTACGATACCTGCAATACCAGGTAATGTTAGTGTTGCTTGAAGCATTGACAAAACAGCAACAATCAAAACCAGATTAAGTGTTAATGCCATATTGGCAACTAATCCAAACACACGATAGTAAATAGCCATGAAAATCAGGACAAATATAAAACCAATAATCACCGCATTTCTGCCATCGACCACATTATCAGCACCTAAACTAGGACCTATGGTTCGTTCTTCAACAATATAAACGGGAGCTGCCAGCGCACCTGCACGTAATAATATTGCTAATTTATTGGATTCTTTGGTTGAATCTAAGCCTGTAATCTGAAAACGCTTGCTTAGACGCTCCTGAATACGTGCAACATTAATCACTTCTTGGGTTTTAATTGTTTTATTTATTATTGTTCCATCGGGAAGTTTTTTGCTTTTTTTCTTTTGCTCAATAAAGACAACAGCCATCAGTTTTTGTACATTTTTACCCGTTTCTCTAGCAAAAATATTAGCCCCTTTACCATCCAAGGTAATAGTGACAGAGGGACGCTGATCTCTATCAAAACCAGGATCAGCCCCCGTAATATAATCACCCGTCAACATCACCTTTCTTTTTAATAAAATAGGGTTGCCATTGCGCTCCATAAATAATTTATCACCAACAGGAGTACGTCGAGATGATTGGGCTAGATAAGGATCATTTTCCTCATCCACCATACGAAATTCCAAAGTTGCCGTTGCACCTAATATTTTCTTTGCTTGTGCAGGGTCTTGAACCCCCGGTAACTCAACCACAATACGCTCGAGCCCTTGTTGTTGAATAATTGGTTCACTCACCCCTAGCTCATTGACACGATTACGCAAGGTGGTAATATTTTGTTGTAATGCAAAACGCTTGGTATTATTAATATTAACTTCGGTCAATGTCACTTCTAAGGCGACCCCTTTTTTGGCAGGGATCTCTTTAAACTCTAGTAGGGAGCTTGCAATATTATATTCTCGCTTCAATGCCTTTAATGCCTTAGCACGTAGCTCTTCATTTTCAAACTTAATCGTCAAGATATCTGCTTCACGAAGCACTCCAAGATAACGCAGATTTTTATCTCGTAAAAAACTTCCTAGCTCAATGCGATAACGATCCAATGACTTATTAATGGCCGTTTTCATATCAACTTCCATTAAAAAGTGAACCCCTCCCCGTAAGTCAAGACCAAGGTACATAGGTTTTGCATTGAATGATTTAAGCCAGCTAGGCGTGGTCGGTGCAAGTGTTAAGGCTGTTATATAATTTTTACCTAATGCATCCTTAATCGGATCAACAGAAGCAAACTGATCATCGGTATTATTAAAACGTACCATCAGTTTATTGTCCGCTGAATCAATCCTTTTTACTGCTATTTTAGCCTTTGTTAAAGCAACTTGGATATTTTTCAACTCCTTACCATTAAAATTATAGCGATCTTCCATTGTTATCTGTAATGAAGGATCGGAAGGGTAAAGATTGGGTAAAGCATATAGCAAACCTAGCACCGTAATGGCGATGATCAGCAAATACTTCCATAAAGGATATCGATTCATTGATATTATCCTGTTTTTATTTGTTGTTTTTAAAGGTTTTTCAATGTGCCTTTGGGCATAACGGATCCAACTGCATGGCGCTGAACGGTGATAACGGTATCGCTTGCTATCTTAAGTTGAATAAAATTATCATCGATTTTTTGTATTTTGCCTAAGATGCCACTGGCAGTCGCAATTTCATCGCCTTTTCTTAAACTATCTAATAATTCTTGATGCTCTTTTGCTTTTTTTGATTGAGGGCGAATAATCATAAAATACATAATGGCAAAGAAAATACCAATCATTATGATCAACTGCAAAGGATCTCCGCTACCGTTTGCTACCTGTTCACTTTCTGCCATTGCATCTGAAATGAAAAAATTCACAATTTACTCCAATTATATAAATTTTATCTGAATCTATAATTCAGCCTTTAAAAAAAGGGCATAGTATACTACGCCCTATCCCAAGCAAAACTAATTACTTGTTCTATCTTGTTCTTCCTCGCAACACACATTAAAAGTCGATCTATACCGATAGCAACACCTGAAGTTTTTGGCATACCTCTTTCCATTGCCTCTAAAAAGTACTGATCTTTAGGTAATACGCGTTGTTGTTGCTGTTTTCTTTGTTCTAATTCTTTTGCTATAACTTGTGCATTTTTATTGGCATCTGTTAATTCTTGATAACCATTAGCTAACTCAACAGCCCCATAGTAAACCTCAAAACGTTCGGCTACCGCAGGCTCTATTTCTTTTGCTGTAATCCGTATATTTGCTAAAGCTGACTGAGTCACAGGATAATCATATAAAAAAGTTAAACAATCCTTATCAAATAAAGGTTCAAGATAATGTGTCAATAAAACATCCAGTAAATCTTGTTTGCTCCAACTTGCTTCATCCCCCATCTCTAGCCGAGGAATTTTGTTTTTCACACAAGCAATTAATGAGGAATGATCTGTTTTATGGGGATTAAGCTGTAAAAATTCAATAAAGAGTTGCTCATAGCTGTAATATTTAGCAGGTTTTTTTAGCGTTAATAGCAATGTGATTAAAAGTTCAACTTCCTGCATTAATCGTTGATAATCAAATCCTACTCGGTAATATTCCAATAAGGTAAATTCAGGATTGTGATAGCTCCCCGCTTCTTCTTTGCGCCAAACCTTACAAATTTGGTAAATATCACCACTACCCGCTACCAATAAACGTTTCATTGCATATTCTGGTGAGGTATGCAAAAAACGTCCTTCTTTATCTAATGCAAAAGACTCAATATAAGGATCACTATTTGCCGCTTGCGATAAGGCAGGGGTTTCCACTTCTAATACATTTCGTTGCATAAAGAAGCGACGAATATTTGCCAACAGTTGAGCGCGTCGCTTGAGCATGGCTAGGCTTGCGCTTGGTTTCCAGTTATTCATCAAAACATTTCTATTATTTTTTTCACTACTAAAACTCTATTTAGCACGCGATAAATACTCCCCTGAACGAGTATCAATTTTTACCATTTCCCCTTCTTCTACAAATAAAGGCACTTTAATCGCAGCCCCTGTTTCGACTACCGCAGGTTTTGTTGCCCCTTGTGCTGTATTCCCTTGTACTCCAGGATCACATTCAGTAATTTTTAATTCAATAAAATTAGGCGGTACAATACTCAAAGGTGTCCCATTCCAGAGCGTCACTTGATACACTTCTTGTCCTTTTAACCATTTAAGAACATCGGCGACGGCATTACTATCGGCGGCGTGCTGTTCATAGGTTGTAGGCTCCATAAAATGCCAGAACTCACCGTCGGTATAGAGATATTCCATCTCAACTTCCATTACATCCGCCGCTTCAACTGATTCACCTGATTTCCATGTTTTATCAATCACTCGCCCCGTTTTTAGGTTTCGAATTTTCACGCGATTAAATGCCTGCCCCTTACCGGGTTTTACAATATCATTTTCAACAATAGTATAAGGGTCACCATCTAAGATAAATTTGAGACCACTACGAAACTCACTGGTATTATAATTTGCCATGTAAAATATTCCTCCGAAGCAATTAGGAACGAGAATTCCTTAAAAACAATTATTTAGTAAAAATAAGGCATGTATGATAACTGGTATTCGTATTAAAAATAAATCTTTAACTCAGAACAATTGGCAACAGTGTTTAGCTCAAGCAATTCGTGATCCTGAAACATTAATCAATTATTTAGAACTCCCTACAGAAAATCTTCAAAAAACACGTCAAGCCCATGAAAAACATAAATTATTAGTGCCACTTAACTACGCTGATAAAATAAAAAAAGGATGTTGGGATGATCCATTACTTAAACAAATATTGCCTATAGAGGATGAAACATTTGTTGTTAAAGGCTATATCTCTGATCCTGTGGGAGATTTAGATGCTTCATTATCACCTGGCGTATTACAAAAATACCAAGGGCGTGCTTTAATCGTCACTACGGGAGTTTGTGCAATACATTGTCGTTATTGTTTTCGCCAAGAATTTCCTTACTCTGAAGCAAATCCTATTAAAAATAACTGGCAACAGACGATTGATGTTATCAAAAGCGATTCGAGTCTTTATGAAGTCATTCTAAGTGGAGGCGATCCTTTTGTTTTATCCGATCAACGTTTGTTTTCATTATGCCAACAGTTAGCGACTATACCCCATATTAAAACACTTCGTTTTCATACACGCATTCCTGTAGTGTTACCGCAACGTATCAATATGAATTTCTTAAAATACTTTCGTTCATTAAAGATAAAAAAAGTAGTGGTTATTCATGCGAATCATGCTAATGAAATTGATACAGAAGTGGGAAATACACTGCGTACATTAGTTAGCGCAGGGGCTACCTTGCTGAATCAATCGGTCTTGCTCAAAGGAGTGAATGATAGCGTTGAAGCTCTAGAAAATTTAAGCCATGTCTTATTTCATTATAAAACGTTACCTTATTATTTACATTTATTGGATAAAGTATCAGGTACAGCACATTTTGATATTCCACAACAAAAAGCACTTTTTATTATGGAACAATTAAGAAACAGGCTCTCTGGCTATCTAGTACCAAAATTAGTACGGGAGGTTTCAGGCAAACGGTCTAAGGTTGCTATCGTATAAAAAGCGCTTAACTGCTACTATTATAATCAAAGATGGATAAGCATCCTATATTTCCTAATACAAATAATTGATACTACTACCGCTTATCCAATCTACAATAAAACGGCTCAGGATGTGACCTAAATTCTATGCTTCTTTACGCACATAGGTTTAACAATGACTGATAAAATTTAAGGCTAAGTGTTTAGTCCTAAACAATTTTAAATATAAACAATAAAACCATTATTTATATTAGCTAGTTGCTGTACTAGGGGTATAAATAACTGGTGATGGACTGAGTGATAATTATGAGCAATCTAATGCCATCTACTAATAAAAATAAAAATGCTATTCCACATTCCGCAGCCCAAGCACGCAACTGGGTCAATGATCTTCCATTAACCAATATGGGGGAGGTGACAAAACGTCTCTACAAGGCATTGGTTGCCTTAAACCAGCAACCTTTGCCAGCTCCTATTCGTATTGAAATAGGGGATATTCTGCTTCCTTTTGTGAATATTGCGCTGGATAATTTGAATCGACACTTCTCTAGTCGATCTTTTCCTCTGCTAGAAAGAAGCCAAAAAGTCTTTGATTTAAAACAGGCTCTACAACTAGAGCTTGCAGGGCTTTACCAATTAGCAACCTTGGATATGTTAACTAAAGGGCCATTAATACCCAAAAAATTACTGATTTCAATCGGGCGCTCAATCAAATATATGAGCGGCACAATCATCAATAGCTACAGCATCTACAATAAAAATAAAGCCAATATCTGGCATGATATACATCAGCTATATTTATTTGCCTGTGAACATAATATCCAATCACAAATTGTGCCTGATAAAAGTGATGCACATGCAGAAAAATTCTCCATTGAAGCCCATTATTTATTTGTACATTTAATTGCACTATCAGCCCCTAATAGTTTACGACAAGGAGAAATAGCCCGATTAGAAGCATTCTATAAACAAGTTATTTCAACAGTGAAAATATTAAAAAATACCGATAATATTCAGGAAGAATACGCCCATATTGCTTTATTAAATAGCGATGAACCCGCTGCCTTAATGCCCGTTAGCGACAGTGTCAGTTCAGCAACTAGTCGTATTATCGACACCTCTCACATTATCAAAATCCTAAAGCATTTCGTCGAAATAACTGCCCATAAAACACTAGGTTTAAGTGATACTTATCCAATGCTAAACCATGGTTTAGCTAAACGCCTTGTAGACGTTTTAACCACTGCGCGTAGTCGTAAATATAAACGTTTTAAACGTGATGACAAAGCAGGCTTAGTGATACGCTTAAAAGAGGTCATAGAGGTAGTCCGATGTACTCAAACGGATTCTATGGTCATAAAAAATGCCGAAGAAGATGATATCTATGAGCAACTTAATTTCGGTGAAACGGTTGCTAGCCCTTGGGTTGATTTAGAAGTTGAAGCCCTTGAAGAAGAACACGATGTTGAAATACAGGTTTGGAAAATAAAAGACAGTAGCACAGGTGGTTATGGGCTTTGTCAGCAAGAAAAAGAACCCACCTCGGCACGAATCGGTGAAATCGTTGCAATAAAAGACCCAGCGGATGAGTCAGATCAATGGCAAATCTTAGTAATCCGTTGGATGGATTATTATCGTGGCAAAAAAGGTCTTTGTTTTGGCGCAGAATTACTCTCTCCCAAAGCGATGTCGATTCGTATTGACAGAGTTGAAAATCGCCAACTCACACAAAAATTGCCCGTTGAAGGTCTATTTCTTCCAAGTATTGAAGGGGTACGCAAACAACCTAACCTCATTTTGCCGGGGCATATGTTTAAAGTAGAAGATATTCTAAGCCTACAATTTAGTTCTCGTGAAGAGAAAGTCCAACTAACCAAAATAGATGAATCGATGGGTATTTTTGCTTTTTGTTATTATAAACTAGTAGAAGAACTACACGCCGATGATGAAGACGAAGGCTTTGATGAAGTCTGGGATTTTATCTAATATTTAGACAAATGGTGTTAATAAAATCTACTCAATCTTTAAATACCCTAAAGTGATTAATAATTTCAAATTCCCCTAACCAATCACTAATCTCCACCCCTTGAAAAGGGTTATGGATAATATAATAACGCGATGTCCCTGGCACTTTTTGATCTGACACAATACCAATATGCGTCAGATCATTATTAATTCGCCATACCACCAAATCGCCAGGGAGATAATTTGAAAAATCCCCCTGTTTACCAATCGGTATTTTATAACCCTTGCGTTCAAAATAAACCTCCATATTCGGCACACGACGATGATCAATATTACTATCAGGTCTTCTTAAACCCCATTTTTTGGGATATTTTCTAAAATAACGCTTCATATCACGATGAATTTCCCGTTGTAAATCAATATCCACCGCACGAAAAGCACGTATAATCACATCAGTACATACACCCGTTGAAATATCCACATCCCCATTCGGATAAGAGATTTTTTTATACGCACCATTATAACTCGTCGTGACACCATACTGCATCACCGCCCCAAGAATAAAACGCTCCCTGAGCGTCACCGCCTTTTTAGTACCATCCACAATAGAAGGCAAACGAGGCGGAAGAATAACAATCTCATCATCAGGAATCATCCTCTCTTCCTCCGTCAACTCCTCATTATCAGGTTGCTCCTCCTCACGCTCCTCCATTATCTCATCATAACTTGGATTACTCTCTATCAAGGAACTATTAGGCTGAATAATAGCTAAACTCGGTTGACTGTTTTTAATCGGATCAATCGCTATTTCATTATTAAAAATAAAAATAATTAACAAAGTCATCAAAGAAACCAATACAACTTTATAAACGCGCAGAATTGGTTCTATTTTTAATAATCTAGTCGTTATCGTTCCCTTCGAAATCATCTTGTTTCTTATCATCTCTTTCCAAAACAGTAATTAACCCAGATTGCAAAAACTCCCTCTTTAAATTTCATTTTTTATCATTACACAACTCTAGCTCCTCACAACGAGGTGATATTTCAGCTTTAGTTTGTTACCTTGATTAGAGTATTAAAAATTTTCTGTTGAAGTAAACAAGCCAACTTTTAGGTCTTTAGCAGTGTAGATAACTCGACCATCAACCGCAACGGTTCCATTACCGACTCCCATGACTAAGCGACGGCAAATGACGCGGGTCATATCGATACGATATGTTACTTTTTTGGCGGTTGGTAAAATCTGCCCTGTAAATTTCACCTCTCCTGATCCTAATGCACGACCACGCCCTGGATTATCTAGCCAACCGAGATAAAAACCAATGAGTTGCCACATTGCATCTAAACCTAAGCATCCTGGCATAACGGGGTCTGTTGGAAAGTGGCACTCAAAAAACCAGAGATCAGGTTTGATATCGAGTTCTGCAATCATATAACCTTTGCCAAACTCGCCTCCTTCTTCGCTAATTTCAATAATACGATCCATCATTAACATATTAGGGGTCGGCAAACGCGCATTGCCTTCACCAAAAAGTTCACCGTTACCACATTTTATCAGTTCATCGTATTCAAAAGAGCTTTGTCTTGACATTATTTGTCCTAATTTGTTTGTTTATTAATGACTTCTGCAATTTTAGCAGAATTTTAGAGGGTTAAAAAAGTATCTTAGTTAATAGGGGCGCTCGCCAATATAATTTCCTGGAGGATTATAATTACAGACCCATAGTTGTGATTTATCAGCACAAACGACTTTGGCACAACCCACAGCTTGGGATTCACGCCAAACAATTTGTGTATAATGACCACATTGCTCACCTGTACGACAACTATTAGTATTGTAATTATAATCATTCACTTCATCAGCCCATGCTTTAATCACGTCACGGATACTAATTTGCTGTAATTCCACCTTACCATCAGACCAACGTTTGGGACTTGCCCAAAAGAGGTTTTCACCATAAATTTGTCTAAAGGGACTTTCATAATGGGGACGATGTTGCATAAAACAATTTTGTGTTTTTGCTTGATGATTAGCCCATTGCTGGGCGTATACGGCTAATTTATTAGACCAGCGTAATGGTTTTAACCCAAGTGCTGTGCGTACTGTATTATGAGCGTTTAAAGTCCCTTGAAATGCTGTTGGAACAGCCTTAGCAAAGCGATTATTAATTGTTTGTTTTGTGGTGCTAGAACTACAGGAAAATAATAGTAGCAGTGATAAAAGGAAGATAAGTTTATGCATTTTTGATTTTCATTTTTATTATTTAGGAATGTGCATATTTTTTAAGAGCTAAAGTCAAGAGACTAAATGTTAGTATGGGGTTTATTTGCTTTTTTGTTCTGGTTGTTGTTGGACAATCAGCCGTTTAGGATCTATTTCTCTGATTTCTTTTGCAATATCAGAAGAAATAATACGACACTTACCTTTTAGAAAGGTTAGCGCTAATTTTCCATCTGCTAATTCATCTAGTTGCTCTGTGCTTACATAAATATATTTCACTGCTGTGCCAATAACAAAATTATAACGCTCACTCGGATCATCAATAGCAAGCATGTTTTCATTAATTAATCGGCTTATTTTTACATTCCGTTCTTTTTTAAGTCTAGCTTGCTCTTCTTTTGCTTTTTTTTCTTGTTGACGTTCTTTATTTTCTACATTTGAGCGTTGTTGATAAAATTTCTCCAGATCTGAAAGTTCTCTTTTGGGCTTGGCTTTCCTTATTTGTTTTTTCTGTGAAGGATTGATTTTATGACTGGTGTTTTTATTTCTTCTTTTAAGCTGCGGCTTAGTTTCAGCCTTTTGAACTTGTTCTTTAGTAACAAGTCCTGCTTTCAATAATTGATCACGCAATGAGCTCATAATAGTAAAAAATTCTTAAAATGTTTAAAAAATTACGTTCTTGCTTAGAGCACTTAATTTACGCTCTTTAACAGAGATAGATTTGTTATTTGAAATCTGACTGACTCTGCCATAGACAAATAATATCAAATAAAAACTAAATTTATTACACTATTTAACGTATTAGAAATCCATTATTTATTTTCTTTGGGGTATAATGTTGCATCAAAATTATATTTCCCTGACTGAGCCCCCATAGAATTTAATGTCGTATAAACAAACTGTCAAAAATGAAAGAGAGGAGTTGAAATTATTTCGCTCACGCTCGCTAGTAGCAGGACTATTAGTATTTTTGGCGTTATTCTTAGTGGTAGTACGGCTTGTCTTTTTGCAAATTAATAATTACGAACATTATACCAAATTATCTCAAGAAAATTATCAAAAACGCATTCCTATCCCCCCCGTTCGTGGACAAATTTATGATCGCAATGGATTGTTATTAGCAGATAATCATATCGAATATGTGTTAGAGGTAACAAAAGATAAGGTACCTGATTTAGAAGGTGAGTTGATACGTCTTAATAAGCTCATTCCCATGGGGCCACAAGCGATTAAGAAGTTTAAACAGAAGCTACGCGTTAATTCACGTTTTGTGCCTGTTGTACTGCGTCCTAGTTTAACAGAAGCAGAAATTGCTATTTTTTCAGTACACCGTTCTCGCTTTCCTGGTTTTGAAATCAATGTCCGTATGGAACGTACTTACCCTCTAGGAGAAACAGCAGGACATTTGATTGGTTATGTTGGCAGAATTGATAAACGAGACCTAAAAAAACTAGGCAAAGAAGGCAAAAAAGAATACAAAGGATCCACTCATATTGGTAAATCAGGTATTGAAAAATTTTACGAAACACGTTTGCATGGTAAATCAGGTTATAAAGTAGTAGAAGTCGATGCACATGGTAAACCACAACGTGTTTTTGAAAGTAAGCCACCTATTGCCGGTGAGGACTTATTTTTAAGTATCGATCTAAAATTACAGTTAAGAGCAGAGGAGTTATTAGAGGAACGAGACAGTAATGGGGCTATAGTAGCTCTTGACCCTCGTAATGGTGAGGTGTTAGCAATGGCATCGGTGCCTATGTTTAATCCTAATCTATTTGTTAATGGCATTTCTTATAAAAATTATAATGCCCTAAGAAATAATCCTAATCGACCTTTGTATAATCGGGCTTTGCAAGGAAGCTATCCACCCGGTTCCACTATTAAGCCAATGGTAGGATTAGCAGGTTTAGACGAAGGGATAGTGACACCCTCTCGCTCTGTTTTTGGACGTGGTTTTTTTCAAATACCAGGGGTTCGACACCGTTATCGTTGCTGGAAATGGAAAAGAGGGGGGCATGGGCATGTTAGTTTACAACGTGGGATTTTCCAGTCTTGTGACGTTTATTTTTATGATCTTGCTTATCGAATGGGTATTAAACGTTTTTCCAAGTCATTGAAACGCTTTGGCTTTGGAAGCAAAACGGGCATTGATTTACCCCATGAGAGATCGGGTATTATGCCCTCTACCGCATGGAAGAAAAAACGTTTTGGTCAGAATTGGTATCCAGGTGATACAGTGAATATTGGCATTGGTCAGGGCTATTGGACAGCAACCCCGCTACAGTTAGCACATGCTGTGGGTACCGTTGCAATGAAAGGAATGAGAATGCGCCCACATGTGTTACGTGGAGTGCGAGTATCACGTAATTTGCCTGAAAAATTAGTATCAGCACAACAATTACCCTCCATAAAGGTAAAGCATACCTCCTATTGGGATGAGATTATTAAGGCAATGGTTCATGTTGTACACGGTCCAGGAGGAACAGCAGGACGTGCAGGTAGAGGGGCAAAATATAAATTTGGGGGGAAAACAGGAACAGCTCAAGTTTTTAGTGTGGCACAAAACAAAACCTACAAAGCCTCTCGATTAGCAAAAAAATTACATGATCATTCTCTTTTTGTTGCTTTTGCACCTGCCAATAAACCAGTGATAGCGTTAGCGGTTATTGTCGAAAATGCAGGTGGAGGTAGTAAAGTAGCCGCTCCCTTAGCACGAAAATTACTAGATAGTTATTTCTTGCCAGAACCCAAGAAGGAAGAAAAAAAAGCGGGGGTAGGAACAAAGAATGGCATATTACATAAAAAAGCTAATAAGAGAAATATTAAGAAAAAACATAAAAAAAGAAGAAAAAAGTCAAAAAAACACAGCAAGAATACAAAAAAAAGAAACAGGGATAGATAAATGAATAGATCAGGCGGGCTCTTAGGTGCTATTTTTCGACTACTTTCACGGATTGACTTAGTCCTGTTTACGGCGTTAGCTATTTTATTATCACTAGGGGGGCTAACCTTATACAGTGCAAGTGGTGCTGATTATGTGAGTGGTGAAAATATGTTTATTATTACACGTCATGTGATTCATTTAGGTTTGTCAGCGGGTATTATGTTATTTGCAGCACAATTACCGAGTAGTCTCCTTAGTAGAATCTCTGTCTGGATTTATATTATTGGCGTGATCTTATTGGTATTAGTGATTATTCAAGGAACGATGGGAAAAGGGGCACAACGTTGGCTAGAACTAGGAAGCTTTCGTTTTCAACCTGCGGAAATTATGAAGCTTGCAGTACCTATGATGGTGGCTAGTTATTTTTCACATAAAACACTGCCTCCACGTTTTATAGATATTCTTGTTGCCGCTATACTGGTTGCTGTACCGATGGCGCTAATTATAAAACAACCTGATTTAGGAA
>Ga0256832_1000503_pt1 | contig 25351 bp, 20 predicted proteins | sample 134614metaG_FD_190534 | JGI IMG/M metagenome (GOLD analysis project Ga0256832, IMG submission 190534) | Hydrothermal vent microbial communities from Lau Basin, Pacific Ocean - 134-614 | ecosystem: Environmental > Aquatic > Marine > Hydrothermal vents | place: Pacific Ocean: Lau Basin | collected... | reverse complement strand
AGACCTCCTTGGTGGGCTGCTCCGCAGGAGCCTCCGTGGCTTTGGGCTGCTCGGCCGGAGCTTCCGTGGCCTTGGGCGCTTCGGTGGCTTTGCCGCCGCCGCAGGCCGCCAGCGCCAGCGCGGCGATCAGCACCAGCATGGCAACGAGAATCCATTTCTTCTTCATACGCTCTTCTTCTCCTTTTTGAGTGAAAATGGATAGAATCGATAGACAACGTAGGGATCAGCCAACGATCAGACTGATAAGAATACAAGTATAATGGGATATGAGAATTTGTCAAACATGGTCGCGGCCCTGACAAAGGTTCTTCTGCAAAAATACCCCTGACATAACAATCATTTCCTCAAAAGAATCTTTTGTCCCGATGTGTTTCCACTTTCTTTCGAGGATGGAACCGGGAGATCGAAGCCGGGCCGCCCACTCTTCCGGTCTACTGGTCTACCGGTTTCCCGGTTTACCGGTCTACCAAATCTATTTTCAAACCAGGCGACACGCGCGGCAGCACGCCGATACCGATGAAAACGAGGACACGGATTCACACGGCCTTCGGTCACAGATTTTCGAATTATCCGTGTTTTTCTGTGTTCATCCGTGTTCTATTTTCAAACCAGTTGCCAATCTCCTCCCTCAAATGCTATACTCCTCCCCAATCCCCCATTCCCCCACGAAACGTCCCCCATGATCATACCCGAATCCCCCAAACCCATGAAAAACCCCGCGCCTCTGGATCGCGTGCGGGGATTGTCTGAAGAACAGATCCATCGACTGAAAGACCACTGGATCATCAGCATCCAGGAGTTCGCGGCGCTGGGCGAACTGCCATCCGCCCGGAAGGGATTGGCGAAGCTATTGGGGCTGTCGGAGCCTGAATTGGAGCCCGTGGTGCGCTACGCGCGCAAACAACTGGCGCAGATGCGCGGCCCGGAGGACGAGGATGACGAGACGCTGGACGCAATCGAATACGCCAGCGGCGCACTGGAGCCGCCCCCGGCCCTGCGGGCCGAGATCGCCTATGAACGCATCCCCTACGAAGTCCCCATGCCCCCGGCGCTGAGCTACGCGGACGAGCTGCCCCCCATCCGCAATCAGGGCGCGCGGGGCACATGCGTCGCCTTCGCGGCCGCGGCCGTGCGCGAATTTCTGGAAATCCAGCAGCGGAAACGCCTGGGCCAGAAGCCCAGCCCCAAAACCATCGATCTTTCCGAGCAGTTCATCTACTGGTGGTGCAAGGAAAAGGATGGCCTGCCCACGGTCAGCGGCACGTACCCCCATCTGGGTATGGAATGCCTGCTGGAAGCGGGCGCGCCGCGAGAAAAGACCTGGCCCTATCGCGCCCTGCCCAAACCGGGCGACGAAGGCCAGGGACCGCCGCCTAAAAAGGCTTTGGAGGAGGCGAAACGCTATCGCATCGGGCGCATCCTTCACCTGCGCCCGGACGACATCGAGAGCATGAAGGCGGCGCTGGTGCAGGCGCATTCGGTGATGATCACCATCCCCATCGTCTCATCCTGGTTCCACAGCCGCACCACCCGCCGCTTCGGCAAAATCAACCTGCCCTTGCCCGACGAAAAGAACCTCGGCGCGCACGCGCTGGCCCTGGTGGGCTATGTGGATGACGAGACCGCGCCCGGCGGCGGCTATTTCATCGTGCGCAACGCCTGGAAGCCGTGGGGGTTGAAGAATCCGCTGGGGCCGGGCCTGGGCGCCATCCCCTACGAATTCCTGCGCAAGCACAACAGCATCGCGGCCGTCCCGCTGCCCCTGGTGACCGCGGACGTCTTTATTCGGGATAATGAAAAGGACCAGGGCGCCGCGCCCAGCCGGGGCCTGACGTTCAACAGCCCCGATATCTGGGTGCGGCATGAACGGGACGGCGAAGAGACGCACCAGGCTCCTGCGGCGGGCAAGAAGAACTGGATCTACGTGCGGGCGTGGAATCTGGGCCCGGATCGGGCCACGGATGTGCGGGCGCAGATCTTCGTCGCGCCCCACTCCCCCTCGGTCTGGCCCGAGATGTGGCGTCAGGTGGGGGAGATCAGGCTGGGAGAGATCGAACCCGATGGGAGCGCCGTGGCGGCGCTGGCGTGGACGCCCGAGGAGGGCGAGGGGCGCATCCTGGCGCGGCTGAACTCCGCCGAAGACCCGGCGCAACATGCGTGGGCCGTGCGTTATGACAACAATATCGCCCAGAAGAATGTGGTGCATCTCCGGGCGCGGCCGGGCGAAACCCTGCATGTCACCTTCCCCATCTACGGCCTGCCGGGCGATCTCACGCTACGCCGCCTGCGGGTGAATCGCAAGGGCTTCCGGCAGGGACGCATCGCCCTCAGCATCGAGAAGGCCCAGACCTATCGCCAACGCAAGCCCCAGGGCGAGGATGCTGTGCTCAGGCGATTCGCCAGCCAGGCCGTCGAGTCCCGCATGGCGACGCTGACCATCCGCATGAAAAAGACCGCCGCGCCGAAGGACGGCGGTCCCATCATCATCAGTCAGACGTACAGGAAGGCGCTGGTGGGGAGGATGATGGTCGTGGTGGAGGTCATTTCGCCCGAAGCAGACGCAGGCCGTTGAGGACGACGATGATGGTGCTTCCTTCATGCCCCACGACGGCCACGGGCAGGGAGAGCCTCACGGTGAAGGTGGCGATGATCAGGCCGATGATGACCAGGATGGCGAACGCGAGGTTCTGATAAATGATGGCGCGGGCTTTGCGGGCCAGGCGGAAGGTGAAGGGGAGTTTGTTCAGGTCATCGGCCATGAGCACGATATCCGCGGTCTCCATGGCCACGTCGGTCCCTGCCGCGCCCATGGCGACGCCCACATCGGCCAGGGCCAGGGCGGGCGCATCGTTGATGCCATCGCCCACCATGCCCACGGCCCCGTCCTTTTGCAACTTGCGCACCACCTTCACTTTGTCGCCAGGAAGCAACTCCGCGTAGACTTCATCCACGCCCAACTGTCGGGCGATATTCCGGGCCACGGGCTCGTAATCGCCAGTGAGCATGGCGATGCGTTTGACGCCCAGTTTGCGCAGTTCGGCGATGGTTTCCGCCGCCTGTTCGCGAGGCAGATCGGCTACGGCGACGAGGCCCAGAATCCGGCCTTTTTCCAGTACGAAGATAGTGGTCTTGCCATCGTGCTGGAGGGAAAGCGCTTCCGCGGGGATGGGTCGGCCGCCGCCATACTCTTGCACCATGCGATGGCTGCCCACCAGCAGCTCCCGACCATCCACCTGCGCCCGCACGCCCTTGCCGGGGATGGCGCGAAAAGCGTCGGGCTCCGGCGCCTCAAGTCCGCGCTTCTTCGCCTCCTCCACGATGGCCTGAGCGATGGGGTGCTCGGATCGAATCTCGGCGCTGGCCGCCAGGCGTAAAAGCTCGTTTTCGCTGATGCCGTTCAGAGAGAGGATGTCGGTAACCACAGGGCGGCCCGAGGTCAGGGTCCCCGTCTTATCGAAGGCGATGACATCCACTTTGGCCGTGTTCTCCAGATGCACGCCGCCCTTGAAGAGGACGCCGTTGCGAGCGCCTGCGGCAATGCCCGAAAGCACCGACGCAGGCGTGCTGATGACCAGTGCGCAGGGCGACGCCACCACCAGCAGGGTCATGGCCTTGTAGAAAACGTCGTTGAAGGGCATATCGAGGAGAACCACGCCCACCAGCAGCACCAATCCCACCGACGCTAACACCCCGACCGCGTAGGGATGGGCGAACCGGTCGATGAGGCGTTGGGTGGGCGCGCGCTGGCTCTGGGCCTCGGCCACCATTTCGATGATCTTGGCCAGGGTGGAGTCTTTGGCGGCTTTGGTCACCCGCACGTCGATGGCCCCATCCAGGTTCATGGTCCCGGCGAAGACGTCATCCCCCGGGCCTTTGTGCACCGGTGCGGATTCGCCGGTGATGGACGCCTGGTTGACCAGGGTCTCGCCGTGGATCACCTTGCCATCCAGGGGGATCTCCTCGCCCGGGCGCACGATGACCACCTCGCCCACCTGCACATCCTCCACAGGCACGCGCACCTCGGCGTCCTCGCGGCGCACGGTGGCCTCGTTGGGGCGCAGCTTGGTCAGGGCCTCCACCGCGCTGCGGGTGCGATCCAAGGCGTAATCTTCCAGCGCCTCCGCCAGGGTGAAGAGGAACAGCAGCATGGCCCCCTCGGCCCAGTTTCCGATGAAGGCCGCGCCCACTGCCGCGGCGATCATGAGAAAATCGATGTTGAGACGCCCGTGGCGCAGGTCTTTCATCGCCTCGATGAAGCCTTCATATCCCCCGGCGACGTAGGCGGCCACGAAAAAGGCCACGGAAAGCCAGGGCAGGCCGGGCGCCAGGTCCAGCTTCTCGACGGCCACGCCTGCCAGCAGGAAGATCAACGTCAGAGCCGCCCAGATCAACCCCTGATTGCGCACCCAGAAAGGCGCTGTTTCCGCTTCCTCCTCTCTGGGCTGGAACCCCTCCGCCTCCAACCGCCTCACCACCTCGGCCAACCCCTCCTTATCCCGGTAGTGAATGGCCACCCTGTGAGAGAAGGGGTTGATGGCCACATGGAAGACGCCCGGGGTTTCGCTCAGGCTTTCCTCCAGAAGGTCGGTGACGATGCGGTAGAGAGAGGAATCCACATCGATGACCTGGCGGCGCACCCGACGGCTGAGCTTCAGGCCCAGGTCGCGAGCAACGCCATCCACCACATCCGCGGAGATGATGGCGGGATCGTACTCCAAAGCAAGCTCGCCTTTGGCCAGATCCACCTCCACAGCTGTAATGCCATGATGCTTGCGGAGCGTATCCACCAGCAGGTCAGCGCTCTCTCGGGCCGCCTGCGGGTCTTCCGGGAAGAAAATCGGAATGTTTAGCTGCTTCTCCACCATAACGTTCTACGCCTCCTGGCAGTCAGGACAGACGCCATAGCCTTCGATATGAAAGCTGGTGACATTGAACTGGGTGCGTGCATCGATCTCATGCAGGATGCTATCCAGATCTTCCAGCGCCACATCGAAGATGCGCCCGCAACGCATGCAGGTCAGGTTCACGTGGGGCGTGATGTCGGTCTCATAACGCACGCCCGCGCTGCCGCCCGAAGGCAGCTCGATGATCTCGCCCAGATCCTTGAGCACAGCGACCGTGTTGTAGACCGTCGCCCGGCTGATGGTGGGAAATTGCTCCTTGACCGCGTGGTAGATTTCGCTGGGAGTGGGATGAGAACGGGTCTCCGCCAGGAACTGGCAGACCGCCATGCGCTGGGGCGTGATGCGGTAGTTGGCCCGGCGCAGGGCCTGAAGCATGGCCTTATATCGGGCGTGGATGCGCTCGACATTGGGAACGGTAACCGGCTGTGTAACCATTATGCACTCCAGTAGAATCATTCTAGCTTTTGATTAACTCTAAAATTATACTCATTCTAACTTTTTGCGTCAAGTTTGATATCTTGAAGGGTGCGTCCCAATTTTTTAGCAAGACCTCCGGGAGGTGGCGACAGAGTTTTGGTCAAAATGAAGCGTTTGGCGCCACCTCCCGGAGGTCGTCTGCGTCAAATGTTCGAGGGCCATGGCAGCAAACAAAAACCCCCAAAGCGTCATGCCTCGGGGGTCATAAGGGGAAAGGAGGGCGCTTCACGCCTTGTAGATCAGTCGGTCAGCGCCCGCTTCAGGATCTTGCCTGTGGCGGTCATAGGCAGGGAGGTGCGGAATTCGATCAACCGCGGGTATTTGTACGCGGCCAGGCCTTTCCTGGCGTATGCGATGATCTCCTCCGCGGTCGCGGTCTCACCCTCCTTGAGTACGATATACGCCTTCACTTCTTCGCCCATTTTGGGATCGGGCACGCCTTTCACCGCCACCAGCGAGACCTTGGGGTGGGTCATGAGATATTCTTCCACTTCCCTCGGATAGACGTTGTAGCCGCCGCGGATGATCATTTCCTTCTTGCGGTCGACGATGAAGAAGTAGCCTTCGTGGTCCATGCGGCCCAGATCGCCCGAATGGAACCAATCGCCCCGCATGACCTCCGCGGTGGCGTCGGGCCGCTTGTAATAGCCCTTCATCACGTTGTGCCCGCGAATGACGATCTCGCCCACCTCGCTCAGCTCGCCAGGCTTCGTGGGTTTGGGGATGAAATTGTCCTCATCGTCCACCAGGGCCATCTGGACTCCCCAGATAGGGATGCCGATGGAGCCGGGCTTGCGCTCCTTCCAGCGCACGTTGAAGCTGGCCACGGGCGAGGTTTCGCTGAGGCCGTAACCTTCGAGGATGGGGACGTTGAAGCGGGCCTCGAAATTGCGCAGCAACTCCACGGGCAAAGCCGCGCCGCCGGAGACCGCGGTGTGGAGGTTCTTCACGATCTTGTCCATGTCGAATTCCTCTTCGGCATGGGGATAGCTGTACAGGGCCCAATACATGGTGGGCACCCCCGCGAAGATGGTCACCCCATCCCGTTCCATAATGCGGAAAGCGTCGTCGGGCTTGAAGCGAGGCAGCAGGGTGATGGTCGCGCCCGAGTAAAAGGCCATGTTCATGATCACGGTCTGGCCGAAGGAGTGGAACAGGGGCAGGGTGGCCAGGGCCACGTCGCCCGGTTTGGCATCCACCAGCTTCTGACTGCCGATGGCGTTCATGACCATGTTGCTGTGGGTGAGCTCCGCGCCCTTGGGCGTGCCCGTCGTGCCCGAGGTGTAGAGGATGACCGCGGTGTCGTCGGGCATGGTCTGCACCGTGTCGAAGACCGGGGAGCCGCCGAAGCCCAGGAACTGGTTGAAATCGAAAATGGTTTCCCCATCCCCCTCGAAGGGTTTGCTGGGATCGGCGCTGGCCATGATCAAATGTTTGCAGGCATCCACCTGCTTGAATCCCTCCATCGCCGCTTCCCCAAACATGGAAAATCCCACCAGAGCCACCGCGTCACTGTCCTTGATATGGAAGGCGACTTCGCGGGCCGTGAAGAGCACGTTGAAGGGAACCACCGTGGCCCCGGTCTTGAGAATGCCATAGTAGGCGATGGGGAAATAGGGCACATTGGGCATCATCAGAGCGACTTTATCTCCCCGCTTCACCCCCAGTTTGGTCAAGGCATTGGCGAACATGTTCGCCGCGGCATTCAGCTCCGCATAGGTCATCTTTTTGTCATTGAAGATGACAGCCACGTTGCCCGGATAATCCTGGGCGCTGGCTTCCAGCAAAATGGAAAGATTCAGCATACGGCTCCTCCTTGAGCGAAAGGGTTGCGTGGATTGTCAACGCCAACGGAATTGCTGTTTGAATTTGAAGAATGGCGGTTTCGCCATTGCTACAGTATATCCCCCGCGCTGGCATTTCCCAAACGCGCGCAAGAACGCCCCGCATTCAGTCCGACGGAAACTGGCTCATGCACTCCGACCGGATTACAAAACCCGACCAGGCTATCCGGTCGGGTTTCGCAAGGGGAGAGGGGCTTGCATGACATGCCGGTGAAATCAGAGGGCGAGAGAAAACGAGGCATGAGAGCTGGCAATGCCATGCGTGGCCGTACGATCGGCGAGGCCGCCATAGGCGACACGCCCATCTTCATAAGCACACCGCATTGGGCGCCCATTTTTCAATTTGGATTCACGTTTCCGTATGACCGCAACGCCCGAACGTTTTCAGGAGCGCTACAACAAAGGACGCCTGAAATCGTGGTTCAAAAACAAGTCAATTCAAAAAAACACTGAGTTCGTATCCAAGTCAGCGAATTCACATTGATGCCATAATTACACTTTCCTTTTCAGAAGTATACGAGAAGCGACGGAATTTGTCAATACACTTCCCTCAAAAGTAAATTTTGAAATTATCCACAAATACGCATAAATAACGCGAAAATTGCACCTCTTTTCAATTTCTCCTTTACTTTCGTAAAATGCCAAAACACCAAATCGAGCAATATCTTCTGTTTGCAAAAAGACAAATGTTTGCCCTGGAAGTATGTTTATGAGACAATGAAAATCCGTTCATTTCAACAGAGAGTATCATCAAGGAAAGAAAGCTATGCCCGCGAACATCATTCCCTCCCAATATCTGGATTTGCTGGAACGGCCATTGCTGGCGATCCTGGCCACTGTCATGCCCGATGGCTCGCCCCAGGCCACGCCCCTCTGGTTCGATTTCGACGGCCAGTACATCCGCGTCAATTCCGCCAAAGGCCGCGTCAAGGATCGTAACATGCGGCGGGATCCTCGCGTGGCTTTCGTCATCGTGGATGACCGAACTCCGTATCGTTATATCCAGATCCGCGGTCGCGTCGTGGAGATCATCGAGGGCGATATCGCCCGTCTGCACATCAATGAACTCTCCCGTCGTTATACCGGTCAGGACTGGGAATCCCCAGCCGATGAGGAAAGGGTGATCTATTGCATCCGGCCCGAACGCGTCTCCGCGATGGGATGATTGACCGCCAGCCATTTTCACTCCATATCTCGCACGTCCAGCGGCAAGACAACGGCGCGAGAAACACAAGGGTTACGAAAATAGAACTGGTAAACCGGTAAGCGCCCGCCTCAGTGTGCGCTTTCCGTGGTCAGATTGATCAACACGACGCCGATGATGACCAGGGCGATGCCGATGAGCGTGGGCATCGAGAGCTTTTCCTGCCAGACCAGATAGCCGATGAGGACGATGGCCACCGTGCCCAGGCCCGACCAGATGGCGTAAATGATGCCGATAGGCGCGCCCTGCTTCAGCAACGCCGCCAACAGATAAAACGAAACACCGTATCCTACAATGACCAGAAGGCTGGGAATGAGCTTCGTGAAGCCGTGGGAGAGCTTTAGCGACACGGTGCCCAGCACTTCGAAGCCGATGGTGAGCAGGAGCAAGAGAAATTGAAAGAGCGTCATGGCGCGAGATGTCGGAGGATTGGCAGGGGTGCGTCCTAAAATTTTGGCAAATCGCGTTGTCATCAGGAATTCGGTCATGCGGGCTCCACCCGGCGCTGAAGCGCCGGGCTACAAAACCACGCCGGGTGAACCCGGCTTTGGGCGCGGGCTGGCTCTGAAAGCCCCCTTGAGGGGGCGTCGTTTCTAGCCCGGAGGTTCACCTCCGGGGCGCCAGGCGCAACGCGCCCATAATTTGGGATGCACCCGATTGGCAGGAGGAAAAGGGCGTTCGAGCATGAATATGGTATCATCATTTTACCGAAGACCGCACACTGAACACGTCTTATGTCCCTCCTGCCCCTGAACGACGCCCTGGCCCGCTGGCGCGAGGCCCTCGATGCCGCGGGCGCGCTACAACGCCTGCCCGCGGAGACCATTCCCGTGGCCCAGGCCCATGGCCGGGTGACCGCGGCCGCGGTTTGGGCCCGCATCTCCTCGCCTCACTACCACGCCGTCGCCATGGACGGCTACGCGGTGCGGTCGGCGATGACAGAGGGGGCGACCGAGGCCGGGCCCGTGCGCCTGCGGTTGGGACGAGATGCGCTTTACGTGAACACAGGTGACGCCCTGCCCGAGGGCTTCGACGCGGTCATTCCCCAGGAAGAGACGCGAGTGGAGGAGGGCTGGCTGGAGGTGACGCATCCGGTCCGGGCCTGGCGGCACATTCGCATCATCGGCGAAGACATGGTGACCACCGAACTGGTGGTTCCCGCCCATCAGCGCCTGCGCCCGCAAGACCTGGGCGCGATCGCGGGCAGCGGACATAACGCCGTGCGGGTCTTTCGCCAGCCCCGCATCGCCATCCTGCCCCTGGGCCAACGCCTGGCTCCTCCCAGCCCCCACGTCGAACCCGGCCAGATCATCGAGTTCAACAGCATGGTGCTGGCAGCCATGGCCCGGGAGTGGGGCGCGGTCGCGAATCCCTTCCCGCCCCAGGATGGCGATCTGGATGCGCTCATCCAGCAGGTGCGGGCGGCTCTGGATGACCATGATCTGGTCGCGCTCAATGCGGGCGCGGCCGGGGGCGCCCGCGACTACGCGGAGCGCATCATCCGCGCCCTGGGCGAGGTGGTCGTGCGAGGCGTCGCCCTGCGGCCGGGACATGCCGTCATTCTGGGCCACGCCCGCGGCAAGCCCATCATCGCCATTCCCGGCTTCCCCGTCAGCGCCATGACCGCGTTCGAGCGGATCGTGCGGCCCCTGCTGGCGGATTGGCTGGGGCAGCCAGAGGAACATCCCCCGCGACTTCAGGCCCTGCTTCCCCAGACGATTGTCTCCGATCCGGACATGGACGAGTTCAAGCGCGTCATCGTGGCTCATACGTATCGCGGCGCGGTGGCGCGGCCTCTGCCTCAGGCCGCGGGCGCGATCATGACCATAGTGCGGGCCGATGGCGTCATCCACATTCCACGCGGCCAGGACGGCGTCCCCGCCGACAGTTACGTGCAGGTGGCGCTGCTGCGTTCGCCGGAATCCATCGCCCACACCATCATCCATATCGGCAGCCACGATCTGGCCCTGGACATCCTCGCCGACCAATTGCGCCGCGCCCATCCCGACCGTTCTCTCAACTCCCTGGGCGTAGGGTCGCTGGAGGGCTTGCAGGCGCTGGCCCGGGGTGAAGCTCATCTCGCGGGCGTGCATCTGCTGGACCCGGCCACAGGCGCGTACAACATCCCCGCGGTGCGCATGCATCTGCCCCATCTGCCCGTGGTGGTGATGCGCTTCGTACATCGGGCGCAGGGCCTGATTCTGCCGCGGGGCAATCCCAAAAACCTGCATACGTTAGCCGACCTGACTCGTCCAGGCGTGACCTTCATCAACCGGCAGCCAGGCTCGGGCACGCGGCAACTGCTGGATTATCATCTCGCCAGGATGGGGATTGACCCCGCGGCCATTTGCGGCTATGATCGGGAGGAGCACTCCCATCTGGCCGTGGCCGCGGCCGTCAAAAATGGCGTCGCCGATGCGGGCCTGGGCATTCTGGCCGCGGCCCGGTCCCTGGACCTGGATTTCATGCCCCTCTTCCTCGAACGCTACGACCTGGTCATCCCCGCGGCCCACTACGAAAGCGACCTGCTGGCTCCCCTGCTGGCGGTCATCGACTCCGATGACTTTCGCCAGACCGTGGCCGCCCTGGGCGGCTATGAGGTGGAAGGGATGGGCGAGATCGTGTTTCGAACGTAGCTGTCAGAAGTCGCGCCCGAACAACCGCTCGCCGATATGGATGAAAACGCCCCGCTGTCAGGCTGGCGGACCGTGAAACGTAATGCGTGATGCGTAACGATTTTACGTTTCACGTTTTCACGCATCACGCCCGTGGCAGACTCGCCCAACGCAGACTTCAAATTACTTTCGCAAACCAACACAACGCTATTTTCGGCACAGAGCGTATCCAACATGACCTATCAACTCACCCGATGGCAATGGGGCGGCGAGGTGCGAGAGGATGATTTGCGAGCGGAAATGCGATCGCAAGGGTTGGCCCCCTACACCTGGCGCAACGGGCCCAACGATCACCTCTCCGTCCACTCCCGATCCTACACCCGCATCATCTACGTCATTCGAGGCTCGGCCACTTTCCATTTCCCGGACGCGGGCGAGGACGTGACGCTGCATCCGGGCGACCGGCTGGAGATTCCCGCCCGCACCCGCCACGCGCTCACAGCCGGGCCCGAGGGCGTCTATGGCCTGGAAGCGGCCATCCATCCCCGAACTTACTGAACCTCTCGACCTTGCCATTCTTCCCTTCAACCCGCTCCCGACCCGGCACGGGACGCCGACTGCGTAACGAGTGATGCGTCAAGCGTGACGACCTCACGGATTACGCATTACGTTTCACGCCCGGGGCAGACTCGCCCATCGCCAGGCTTCGAGCCTCTTTTGCAGACCCACGCCATTGCCAAAAACCATGTGCGGACGATTCGCCCAGGCGGCTTCGCCCGAAGCCATCGCCGAACTCTTCGACCTGCCCGCGTCGGCTGTGCCCCCATACAGCCCGCGCTACAATCTCGCGCCCACGCAACCTGCGCTGGTGTTGCGCCGCCATCCCCATACGGGTCAAAAGGAGCTGACTTTCCTGGTCTGGGGTTTGATCCCCTCCTGGGCCAAAGACCCATCCATTGGCAACAAGCTCATCAACGCCCGCGCCGAAACCCTGGCGGACAAGCCCGCGTTCCGGGCAGCGTTCCGGCGGCGTCGCTGCCTCGTCCCCGCGGATGGCTTCTATGAATGGAAGAAGACGGGCGCGGGGAAACAGCCCTATTTCATCGCCCGCAAGGATGGCAGGCCCATGGCCCTGGCGGGCCTGTGGGAGCACTGGGAAAGCCCCGACGGCAGCGTCATCGAGAGCTTCACCCTCATCACCACCGAGCCCAACGACCTGGTGCGCAAACTCCACAACCGCATGCCCGCCATCCTGCCCAAAGACGCCTTCGACATGTGGCTGGACCCCCACGCCGATCTGAACGCGTTGCGCGAGCTGCTCCTCACGCCCTATCCTGCGGCCCTGCTCAAAGCCTGGCCCGTGAGTGCGTTGGTGAACAACCCCGCCCACGACGATCCGGGCCTCATCGAACCCCTGCCCCAACTCTTCAGCCCCGACGACTTCTGACCCCGTGCATCTCCGCCATCTCTCCCTCACCAACTTTCGCAATTACAGCCGTCTGGAACTGAACCTGCCCCTGGGCGTGACCATCATCCAGGGCCAGAATGCGCAGGGCAAGAGCAACCTGCTGGAGGCTATCGTCTTTCTGGCTACGGGCAAATCGCCGCGGGCGGGCAGCGATTCGGAGCTGGTGAACTGGCTGGTGCGGGACGAACCCTATCCTTTCGCCCGGGCCGCGGCCGAGGTCGTACGCGCTTCGCGCACAGAACAGATCGATATTACCCTGCTGCCCAACAAGGGCAACGGACGTTTTCGCAAGCAGGTGCGGATTCATGGCGTCAACAAACGGGCCATGGACCTGGTAGGGATCATGCTCACGGTGCTCTTCCGGCCCGAAGACGTGGACCTGGTTTCGGGCTCGCCCTCCCAGCGCCGTCGCTATCTCGATATCGCCCTTTGCCAGATGGAGCCCGCCTATTGCCGGGCGCTGAGTCATTATCAGAAGGTGTTGGCCCAGCGCAATGCGCTTCTGCGCAATCTGGCTGAGCGGGGCGGCGATGCAGGGGATCAGCTGCGTTATTGGGATGAGAAGCTGGTGGAATCGGGCAGCCTGGTAGTGGCCCGTCGTCAGTGGCTGATCAACGAACTGGAGAAAGAAGCCGCGCTGATTCATCTCGACCTCAGCGGCGGCGTCGAGCGGCTGCATCTGCGCTACCTGCCCAGCTTTGACCCCGGTCAGCAGCCCGCATCCGCCCGAACGCCCTATCCCAGCACGCAGGTGTTGCGGGAACGGGGCGTGGCCTACGCCGAGCTATCGGTCGACCAGGCCCGGGCCTCCTTCCTGGCCCACCTCTACGCGGGCCGCTCGCGAGACCTGGCCGCGGGCATGACCCTCATCGGCCCCCATCGGGACGACCTGGGCTTCTATCTGGGCGAACGCAACCTGCGAACCTATGGTTCGCGCGGGCAACAGCGCACCGCGGCCCTGGCCAGCAAACTGGCCGAAGTCGCCATCATGACCCGGGTCAGCGGCGAATCCCCCATCCTCCTCCTGGATGACGTCATGTCGGAACTGGACGCCACTCGGCGCCGGATGCTGCTGGAGGTCATTCCCACGGTAAAACAGGCCATCGTCACCACCACCGACTGGGACTATTTCTCGGATGACATCCTGACCCGGGCCTATCGCCTGCATGTACATGAGGGGCAGATCGACGAGGTTGAGAACGCAGGGACGCAGATGGGATGAGATAAATTGGCCGGAGGGATGCCAACGATCTAACGAATCGCTAACATTCTTCTGATATCAGGCTAACGCGGAGAGGGGATAGTAAAAATGTCAAAAGGACATTCACTTTTCGCATTCCCATATCCGTAACAGGAGGTGGAACGATGACTCTGGTTCGCCGCTGGGATCCCTTCCGCGAGATGGCTGAACTGCGCGCCACCATGGATCGCCTGCTCAACGAGACCCGCAATCTGCCCGTGATGCGCGCGGAAGAGACCATCTGGATGCTGCCCCTGGATGTGAGCGAGAATGAGGATGCTTACATTGTCAAAGCCTCCATCCCGGGCGTGAATCCCGATGACATCGACATCACCCTGACCGACAACGTCCTCACCATCAAGGCTGAGATCAAAGAAGAGAAAGACGTCGAAGAGGCGAAGTATCATCTGCGCGAGCGCCGGTTTGGCGTGTTCAGCCGTTCCATCACCCTGCCCACGGCAGTGGATGCGGACAAGGTGGAAGCGGTCTATGAGAACGGCGTGCTGACGCTGACCATCCCCAAGGCGGAAGAGGTCAAGCCTCGCAAGATCGAAGTGCACGCGCACAAGATGATCGAGGGTGAATCCAGCAAGGTTTCTTGAGGGATTCCACAGCGTACGCAGGAAAGGGCGGAGCGTCCAGTTGACTGTCTCCGCCCTTTCTTTTTGAATGCTGGCCCTGCCGATATACTGATGCTGAGCGCATCCGCACCGATACGGATGAAAGCGCCTCGCGGCCAGATTGGCGCGGGAAGCCAATGCCGTGACGAGTGAAACGTGATGCGTGAGACCGTCACGTTTCACGTATCACGCCCGTTGCCGCCTCGGCCAACGCGGGCCTGGCGATCTCAATCCTAATCCTGATCCGAATCCTATTTTCATAGCAGGCGTCACGAGCGAAAGCTCGCCGATACGGACGAAAATGAGAACGCAGATGACGCAGATGCAACGCTGATTTCCGCAGATGATTTTTACAGATTTTTTTCTTTTTATCTGCGTTCATCCGTTTCAATCTGCGTCATCTGCGTCCTCCAAATCTATTTTCAAAGCAGCCATGGCCGAAGTCACGTCTCCGAAACGCTATTGCCTCACCGCGTTCATCACCGACGCGTTGACGGTGTCGCGTCTGGTCGTCGCCGCGGCCATTCTCTGGCTGGGGTGGACGGTTGGCCGCGCCGCGTTTCCCCAGGCCATCGTGCTGGTCACCCTGGCCTGGATGACTGACGCCGCGGATGGACTTATCGCCCGCCACAGCGCCTGCAAGACCTGTCTCGGCCCGGTGGATTTCCCCATCGACGCGGCGTTGACCTGGGCCACCTTGCTGTTCATCGTCCTGGCGGGCTTCATAGCGCCCGCGGCCGCGGCCCTCTACACCGCCCTGGCGGCGCTGACCGCACTCTGGTTTCGGAGGAAGGCCGTCATTGTCCTATTCATGCGGGGCGTCGATCTCACTGCGCTCTTCTTCGCCCTGCGATATGAGTTGCTCTACACCCTGCCCTTGCTGGCCTGGCTGCTCATCCTGGCCTGGCTTCATCGAGAACGTCTGCGCACCCGCGTTCCCCAATGGCTGCGCGAACTGGCCGACCTTTTCTCGCATCCTTTTCGCGGGCGACACGAGTAGCAGCGCGCCGATACCGAGGAAAACACCTCGCGGCCAGATTGGCGCGGGAAGCCAGGCACGTAATGCGTAATGCGTGATGCGTAACGACCTCACGGATTACGCATTACGCATCACGCCAGTTGCAGACTCGCCCAACGCGGGCTTCGAGTTGCTTTTGCTAACCAACGCAACGCTATTTTTGAAGCAGGAGGAACACATGCCTTTCGACACCCCCATTCACACCAATCAACACAGCATCGACCGCGTCATCAACGCCGGACTGCCCGTAGTCCTGGTTTTCTGGAAAAACAACTGCCCGCCTTGCGACCAACTCAACCCCGCCCTCGACCGCCTGGCCAGGGATTACGCCGGGAAATTGTTGGTGGCCAAGGTGGACGCGGGCAGCGAGAAGCCGTTGCTGAAGCGCTTCAATATCACCGCCCTGCCCGGCATCGTCTTCATCAAAAATGGCCGATCCGAGGCGGTGGCCTCGGGCGCGATCTCTGACGCCGACCTGCGCCGCTGGGCCGACTATCTCACCCGCGGCGGCGCGCGCCCGCCCATTCCCTCCGGCCCCAGCATCTCCCTGGCCCCCACCCGGCCCGCGAGTCCGCCCCCGCCGCCTCATCGCAATGGCGGCGCCCGGCCTCACGCCTCCACCACGAACGCCCACACCACCTCGCGCGTCATCGATCGCCCCATCACCCTCACCGACGCCAACTTCGACGCCACCGTCCTGAACAGCGACCTGCCCGTGCTGGTGGACTTCTGGGCGCCGTGGTGCGGCCCATGCCACATCATCGCGCCCACGGTCGAAGCCCTGGCCAAGGAATTCAGCGGGCGGCTGCTGGTGGGCAAACTCAACGTGGACGAAAACCCCCGCACCGCCTCCCGCTACGGCATCATGAGCATCCCCACCCTGCTGGTCTTCAAAAATGGTCGGGTGGTGGATCAGATCGTGGGGGCCTTGCCCGCGCCCGCCCTGCGTCAACGCGTCCTCCAGCATGTGCGCTGAAACGGTCGTGTGGGTATAATGAAGTCAGGATGCTCTGACACATTACTTCGACTCCTAAACTAAACGCATTTTGAAATCAGGTGTTTTCGGCCTCGGCCACCCGGAGCTGAAGCTCCGGGCTACGAAACGACGCCGGGTGAACCCGGCTTCCTGCGGCGCGCGACATGCACCGTAGCCCCATTCATGGGGCGTCGTTTTTAGCCCGCAGGTTCACCTGCGGGCGGCAGCGCGGCCAGAGAATCGCCTTTCATGGATGACCCAATGCAAACCAAACGCATTGGTTTCAATTTGCTTTCAGTTTAAACACCCAAACGCACACCTTTTCCCACGCCGCCTCTTTACTGGACACTGGCGTTTACCTTGACGCGAATGGACACGAATTTCATGAAAAAGAAAAGGCACGAAGGAAAAATCAAGGAAAATACGTCGCGCCTTGGCTTTTCTTCGTGTCTTCGTGGCAAAAAGTGGTGGCGATACCTTAGCAGTTACCCAGGATAACGGCTTGGCTCAAGGGGCTTGGCGCCAAGGATCCACTATGAAAACGCAAAAATACATCCGTTTATCACTCATTCTGTTCGCGATGATGCTAGGGGTATGGGCCATTACCCTGGCGCAGGCAGTGGACTTTGAGCCATCTCTAACCAGCCCAAGCGTGGATGGCGTTTCTCCAGACGTTTACACCCTGCGCGTTTTCCTGCCCATTGTTGTGGCTCCTCCGGATCTTCCGTGGTTTTTAGAGCAGCACAGTGATTTACGAGAGAACTACTTTGTAGGACAATTTGGTGTTGACAACCATCCCAGTGGATGGGACAGGGGGGCATATTTACGGGCGTATATCGATATGTACGAAGTCGTTCATGATGTCCGCATTCTGCGGAACTTAGATCAGTTATTAACAATCGTTGCAGATGGAAATGACATTCTAACGGGTAGAATTGACGACAGGAGCGGTACTGTTTTGCCTGGATGGGGCACGAGAGCATACCGTTACGGACCTGATTGCAATGAACGATACTCTGATATGTTAACAAATGCACTTTACGCTTATCCTCTCGCTGCATTTGCCAGAATTGTAAAAGAAAATGAATATCTCCAGGATGAATTTGGTGCGGATGCCGATAGATACTATCAAATGGTCGCCGATCTCTATGAAGCTCACGAACCTTTTGTCACCGATCAAGATTCTCCCTATATCGATGGCACGAGCGGCGTCTATTATGCATATCCGGACAATTATTATGACTGTGACGAAGGGGGGGATTTCTCTGGTATCGAAGCTCCTATCAATTGGACGGTGATTATTGCGGAGCCTCTTGTTGAATTATACCGAGCAAGCCTTGCCGATGGTGAGCCGAATACCGAATACGAAGATACTATTATAAAAGTTGCCAACTATATTTGGTGGAACATGCACTTTGAAACATCACCTAACAAAGACAGGTATTTGACTTGGTATTACTGGCCGGCAGATATTGACCCTGACTCATCAACAAGAATGGAAGACCTGACGCATGGAGCGCGTTTAGCAGAATTCGTGGTTTCATTTCATGATGCAGGTTTGCAAAACCAATGGCGCAATGAGAGAATCGAATACCTCGCAAATACTTTCACATGCGGCGCTGTCATTGGTGATGCAACCTTTGCAAATTATATAGATGGAACGGGTGGCGTATACGAGGATGACCCTGCCACGCTCTATGAATGGTTAGAATTACAGAAGTATTCGCATCAATCCTCATGTAATACAATTGCTGATCACATTCGAAACGCGATGGAAAATGCAGGAGAAGATGAGAAATATAACATCGCTGTCTTTGCCAAATTCGCAAGATTTGGTAAAGATTAATGGTAACTCCTCAGCCCGGCGGGACAGCGCTGAGAGGCATAGGCCGGTGGCGTCTCCCCAATGGTTCGGCTCTGTCGTGCGCCCAACCATGCGTGCAGCCGACCCGCCTTCGGCGGGAGGGGTGCGTTTCAATTTGGGGGCAAAAAATCATCGTCGATTCGTCGCCAAGCACTGGCCGAGTAAACTCGGGCTTTTTGGGCGCTTCGCGCCAGTGGTCGACCTTCGTCGACCTGTTGCATACGGTGAAAATGGACGGCGGAGGCCGTCCGCTGGCCGCAGGCCTGAAGCGCCCGACTTGAGTCGGCTAGTGCGCCCCATTTTTGAAACGCACCCCGGCGGGAGGGAAGCGGTGCAAAAATTGCAAATCTGGGTTATACTGAGAGCGTGGCGAGATTGCAAACACGGCGTGCGGCCGATGCCGACGTTGGACAGATACCCATACGAGTCAGCTGCCAGCGCGAGGCGCTATGTGCGTAATCCGTGGTGCGTGATGTGAGCGGCTTTGCGGAATACGCATCGCGCATGACGCAATTTGCAGACGCGCTCAACGTTGGCTTCAAGCTCCCTTTCGCCATCCGTGACACTTTACCTCTAGGAGATATCCGTGCCATTCAATCCCTTCCGACGCGCCAAAATCGACGTTGAAGACCAGGAACGCATCGATCGCAGCCTGGAGAAGACCCGCGGCGGCATTCTGGGCCGTCTGGGAACCCTGTTCCAGGCCAATGAGATCACCGATGAGCTCTGGGAAGAGCTGGAAGAGATTCTGATCATGGGCGACGTGGGCGTGGAAACCACCATGAAACTGGTGGACGCCACCCGCGATCGCGTGCGCCGCGAGGGCGTAAAAAAAATCGAGGATGCGTACCAGATTCTGAAAGAGGAGATGGTGCGCATCCTCCAGGCCGACGCGCCGCCCCTGGACATCGACAATCCCCATCGCCTGCTTACCGTCGTCCTGGTGGTGGGCGTCAACGGCTCCGGCAAGACGACCACCATCGGCAAACTGGCCAACTACTATCGCAAGAAGGGCAAACGGGTCGTGCTGGCCGCGGCCGACACCTTCCGCGCGGCGGCCATTGACCAGCTCAAAATCTGGGGCGAACGCGCAGGCGTGTCGGTCATCGCCCACAAGCCCGGCGGCGACCCCGGCGCCGTAGTCTACGACGCCATCCGCGCCAGCCAGGAATCCCGCGACGCGGACATCCTCTTCATCGACACCGCGGGCCGGCTGCACACCAACTACAATCTGATGAAAGAGATGGAGAAGATCCGCAACGTGGCCCGCCGCCAGGTGCACAAAGCGCCCCACGAGGTGCTCCTGGTGCTGGACGCGACCACGGGCCAGAACGCTATCACTCAGGCCGAGAAATTCAAGCAGAGCGTGGGCGTCACCGGCGTCGTTCTCACCAAGCTGGACAACACGGCCAAGGGCGGCGTGGTCATCGCCATCGCCGACCGCCTGGGCGTGCCCGTGCGCTTCGTGGGCACGGGCGAGGGCATCGACGACATCGCCGAATTCGACCCCTGGGTCTTCGTCGAATCCCTGCTGGAACATGATAAGAGGACTTAGGATCAGGATTAGGATGCCGCACTCCCCACCTCAATCCTAATCCTGATCCTAATCCTGCACCCAATCCTCTCACCAAGGCAAATTCTATGAGCGACACGCTGAACAAACTGAAATCCCTGGAGCAGCGTCTCCAGACAATCCGGGGGCGTCTTTGACTGGCCTGCCCGGCTGAAAGAACTCGAAGCATTGGAAAAAGCCACCTCTGCGCCCGACTTCTGGTCCGACCAGAAGCAAGCGCAGGTCACCATGCGACGCCTCTCGGCCTTGCGCGACCTGATCGAAGGCTGGCAGAGCCTCACCGACCGCGTCCAGGACGCCATCGAACTGGTCGAGATGGCCGAGGAGGAAGGGGACGAGGCGTCGCTGGCCGAGTTGGCGGAGGAGGCCCAGGACCTGGAGCGGGAGATCGACCAGCAGGAGCTGATGCTGGCCCTCTCGGGCGAGTTCGACGACCGCGACGCCATTCTCAGCATCCACGCGGGCGAGGGCGGCACCGAGGCCCAGGATTGGGCCGAGATGCTCCTGCGCATGTACCTGCGCTGGGCCGAGAAAAAGGGCTTCAAGACCACCATTCTCGACCGCATGCCCGGCGAAGAAGCGGGCATCAAAAGCGCCACCGTCGAAGTCAAAGGCCCTTACGCCTACGGCTATCTCAAGGGCGAAAAAGGCAACCATCGTCTCGTGCGCATCAGCCCCTTCGATTCGGGCGCGCGGCGGCACACCTCCTTCGCCAAAGTCGAAGTCATGCCCGTGCTCGATGATGACATCGAGATCGACATCCATCCCAAGGACATCAAGATGGACGTGTTCCTTTCGGGGGGCGCGGGCGGCCAGAATGTGCAGAAGAACGCCACCGCAGTGCGGCTGACCCACATCCCCACGGGCATTGTCGTCACCTGCCAGAACGAACGCAGTCAGACCCAGAACCGGGAGACCGCGATGAAAATCCTCAAATCGCGGCTTTATCAGATGGAGCTGGAAAAGAAGCAGGCCCGGGAAGCCGCGCTGCGGGGGAAATACGTCAAGCCCGGCTTCGGCACGCGCATCCGCAACTACGTGCTCCATCCCTATCAAATGGTCAAGGACGAGCGCACGGGCTACGAAACGGGCAACGCCCAGGCCGTCCTTGACGGCGAACTCGATCCCTTCATCGACGCCTGGCTGAAGATGCAGATCGGCAAGGGCGAGGCGGTCACGGGCGTCGAAGCCACTGATCACTGATTACTGATCACTGATTACTGACCTCCCCCTCCCCTTCCTCGCCCGAATGCGGGCCCTGCTGGGCGATGACTATGACGCGTTCGTCGCCAGCCTGGCTGCGCCCGCGGCCCGCGGCCTGCGCATCAACACCCTCAAACTCGCGCCCGACGCCTTCCTGGCCCGAACGCCCTGCGCCCTCGACCCCCTGCCCTGGCTGCCCGAAGGCTTCCTCATTCCCGACCCCCACGCCCGGCCCGGACGGCATCCCTACCATCCGGCCGGGCTTTACTATTTGCAAGACCCCAGCGCCATGCTGGCCGCGCACCTGCTGGACCCGCAGCCGGGGGAGTGGGCGCTGGACGTGAGCGCCGCGCCCGGGGGCAAGGCCACCCATCTGGCGGCCCGATTGGGCGGCCAGGGGCTGCTGGTGGCCAACGAGGTGGTGCGCTCTCGGGCGCGAACCCTGGTGGGAAATCTGGAGCGGTTTGGGGTGACGAACATGCTGGTGACCAGCGAGCCGGTGGAGAGGTTGGCGCAGGTCTGGCCCGGGCGCTTTCAGCGGGTGCTGGTGGATGCGCCCTGTTCGGGCGAGGGCATGTTCCGGAAATCGGACGCGGCCCGGAAGGAATGGGACGTTCGGGCCATCCCCGGCAACGCGGCCCGTCAGGACCGCATCCTGGCCGCGGCCGCACGAACGGTCGCGCCGGGCGGACGCCTGCTCTACGCCACCTGCACCTTCGCGCCCGAAGAAAACGAGGCTGTCATCGCCCGCTTCCTGCGCGCCCATCCCGACTTCATCCTGCTGGAGCCGCCTTCCCTGCCCTTCCTCTCGCCAGGCCGCCCCGACTGGCTCCCGCCCGACCTGGCCCGCGGCCTGCCCCTGGAGCGCTGCATCCGCATCTGGCCCCATCGTTCACCGGGCGACGGGCATTTCTACGCGCTCATGCAACGCGAAGGGGAGCCCGCCCCGCCTGCGCCCATCGCACCCCCGCCATCCTCCCTCGACCGGAAGGCCGAGGCGCTGCTGCGGGCGTTCTGGCGGGAGACGATGGTCGGGGCCATGTCCGAGGATGGCTGGATTCAGTACGGCGATCACATCCACCGCCTGCCCCTGGCCCCTGCCCTGTGGGAGCCCCTGCGCCCGGTGCGGGCGGGATTGCGCGCGGGCCGCATCGCCCGCGGGCGCTTCGCGCCCCATCACGCCCTGGCCTTATCCCTCCAGCCCCACCAGGTCCAACGCACCCTGCGCCTCGACCCCGCCAGCCGCGACACTCACGCTTACCTGCGGGGCGAAACCCTGCGATCATCGGGGCCGGACGGCTGGGTGTTGGTCACGGTCGAAGAATTCCCCCTGGGCTGGGGCAGGCGCGTGAAAGGGGTGGTGAAGAATCATTATCCCAAGGGATTGAGGTGGCGGTAGGCTGAGTATTCAGTGTTCAGTCATCAGTTATCAGTGGATAAAAGCGCTATAACCCCAGCAGCACTTTGGCGATGGAGAAATAAATGAACAGGCCCGTGGCGTCCACCATGGTGCTCATCAGCGGCCCGGAGACCAGCGCGGGGTCGATGCCCAGTTTGGCCGCGGCCAGAGGCAGCAGCGAGCCCACCCCCGTGGCCCATAGCACCAGCACGACAATCGCCACCGAGACGGTCAGGGCCAGCATGGGGTTGTCCACCCAGGTGATGGCGCGAATGAACGCGGGAATCGCCATGCCCAACCCCAGCAGGATAGCGACCCGGGCCTCGTGCCACCACACCCGGAAAGCGTCCCGCGGCTCCACGTTGCCCGTGGCCAGCTCGCGGATGATGGTGGCCGTGGTCTGCGAGCCCGCGTTCCCGCCCGTGCCGATGAGCAAGGGCACGAATAACGTCAAGGCCACCATGGCCTGAATCTCATCCTCGAACAACTTCATCACCGAGCCGGTGAGGGTGGCTGTGAGGAAAAGGATGAGCAGCCAGCCGATGCGTTTCTTGGTGATGATCAGGGGGGGCGTATCAAGATAAGGGCGTTCCAGAGGCTCGGCGCCGCCGTAGCGTTGCAGGTCTTCCGTGGCCTCCTCTTCCAACACGTCCACCAGATCGTCGAAGGTGATAACGCCCAGCAGGATCTTGTTCTCATCCACCACGGGCAAGGCGAGGAGATCGTAACGGGCCATGAGCCGGGCCACTTCCTCCTGATCGGTGTCCGCGGTCACGTAAATCACATCCTCATCCATGATGTCCTGGATGAGCGCGTTGGGATCGGCCACGATGAGCTGGCGCAGGTTGACCACGCCCACCAGCCGCCCGTAGCGATCCACCACGAACAGATAATAGATGGTCTCCGCTTCGGGCTGCCATTGACGGATGGCCTCGATGGCTTCGGCCGCGGTCATACGTCGCCGCAGAGCCAGGAACTCGGAGGTCATCAAGCCGCCCGCGGTCTCGTCCGGGTGCAGCAACAAAGGTCGGACTTCGTCCGGGTCCTCCAGCTCCTCCAACAGGCGTCTCGCCCGCTCCGGCCGCATATCTCCCAAGAGGTCGGCCGCCTCGTCCGGCTCCATCTCGTCCATGATGGAGACCAGATCCTCATCGGGCAGCTCACGCGCCACTTCCAGCGCGTGCTCGTCGTCCAGCTCCTCCAAAATGTCCGCAGATTCCTCCGGAGGAAGGTGTGTGAGCAAGGAACGCTGTTCGTCCTCACTCAAATCCGCGAAAATTTCTGCCTGGTCTGCGGGACGGAGCGCCTTTAGAATCGCGACCGCGCGTTCGAAGTCCTTTTGTTCCAACGCGCGGCGAACCTCCTCCAAAACCTGATCCAGATCGAAGGTGTATTCGATAGCAGTGCTGGTGGGCATGAGATGGCCTCCTTCGCGGGGATGAATGCGGTTCTCTTAGTTTACAACACGCCCCCTTGTTTCGCCCCATCTCGTGATAGGTTCGATAGGAACTATGTTCCTATGTTCCCCTGCCCGCCCACCAGATGACCGAGGCGCTGACGAGGAAGAGCGCGGCCAGCGCCAGCAGCTTCACCAGGGTGCTGGCCGTCATCAATCCGATGGCTCCAAACAACGCGCCGAAGGCCACGTAGGCCAGGACGATCTGACGGGCCGTGAAGCCCTTGTCCAGCAGCCGAAAGTGGAGATGATTGCGATCGCCTTTGAACAGGGGTTTGCCGTGCCGCCATCGCCACCAGATGAGCCAGGCCACGTCCATGATGGGCAGGCCCATGACCAGCAGCACCGTCGCCACCCGCGCGCCTGCAATGAGGCCCAACGCGGCCAGACTGAATCCCAGAAAATAGGAGCCTGACGATCCCATGAACACCTTCGCGGGCGGCCAATTGAAGATAAGGAATCCCAGTACGCTGCCCAGCAGCGCCAACGCCACCCACGCCACACTCTGCTGGCCCGTACGAACCATGTGAATGGCCAACACCACGGCCACCACAGCGGCCACCGATGCGGCCAACCCGTCCACGCCGTCCAGAAAATTCACCGTATTGATGAAGCCCAGGAACCAGAAAATGGTCAGAAACCAGACCACGGGCCAGGGGAAAACAATTTGGCCCGGGCCGAAGGGGTTGTTGATGCGTTCGATGAAGATGGTGAAAGTGATGGCGATGCCCGCGGCCGCGATCTGCGCCAGATATTGCGGCCAGCTACTGAACCCATAGCGGTCATCCAACAGCCCAAACGCGGTGACAAAAGCCGCCCCCAGCATCAGGCCCGTCCAGCGAAAGAGCTCGGCCGGATCGGTGGTGGGGGGCTTCCAGGCCGCGGGCAACGCCCACACCAGCAGGTTCGCGCCCAAAAAGCCCCCGAAGATGGCCAGCCCCCCGACGCGCGGGATCACCCCCCGGTGCTGCCGCCTTCCCCCCGGGCGATCGACAAGATCCCACCGTCGGGCCAGCCGCATGGTGACGGGCGTCAGACCCACGGCCAGGAGGAAGGCGGTGGCGAGGGCGAGCAGATGGATCATGAGTCATCAGTTATCAGCAAGCAGTAATCAGTGAGGGCGTTGTACTGATCACTGATTATGGCATGATTCATTCCGCCGATTTTGCTTCTCTACAAATCGTTGTCTACGAATCAAAGACTAAAGATCATTAAGAGGCTAAGGTCATTGACAGGAGATTCCTTAATCTTTAATCAATTAAACTAAACGCATTTTGAAATCAGGTGTTTTCGGCCTCGGCCACCCGGAGCTGAAGCTCCGGGCTACGAAACGACGCCGGGTGAACCCGGCTTCCTGCGGCGCGCGACCTGCGCCGTAGCCCCATTTATGGGGCGTCGTTTTTAGCCCGCAGGTGAACCTGCGGGCGGCGGCGCGGCCAGAGAATCGCCTTTCACTGATGATCCAATGCGAACCAAAAGCCTTGGTTTCA
>Ga0256832_1000502_pt1 | contig 25365 bp, 25 predicted proteins | sample 134614metaG_FD_190534 | JGI IMG/M metagenome (GOLD analysis project Ga0256832, IMG submission 190534) | Hydrothermal vent microbial communities from Lau Basin, Pacific Ocean - 134-614 | ecosystem: Environmental > Aquatic > Marine > Hydrothermal vents | place: Pacific Ocean: Lau Basin | collected... | reverse complement strand
TTAATATAATCAATGGTTTCTACAATGGCCGGTACGGAGTTGCTCATATCCGAACCAAAAAACTCCATACAGACGGTACGAATATGCTGCGGCATTTTATGCAGAATAAAAACCGCTGAGGTAATTATACCGTCACAGCCTTCTTTCTGAACCCCCGGCAGACCGCCTAAAAATTTATTGGTTACATCCTTACCCAGCCCCTGCTTGCGCAGTTCACTGCCGGGAATTTCCAGGATATCCTGAGTATCAATATCCTTACCATTAGCCGCATAGCGGGTGATCCGGAAACGTACGGTTTCCACTTCATGAATTTTACCCAGATTATGTTCCAGACGCTCAATTAACATCCAGCGGGCATCGGGAGTCACCATTTTCCAGGATAATAAATTATCCAGGGTTGTTCCCCACATAACGGCCTTTTTACCGCCGGCGTTCATGGCAATATTACCGCCAATACAGGAGGCATCCTGGGAAGTAGGATCCACAGCAAAGACCAGCCCTGCTTCTTCTGCCTGTTCAGATACCCTGCGGGTCACCACACCGGCTCCGGTCGCAATGGTGGCTATTTTCTGCAGCTGTACTTCGGTATCCGGCTCTGGTTTGACTGCAACATTCTGAAACGCCACATTACCCAGTTCATCCAGTTTCTCGGTATTAATAACAACCGAGTTAGCGGTTAAGGGAACGGCTCCACCGGTATAACCGGTACCGCCGCCGCGGGGAATAATGGCCAGTCCCAGCTCAATACAGACCTGCACCAGCGTCAGGACTTCCTGTTCGGTATCCGGCGTTAATACGACAAAAGGAAATTCTACCCGCCAGTCACTGGCATCGGTGACATGGCTGACCCTGGACAGACCATCAAAACAGATATTGTCTTTACGGGTTACTTTGGACAGGCGTTTAAATACCTTGCGGCGCTTAATTTCACTTTCAATAAGCCAGCCCTTGAATGCCTGTACGGCTCTTTCGGCACTGGCCAGCAGTTCCAGTACGGCTTTATTACCGTCAGAGCGCAGGCGGATCTGGGTCAGGCGGTGATTCAGAGCTTCCAGCAGGGCATCCCGGCGTTTGGGATTTTCAATTAGATCATCTTCAATAAACGGGTTACGTGACACTACCCAGATATCACCCAGAACTTCAAACAGCATTCTGGCGGAACGACCTGTCACCCGTTGACTGCGCAGGGTATTAAGTACGTCCCAGGCCTCTTCTCCCAGAAAACGGATAATAATTTCACGATCGGAGAAAGACGTATAGTTATAGGGTATTTCTCGGATATTGGTCAGCGCAGCCTGGGATGTCATGAGTCCATTAAAACGGGTTAATAAAAGGGAGGCTATTGTACCAATTTAGAGGGGAAAAAGAAAAAAGCGGTCGCTTACTACATCATCGCATCGATAACTTTAGCACTTTGGCAGTTTTCTAAAGCATAATCATCGTTAAAAATCACATAAACTTCACTATAACTCTGCTGTGAAGCATAATTCCGGATAGTTTCAATTAATTCCCTGATGGTTCGGGGAGTATTTTCCTGCAGTTTATTAATCAAACAAAATCCTGTGCCTTGCTGATCAGCTATTACTTTAAACCATTGCAGGTGGTCAGCCTGATTATTTGAGTTTAAATCATGGCTCAGTTCCACAGTTATCACCTGTTCAGGCAGTTCCAGGTTCAGCCCTGCTTTTTTCTCCAGAAGACAGGTAAAATTTTTTTCTTCAATCATCTCCTGCAGCTCATCAAGTAATTTTATATCTGAGTCTAAACAAAACAGGACATCAAATTCATTACTGTAGTAATCCAGCCGCCAGTCCTCCGGCAAATCTTCAGGATAAAAGTGATTCATCAGAGAGGAATGCGCCAGTCCTGATATTCCAAAAATAATGTTAAGATCCGCCATACAGAATATAACTCCCGGAATGTTTTCAGATGTCCAATATAACCCGACTTGACCAGTTTAAAAAGCAGCAATTAAAGAAAAAGAACAAGGCCAATACCCTGTGTAAAAGCGGTTTTCATAAATGGGAAATCATTCATAAAGAACATTTTGATGTTAAAAAAGGACAATTAATCACCACTTATCAATGCAGGTTTTGTAAAACCACCAAAACCAGGGTTCATTAATTTTATTTAAATAATTTTCTGTAGGATTTTAGCCACACATTAACTCATTGTTTTATATATTTTATTTTCATATTTTTTAATTTTGTTATTTTTTTACAACAACTTTAAGGTATCTTTGTTTATTTAACACAGTATTTTGCTATTATATGCGTACTTAACATCAGGGAATTGATCTGAATTTTGAAAGCGATGATCATTTAAAGAAATTTGAAATTAACACAAAACATCATCGGTATATTTTTCAAAACTAAACCACTAATATGAAATTATGAAAAACTTAATCCAACCACTTAAACCGACTTTTTTACTGCTTATTTTAACCGCTGTCATATTCACTTCCGGATGTGCTTCCACAACCCCGGACGGTGATGTGAACGATCCGATAGAATCGGTCAACCGCTCTATTTACAATTTTAACGAAGGCTTTGACCGAATGATCCTCAAGCCTGCGGCAAAAGGTTATCAGAAACTGCCCTCTCCCGTACAGACTGGTACTCATAACTTTTTCAGTAATCTTAATGATGTTGTCGTTATTGTTAATGATGGCCTGCAGTTAAAAGGTGAGCAGATGAGCTCCGATGTACTGCGCTTTTCTGTCAATACCGTATTCGGCGTTTTTGGACTGATTGATATGGCCACTCCAATGGGTATGCCTAAACATCAGGAAAGTTTTGCCGACACCCTGGGGTACTGGGGAGTAGGTTCCGGCCCTTATATTGTACTGCCGATCTTTGGTCCAAGCAGTGTTCGTGATGCCCCATCACTGGTGGTCGATTATTTTACCAACCCTATAAGCCTGGTCAGCCCCGCATCGGCAACTGTGGCACTAAGTTCTGTCAATGCAGTCGATACCCGTTCAGAGCTGCTTAAATCTACAGACTTAAGAGATCAACTGGCACTGGATCCCTATATTTTTACTCGTGAATCCTATTACCAGTGGCGTCAGAACCGGATTTATGACGGTGATCCACCCAAGGTTATTATTGAAGACTTTGAAGAATAGTCAAACCATAGAAATTCGGGAACTCAGTTTAATAAGCTGTTAAAATACAACCCCAGCACTGGTATTTATAATACCAGTGCTGGGGTTTTTTATTGGATAGTCATATGAGCAGCAAAACAGACAGGAAAAAACATGTTACTTAGTATCGCCGCAGTTCTGGCCGGCTTTCTACTGCTGATATGGAGCGCTGACCGTTTTGTTATCGGTGCTTCCGGTATTGCAGTTAACTTTGGGGTATCACCCTTAATTATCGGCCTGACCATTGTCGGTTTTGGCACCTCTGCACCAGAAATGATTGTCTCCGGAGTTGCCGCTTATGAAGGGACCCCGAATCTCGCCATTGGTAATGCCCTTGGCTCCAATATTACCAATATAGCCCTGGTTCTGGGTACTACGGCACTGGTCACTCCCCTGCTGGTCAATTCAAAAATTCTTAAACGCGAATATCCGATTATGTTTGCCATTATGCTTATCGTCTGGGCTTTATTAGCGGACGGAGAACTCAGCCGTGTGGATGGTACCCTGCTAATTCTGGGTATGTTTGCCCTGATGGTGTTTATTACCCTGATTGGCCTGCGGGAAAAACGCCGGGCAGAAAACGCCGGAAATGCCGACCCCCTGGAAGAGGAATTTTCTGAAGAAATTCCCAAAAACATGAGTACGGCTATGGCCAGTTTCTGGCTGATCGCCGGTATGCTGATCCTGTTACTCAGCTCCCGCCTGCTGGTCTGGGGTGCGGTTAATATCGCCCACGAATTTCATGTCAGTGAACTGGTTATCGGTTTGACTATTGTCGCTATCGGCACCAGTTTACCGGAACTGGCGGCTTCCATTGCCAGTGCCCTGAAAAATGAACATGATATTGCAGTGGGTAATATTATTGGTTCCAATATGTTTAATTTACTCGGTGTGCTGGGTATTCCCGGAATTATCAGCGGTGCCGTACTGGAACCCAGTGTACTGGAACGTGATTATCCGGTGATGATTTTTCTCAGTGTTTTATTGTTTCTGTTTGCCTATGGTTTTAAGGGTAAAGGCAGAATTAATCGTCTGGAAGCTGGTATTTTATTATTGTGTTATATAGGCTATATGTTTGTTATTTATCAGCAAAGTGTACCTCAAGTAACAACAGGCTGATCATTGGGCAATATAGACAATTGGTAAATAGACGGAATCATTATGCAGAATATTTTTACCAAAGCTAAAATCATTAAGCTGCTGATCTGTGATGTAGACGGTGTTATGACTGACGGCGGTCTTTTTTTTGGTGATAACGGCCTGGAATACAAGGCCTTTCATTCCAGAGACGGGCTAGGTATTAAAATGCTGCAGCGCTCCGGTATTCCTCTGGCAGTTATTACAGCCCGCACCTCTGATGTCGTCAAACATCGTATGAAAAACCTGAACATTGATCTGGTTTTTCAGGGGCAATTAAGTAAAGTACAGGCTTTTGAAGATTTATGTACTCAGCTTTCCCTAACTCCGGAACAAATTGCCTATGTTGGAGATGACCTGGTGGATATTCCGGTTATGAAACAGGTTGGACTGGCCATTGCCGTTGCCGATGCCCATAAACGGGTCAAAGCCATGGCTCACTGGACAACAGAACATAATGGCGGTCATGGTGCAGTAAGGGATGTCTGCGAACTACTGATGGAAGCTCAGGATACACTTGAAGAACAATTTTCAGTCTACCTTTAAACCTTTTACCTTCCGGATTAACTGAATATGGACAAAAAACTCCTGCTTCTGCTGCTGACCATTCCAGTGTTATCCATTATACTGACCTGGCCCATTCTAAATTCCAGCACCAGACAGGGCTCCAAAATTGTATTTCCGGAACAGGACAATAAAACCAGAGTCGCAGATTCCTTTTTTAACTATACTACGATTATAAATTTTGGTGAAGATGGTCTGCCTAAAAGCAAGGTAATAGGTAAAAAGTTGTTTCACTATCCCGGCAATGAAGATTCAGAAATAGTATCTCCGGTTATTACTTTTTTTAGAGCCACCGGTTCTCCTGTACTGGTGACCGCAGACAGAGGCTGGATTAATGAAGATGGAACCCGGGTATTATTAAAAGGTCATACTATTATTGAGCGTAAGAAAAGCGCCCAGAATCATTATTCCAGACTGGAAACACCAGAATTAACAGTATGGCCGGATAAAGAATACGCTGAAACGGACAAAGCCGTTAAAATCACCTCGGAAAGCACCGTTGCCACCGGTGTCGGGATGAAGGCTTATCTGGATAAGGAGCATTATTATTTATTGAATAATGTTAAGGCTCGGCATCTACCGGTGAAGGAGTAGCGTTCAGCGTTCAGCGTTCAGCGTTCAGCGTTCAGCGTTCAGCGTTCAGCGTTCAGAAAGAGCATAGAGTGTTAAGTGTTAAGTGTTAAGTGTTAAGTGTTAAGTGTTAAGTGTTAAGTGTTAAGTGTTAAGAAACTGTATATTGAGGGATTTTATTTAATGAAAGTGGGGCTGGTTTTAATTTGGGTGGTTTTTTCTCTGGTTTGGTCGGTGGATGTGCTGGCGCTGGCCAGTGATCGGGATCAGCCTATTGAGCTGGAGGCGGATACGGCGGATATTGATGATTTAAAGGGGATCAGTATTTATACCGGGAATGTGGTACTGGTTCAGGGCAGTATGGTCATTAAGGCGCATAAGCTGACCTTGTATAATGATAAAAATAAAGAGCTGGAAAAGGCTGTGGCTGAGGGTACTAAAGGAAAACTGGCTACGTTCAAGCAGAGGCCGGAAGGTAAAGATAAGGATTTTCGGGCCCGTGCCAGTACCATGATTTATTACCTTAAAAAAGATAAAATTCATTTGCTGAAAAATGCTTTTGTCTGGCAGGACGGCGATACTTTCAGCGGTGATAAAATTATTTACGATACCAAACGGGAAACCGTTGTTGCCAAAAGCAAAAAAGACAAACATGGTCAGCCAATTAAATCTGGCGGTCGTGTAAAAGTCACCATTCAGCCCAAGAGTAAAAATAAATAATCCCTTATGTCTTCTGAACTTGTTGAACTGCGTGCTGAAAAGCTAAACAAAACCTTTAAATCCCGTCAGGTGGTTAAAGACGTGTCTTTTACCCTGCAGAAAGGGGAAGTGGTGGGACTGCTCGGCCCTAACGGCGCAGGAAAAACCACCAGTTTTTATATGGTGGTTGGACTGATTAAAGCAGACAGCGGTCATATTCTCTGCCGCGGCCAGGATATTACCCGCCTGCCCATTCATAAACGTGCCCGGCTGGGAATAGGCTATCTGCCCCAGGAAGCATCCGTGTTTCGCAAACTGACGGTAGAAGAAAATATCCTTGCCATTTTACAGACCCGTAAGGACTTAAACCGAACTGATCGTCAGGCTCATCTGGAACAGTTACTTAATGAACTGAGCATCACTCATATCCGCAAATCTATGGGGATAAGTCTTTCCGGCGGTGAGCGTCGACGGGTAGAAATAGCCAGAACCCTCTCAATGGAGCCGGACTTTATCCTGCTCGATGAACCTTTTGCCGGAGTCGATCCCATTTCCGTCAGTGATATTCAATCCATAATCACCCATCTGACCGAAAAGAATATTGGGGTTCTCATTACCGATCATAATGTACGTGAAACTTTGAGCGTTTGCCGCAGGGCTTATATTATGAATGACGGCAGTGTCATTGCCAAAGGAGCACCGGATGCTCTATTGGCTAATGAACGCGTACGTGAAGTCTATCTGGGCGATAATTTTAAAATATAAATAACTGTAAGAGCATGATTTAAAAGAAATTATTTTAATCATTAAAAAATAATTGTTTTTTTTGATCACAATCAACTGCAATGGCACATAATTTGCGCTACTATTCAGACATAGCTTAAATAAAATATCCGGAAACATTGATTATTCAGCCATCCGGCACTATTTTTAATAATGAAAGGACATGATTTTTGGATCTGACTTTTGCATCTGACATTAGTCAGGTTTAACCACTCAGGTTTAACAAGCAGGCAGGTATTAACGCTGTAATATATGAAACAATCCCTCCAACTACGTCTGGGTCAACAACTAACAATGACGCCTCAATTGCAGCAGGCGATCCGTTTGTTGCAATTGTCCAGCCTGGATCTTCAACAGGAAATACAGGAAGCGCTCGACAGCAATGTCATGCTGGAAGTCGATGAGAGCAATTCTAATACCAACGATTCTGACGCTGATGATAGCCAGTCTTTACAGAATGATAGCCTGGAAAAAAACAGTTCCGAGCTGAATAACACCGATACTTCCGGTGATGATTTCATGTCTGAAGCCAACTCTGAACAGGTTGACTTCGAAAACACTCATAATAACATTCCTGATGAACTGTCCACCGATTCCAGCTGGGATGATGTCTATGATACCAGTCACCAGTATACTGCCGGGCAAAGCAATACCAGCAGCTGGAATGGCGATGACACCAGCCTGTTTGAAAATAACGGTAAAACTGAGGACAGCCTCAGGGAACATCTGCTCTGGCAAATGGAGATGACGCCATTCAGTGACACGGATCGTGAAATTGCTAACGCAATTATTGACACCATAGATGAAGCCGGTTACCTGACCCAGTCGCTGGAAGAACTGCTGGAATCTTTTCCGCCCGAACAGGAAATTGAACTGGATGAGCTCGAAGCGGTCTTACATCAGGTACAGAATTTTGATCCTCCGGGCGTAGGCGCAAGAGACTTACAGGAAAATCTTCTCCTGCAGTTAAAACAACTGGACGGTGAAACCCCCTGGCTGCAGGAAGCCAGAATTCTGGTTTCCAGACATTTAAACCTGCTGGCTAACCGTGATTTCACCACTTTAAAACGCCGCATGAAACTGGATGAAAAGCGCCTGGCCCAGGTCATTGGTCTGATTAAAAGCCTCAGTCCTCGGCCCGGCAGCCATATTTCAGATAACCGGCCGCATTATATTACACCGGATGTCTATGTCAGAAAAATTAAGGGTGACTGGTATTGTGAGCTGAATCCCGATTCAGCGCCCACCATTAAAATTAATGAGCAATACCTGAATCTGATTAAGGATGCTAAAAAAGACAGTGACATGAACTCCATTAAGGATCATCTGCAGGAAGCCCGCTGGTTTATAAAAAGCCTGCAGAGCCGTAATGAAACCTTATTAAAAGTGGCCCGCTGTATTGTTAATTTCCAGAAGGACTTTTTTGAATACGGTGAAGAACATATGCGGGCACTGGTACTGGCGGATGTGGCAGAGGTAGTGGGAATGCATGAGTCTACCATTTCCCGGGTCACCACCCAGAAATATATGCATACTCCCAGAGGCATTTTTGAGTTAAAATACTTCTTCTCCAGTCACGTCAATACTGCCAGTGGCGGGGAAGCCTCGGCTACGGCCATCCGGGCGATTATTAAAAAGTTAATCAACCAGGAAAACAGTAAAAAACCACTTAGTGACAATAAAATTTCCACTATGCTGGCAGAACAGAATTACAAGGTGGCGCGCAGGACTGTTGCAAAATACCGCGAATCCATGTCCATACCGCCTTCAAATGAAAGAAAAAATATTGCCTGACGGGTCATACCCGCTTAATGGCATCACATAGGTGAGGCAGTTAAACATTCTGTTAGTTTAACTACCCAATCACCGTTAACGAGGAGCTAATCTTATGCAAATAGATATAACCGGACACCATATCGACGTTACCGATTCCATGCGTGACTATGTAAACCAGAAAATGGAGCGTGTTGAACGCCATTTTGACATCGTGAGCAATGCTCATGTTATTTTAACGGTAGAAAAACAACGTCAGAAAGCAGAAGCGTCACTTATGGTTAAAGGTAGCAAGGTTTTCGCCGAAGCTGTTGATGAAGATATGTACGCCGCCATCGACAAGCTGATTGACAAGCTGGATCGTCAGGTGAAAAAACATAAAGAAAAAATGACCGATCACCACCGCGGTGAAGTCAGCCTTAAGACTCACGAACTATAATTGCCAGCCGGCTATGAGCATACAGGCTCATAGCCGGTCTGATTACCTTACTCTTACCTTATTTCGGTAATCCTTTTACCTTATGAAATTCAACAACCTGCTCAAACTTGATCAAATCCGTCTCAATATCACCGCCGCCAGCAAAAAAAAGGCACTTCAGGTGATCAGCGATATTGCGGCTGAAAATTACCCTGAATACAATGCCAATAAAATATTTGAACTGCTGATTGAACGTGAACGACTGGGCAGTACAGGCATTGGTCATGGCGTGGCGCTGCCACATGCCCGGCTGCCGGATTGTCAGGAACCCATCGGTATTTTTATTTCCCTGGCTGAAGGGGTTGATTTTGATGCCATTGATCAGGAACCGGTCAAACTGCTGTTTGCCCTGCTGGTTCCGGAAAACTCCACCCAGGAACATCTGGAAATTCTGGCCCGTCTGGCTGACTTTTTTCGCCAGGACAAAAACCGTCAGATTCTGGAAAACGCCACCTCTCCCGAAACCGTCTATAACCTGTTAATTAATATTTAACCGCCATGACAGTGGCTCTGCCTTTACATGGTACGCTCATTGAGTATCTCAATACAGGTATTTATCTTACTGGCCCCAGCGGCAGTGGTAAATCAGAAACCGCCCTGCAGTTAATTGATAAAGGTGCCCGCCTGGTTTGTGATGATGCCCCTTTATTAAGCCTCAGTGCAGAAAAAACCGGCAGCAACCACCAGTACGCCGTAACAGGGCATTGCCCGGAAGATTTTTCAGGACAAATGCATATCCGCAACCTGGGCGTTATCAATATTGGCGAACTGTTCGGTCAGGAACGGGTTAAAAAAAGCCAGCGCATTGATTTTATTATTGAAATCAGCCTGACGGAAGATTCTGATTTATATAATACTCAGGTACAATACCAATACTGGGCATTTCAGTCTCAGCAGATACCCGGTATTCAGCTTTACCGCTCTGCAGGCCGAAATATGGCCTTAATGGTGCATACCGCAGTTTTACAGTTTAAAGCTGCACCGAACGATAAAAAATAATAACGGATACAGTGTATGATACTTCAAATTGTCAGCGGCCTTTCCGGCTCAGGCAAGACAATTGCCCTGCAGGTACTGGAAGATATGGACTATTACTGTATCGATAATATGCCACTGGAACTGCTGCCTGAGCTGGTGGAAAAAAGCCTGAAAAACCGCAGCTATCTGGATCGCATTGCCATCGGCATTGATGCCCGGACCCTGGGCAGTGACTTTATCGATTTTCCCGAACTGATACAGAAAATTAAGGATAACGGCATTGAATGCCATGTTCTGTACCTGCATGCCCAGACCGCAATCCTGCTTAAGCGCTTCAGCGAAACCCGTCGCAAACATCCTCTGACCAATGAACAGACCTCCCTGGAAGAAGCCATTGAGCGTGAGCGCCTGGTACTGGATGCCATTAAACATTCTGCCAGCCAGCAGATAGATACCTCGGCTACTAATGTGCACCAGCTGCGCGATAAAATAAAACTGATTGTCTCTGCCACAGAGCAGCCCTTAATGACACTGCAGTTTCTGTCTTTTGGTTTCAAACACGGTATGCCCGATGAAATGGACCTGATGTTTGACATGCGCTGCCTGCCCAACCCTCACTGGGAACCGGAACTGAGACCTTTAACCGGCAAGGATCAGGCGGTCGCTGATTTTCTGACTCAGCAGGAAGCTGTCAATGAAATGTTTACTGATATCAGGGAACATATTGAAAAATGGCTGCCCTGCTTTGAGGAAAACAATAGAACCTATTTAACCGTGGCCATCGGCTGCACCGGCGGTCAGCACCGCTCGGTATATATGGTAGAACGCCTGGCCGAATACTTTTCCGGACAGCGAGACTTTGTAATTGCACGTCATAAAGAGCTGTTATAAGTTTGGCTACACCCACTTATCCCCATTTACAATAAAACTTCCTCCTGTTTATTCCTTTTGAGCACTATTAAAGCGGCGGCTTTGAGCATATAATTCCACTAAATCTAAATGGACATGGATTTTTTTAGTTAATTACTTCTGTTTTACCTATGATAAGGCTTTTATTGCATGGGCGTTGCACTTTTACTTATCACCCACGATGAAATCGGCCGCAGTATGCTTGATACTGCTATTAATATGATGGGTGTTTCTCCTCTCCCGTGCAGAAATCTGGTTATTACCTCTCAAATGGACATTGAACAGGGTCTGGAACAGGCACTGAAACTTTGCGCTGAACTGGATAATCCTGACGGTATCCTGGTAATTACCGACATCTACGGCTCAACACCCAGTAATATTGCCACCCGTCTGCTGGAGAGCACACCGGAGCAGGAAAAAGTCATTGTTACCGGCATTAACCTGCCCATGCTGGTCAGAGTGATGAATTATGCCGATCTGAACTTATCTGAACTGGCCCAGAAAGCCTGCTCCAGCGCCTCGGATAGCATCTTTATTATTGATAATTCACTTAAATGCCCTTAAGCTGTCAGCACTTTTCCTGTTAACATGGGAAATTGACCGGGTTGCGATAAATTGCAGAAAGATGTGTCAAATTAATTTGCCAGATAAATATGATTGAAAAAAAAATTACCATAAGCAACAAGCTTGGCCTGCATGCCCGGGCCGCAGCCAAACTGGTGAGCCTGGCCAGCAGCTTTAACTCGGATATAGAAATAAAAACACCCTGCCGCAGCGCCAACGGCAAAAGCATTATGAGTGTCATGATGCTGGCAGCAGGTATAGGTATGGAAATTACTCTGCTGATTGACGGCCCGGATGAACAGCATGCCTGTTCTGCCCTGGAAATGCTGATCAATCAGCGCTTTGATGAACCTGAATAATCACCCTTTTTTAAAATGCAAAAACCAATAGCGAAATAGATTTGTCCCAGACTACACACGACACCCAAACAAAAAAGGCAGAAGAAAGTAATATTTCTCCAGCCGCAAAACAACAGCAGTTACAGCAGCAGCTGACGCCTGTATATAAAGCCATTGATAGCGGCCAGGAAGCCAGTGTTATCAAGCTTATCAATTCTCTGCACCCTGCAGAAATTGCTTTTTTAATTGAATCCCTGCCCGATGAAGAACAACGGGACAAAATCTGGAAACTGGTGGCCATTGAGCATAAGGGTGAAACCCTTAACCACCTCAATGATTATATTCGGGCCCAGTTTATTGAAGACATGCCCACCAGCGAGCTGGTGGTCACAGCCCGGGATATGGATCACGATGATCTGGCGGATCTGCTGCCCGATCTGCCGGAAGTGGTTACCCGCATTCTGCTACAGTCCATGGAATCCCAGCACCGCAAACGCCTGGAATCGGTACTGTCTTATGATGAGGACACTGCCGGCGGTCTGATGAACACCGACACCATTTCCATCCGGGCGGATATTACCCTGGAAACGGTGATGCGCTACCTGCGTTTTCTTGGGCATATTCCTGATACCACTGATAATCTGATGGTAGTAAACTATGACGGTATCTATCAGGGCGTATTATACCTCTCTGATTTGCTCACCCATGATCCGGAGCTCTACGTATCCAGCGTTATGAACACCGATCTGCATGGTATTAATGCCTCTACTGACAAGGCTGAAGTGGCCGCCCTGTTTGAACGGCGTGACTTAATTACTGCTCCGGTTGTGGATGATAACGGTTATCTGCTCGGACGTATTACCATTGACGATATCGTTGACGTCATTCGTGATGAAGGTGAACACACCTTTATGAGTCAGGCCGGTCTGAGTGAAGAAGACGATATGTTTGCCCCGGTGCTGACCAGCAGTAAACGCCGCGCTGTCTGGCTGGGAGTTAACCTGCTGACAGCTCTGCTGGCTTCCTTTGTTATCGGCCTGTTCCAGCCCACTATTGAAAAAGTGGTGGCACTGGCTGTACTGATGCCTATTGTGGCCAGTATGGGCGGTATTGCCGGCAGCCAGACCCTGACCCTGGTAATACGGGGCATGGCGCTGGGTCAGTTAAGTGACCAAAACTACCGCAGCCTGATGTTCAAGGAACTGTCTGTAAGTTTGCTTAACGGCGTGCTCTGGGCCATTGTACTGGCGGTCATATCCGGTATCTGGTTCGCCAATGAAACTCTGGCACTGGTGATCGGCATTGCCATTATTATTAATCTGCTGGTGGCCGCCTTCTCCGGTGTCGCCATTCCGCTGCTACTGGATAAATTCGGCGCCGATCCGGCTCTGGCCGGCGGGGTTTTTCTGACCACGGTGACCGATGTTATTGGTTTTTTTGCCTTTTTAGGGCTGGCTTCAGTCATGCTGCTTTAGGCAATACTCTTTTAATATGCTGAATAAAAGCTTATTTACCCTGACCTTACTGGCTCTAAGCGGAGTATTGTGGTCACTGTTTAACAGCCCTCCGCCGGCTGAATTCAAACTGAGCCCGCTTCCCTTATCAGACAATTCCTCCCCTTTTTATCGGGTCGATTTTGCTTCCCACCAGTCCACCCCCGAAGTCCACAGCTCAACGGCTGTGGAACTGGCGGATCACCGGGTAATGGCCTTCTGGTATGGCGGTACCCGTGAGGGGCATAAAGATGTCAGTATTTACAGCAATATATGGGATCCAAAAACCGGCCTGTGGGGCCAGGACAGAGAAATAATAAACCGTCAATTTACCCGGGACAGCACCTGGCGTTATATTCGTAAACTGGGCAACCCAGTGGTGATGCGCGGGCCTGATCAGGGACTCTGGCTGTTTTATGTATCCGTTTCCGTCGGCGGCTGGGCCGGCAGTGCCATTAACCTGAGCCGTTCCTATGATGAAGGCCAGACCTGGAGTCCCGCCAGACGTCTGATCACCTCCCCGTTTTTCAACCTAAGCACTTTAATAAAAGGCAAGCCTATACAATACCAGGACGGCACCATCGGCCTGCCGGTCTATCATGAGATGCTGGGTAAATTTGCGGAATTATTAAGGATCAACCAGGACGGAGAAGTGATCTATAAAACCCGCCTGTCCTGGGGCACCCATTCTCTACAGCCCATTGTTTTTATTACTTCAGAGGATAATGCTCTGGTGATGATGCGTTATCACGGCAGCGGCCTGCGCCGTATTCTGCAGACCCGCACCCGGGACGCTGGTCTGAGCTGGTCTCCCATCAGCCGCAGTGCACTGCCTAACCCCAATGCAGGCATTATTGGTCTGAATATTCAATGGCAGGGACAGGAGGCTTTATTACTGGCCTTTAATAATAGTGAGGAAGAACGGGATGATCTCAGTCTGGCCTTATCACTGGATAAAGGACAAAGCTGGCAGCTTATCACCACTATTGAGCTGAATCCGCTGGATCCGCCGGACAACAGCAAACAGTTCTCTTACCCCTGGCTGCTACAGACCCGCAATGGCCAGATTCACCTGTTCTACACCTGGCATAAAAATCATATCAAACATATCGTCTTTAACCAGACCTGGCTGGAACAAAAACTGGCGCAAAGGAAGAAACCATGACGCTGGCAACCATTATCGGTCTGAGCGGGGTATCCCTGTTATTAAGTGCAGTCATTTTAAAATTACTGCTGATACTTAAATTACCGCTTAATAAAGCCCGCATCATAGCGCTACTGGTATTTATTGCTTCCTTTATCCCTGTAGAGGGTTATTCTCTCAGTCTCTATCTCAGAGGCCTGTTTAACGACCTGAGCATAACCACTTTATGTTTACTATTGCTGTTTTTATACCGCCCGCAAGTACAGCACATTCAGAGCCGTTCTGTTTTTATCCTGACCGCCCTGGCCGGCCTGCTGCTCTATCCCTTCGCTCTTGGCTACAGCCCTGTGGATCCTTATGCCTGGGGTTATCTAAACCAGAGCCACGGACTGACTGCCCCGCTGACAGTAACAGGCCTGTTATTGTTTCTGGCCGCTTATGCCTTTATAAAACAAAACACCCTGTTAATGGCCTGTATCATGACCAGCATTATCGCCTGGCAGTTAAACCTGCTTGAAAGCCGGAATATCTGGGATCACCTGCTGGATCCATTATTATGGCTTTACAGCCTGTATCAACTACCGGTAATAATATGGCGGCATTTCCATAACAAAGCCAGTAGTCAGTAATACACAAGAAATTCTTCTTCTTCAAAATCAATAAAAGACTTATAACGTCTGACACCGTACGGCCAGCGGTATTCTGTTGCCTTCAGGCCGGGATTATATACCGCCGTATACAGTGTGCCGAAACCTTCCTGATAATTATCGGTAAAAAGCGGGGCATACTCAAAACTGTCTATAAAATTCTGGATACTGATAAAAGGATCATACAGGCGCTCGGTCAGAAATTTTTTGCGCTCATGGGATTTTGAAAAAATGGCATAATTGGTCAGTTCAAAATCGCCCTGATGATTGACTGCCAGGGGAATATGAGATATCCGACAGATATTACCCGGGCCCACCTCAACCGTAGCCACATGATGGTTAATATCCAGCAGAGTAATATTATAGGCCATATGTGTCGGCACTCGCCTTAGGACTTCCACCGCCTGTTCTGTGGTTTCACAAAACTCCAGGATATACCTTAAAATCACCGGTATCCCGAAACCGACACCCCGATCCCTGGAACCGCCAAAAGCCAGAGACAATGAAAGACCGTGTTCATTGATACCATCCAGCACACCCCACAGACAGTCAGTAGAGGCTATCACTTCAGTCTCAAACCACTTAGACTTTAATATTCTGGCTTCAAACAGCTCCAGATCATAATCATAATTACGAACCAGTACCGGGTTATATTTGGTCCATACGGCCTGAGAACAGCCGGATAAATACGGGGCAGGACAGTAAAAACTAAGCAGGCGGGCTTCCAGATCACCGGCGCCGGTCAGTTCCACCAGTTTTAACCAGAAAGGCAATAATTCCGGCATATACTGTTCCAGAGCATTATAGCAGGCCTGATAGGACGGTCGGCTGAATTCTCCTTCCTGCAGAAACCATTTTTTATAACTCTCAATACTGTTCTGGTAAAATTTCAGCCACTTTTTATCCGGACTCTGCTCAGAAACAAACTGAAACAATTTAACGGGCTGCATTATTCATTCTCATGGGTGGCCGGTTCATCAGCAGATTTAAGCGGTTTCTGACCCGCATAGCGGTCGAGTGTCTGTTGTTCTTCTTCCGTTAATTCACGATACCTGATCATCTCCTGTACCTGCTGAATAATAGCCTGAGCATCATTTGTTAGATTTTTTGCAGCATCCTGCATCAGGCAGGGCGCAAAAACAATCACCAGATCAGCCCCCTTATAGACATAATCATCGGCCGACAAAATTCTTAATATATAAATCTCATCTGTCTGGAGCTGCTCTGGTGCATCGGCATAGGATTTATATGCCAGTCCCTGATCTGTTCTGGAATATATTCCACTCTGAGGAATATCAGTAACCACTTTCAGGTCCTTTTGAGTATATTTAAAAATTAACTGTCCACTGGGCTTATGTTCATACTCCATAACAAGACGGTTAAAATCACCGGGATCAAGCCTTAAATCTGCATTACTGTATTCCAGTAAATGAAAATAAAACAAAGGAAAATAGTTACTGCAAAAATCAGACTGATTGGTCAGTGCACTGATGCCGGTCACCCGTGGATTAATTTCCCCCAGATAAACGGTATCATTGTTATTAATATCGATCAGATAATCCACTTCAAAATATCCCTGATAACCAATCTTATAAAGGGCATTACCCAGCTGTTCTGTATATTGATATATGGTTTTCTGAACGTCCTTAGAAAAAGCATTCGGATTAACATCATTACCGCACCAGCCACCGACATAAGGGGTTAATTCAGGATTGCCAATAATTTCTGTCAGTATGGGGCCTATATAGGTACCATTACGTGTCGCACAGGCCTCAATAGCCACCTGCTGGCACTGAACCTTACGCATTACTTTTACACGCTCTTCGGCTTCTATGGAAGTACTAACCCGATTATAATCCTCTTCACCGGAAATAAAATAAGTGGTCTTACCCGAGTCGCCATAGGCCGTCTGAATAACAACATCCGAACCTAAATCATATTGTTTAATAACTGCCTGAAGCTCGGTATAACCAGAAATTTTAACCAGTGCATTGGGAACACTGGGCACATTCACACTATTGCCTATTTCTGTTGTGGTAATTTTATTATCAATTTTTTTTACCAGACGATTGGGCGGCATAATCAGTGTCATGTCCAGACTTTTAACCATCTTTTCAAGCGCCTCATCATAAAACAGAAACATTACTCTGGCCGGACTGTCTGCAGAATTATGCTGTCTGATATGCTCAACTATTTTTTTATTGCCCAACAGAAACTGATTAATGCCTTCTATATCGTTAAAAACCGGTTGTTCTTCATATTCAGGTAAAATAACACTAGGGTTGCGCTGATCATAACAGTCAATAAAATTGACATTGAACCAGTTCTTAATCCAGTGTGACATCATCATTAAATTAAAATTACTGGCACTGACAAAATAACAGGCTTGTGGATCATTTGTGAAGTAGTGTTTAATGTCGTTGATAGTCTTAAGTGTTGTACTCATAAATTTTACTCTGTCAGAAAATTGGAAAAGCTGATTTAAAAAGCTAACTGGAAAGATACTTTTCCGTAAAAATTTTTAACCCCTTTTCAGGATGGTAGCCGTGAATTTCTTTAATCTGTATGGTTTGCAAATACAGCAAAAGGTCATAATTAATAATCTGTCCCGGAACAATAATAGGAAAGCCCGGTGGATAGGGTGTAACAAATGAAGCGGATATTAACTTTTTATCATTTATAACGTCCGACATAAGCTCATTAGACAGAGTGACAAAATCAATATTCTCCTCTTTCAGTCCAGCATAATAAGCACTGCGGATATTAATTGCCTGGAAATTGTTTTTCCTTAAAGATGCTACAGAAATAAATCGCTTGTGATACAGACGGGTCTGAGGCAAATTAACAATAACTGGTTTATCCATAATATGAGCCTGTTCCGATGCCTGACTCAGCTTACTGGCTATCTGTATCAGCGCCTCCAGAAGATAGGTAATATTATCCATACTGGCACCAATATTAATAATCAGCAAAATAGTATTACGGGAGGTCTTATTAACCTGCACATCATATTGTGTCATTAACATCTGCCGGAAATTCGGCCCGTCTATTCCTGTAGCACTAATATCCAGCGTGACACGGGTAGGATCCACATTAAACAAAGCGTTGTTAAAGTTGCTTAACAGTTGAATATAATGATAGAAAAAATGATTATTGCTTTCCCTCTGCCTGGTCTGATACTGTGCCGGAATTAAATCTTCATCCTCAAGCACCTTAAAATACCGGCACAGCAATTCATGTTCCTTAATGGTTCGGCGCAGATAACAGGCCAGTTCTATAGTCTTTTTCACCCGTTCAAAACCTTCGAGAACCATCTGACGTCGGGCAAAATCCAGTGACGCAATCAGCTGATAATTAGGTGAAGTAGAGGTATGGGTTCGATAAGCTTCATGAAAATTATCCCTGTCCAAATCATGGTCGAAAATATGCAGCATAGACGTCTGTCTGAATGCCGTTAAGGTCTTATGGGTCGACTGGGTCGCATAGACCCGTATTTTTAATTTTTCCGGATCAGGATACAGAGGATTACTCAGGACATAATCAGTATTATCTGGTTCTGCAGTTTCCAGCCATTGCCGGTAAAACTGTGCATAAGCCGGATCATAGCGTAAAGCATCCAGTTCATTGGCCACACCCATTGCCGTTCTGTTCAGATACAGGGGGTTGAATGTTCCAAAAGAAAACCAGGCTTCATCCCAGTGAAAAATAATATCCGGCTTAATGGCCAGAATATCCAGCATAAAACGCTTAACATTATAAATAATACCATCAAAAGTGGAATTGGTTAAGGTAATCTGCCGGACCCTGTGCAGTTGATTCTGCTGCTTTAAGTCCATCAGTACTTCTTTAATCCGTTCCAGGGTCACACAGCCGTATAAATCAAATTGATTTAACGGATAGGTTTCCAGAAAAATGGCATTAGCACCGCTTAAAAATACAGAATAAGGTATGGATTTATGGCAGTCAGAGGAAATCAGCACCACATCATCCGGCTGCAGATTGGCCTGCATAACAATCTTGTTAGCAGAGGTGGTACCATTGGTAACAAAATAAGTATATTGAGACTTAAAGGCACGAGCCGCCTTATTCTGGGCCTGAGAAATAGAACCTTTAGGATCCATCAGTGAATCCATCCCCCCCAGAGTTGAGGAAGTTTCAGCCGCAAAAATATTCTCACCGTAAAAATCCATAACATCGTTTATCCACAGTGAGTTAGTTATGGATTGCCCCTGAGAAATAGGCAGGGCATGAAAAGCACCTTTGGGTTTGGAGGCATAATTTCTCAGTGCATCAAAAAAAGGCGTACAGCAGCGTTGTTCAACCGCCGTTATAATATGCTGATGTAAATCAGCAAATAAATTAAATCCCGTAAATACCCGTTCAAACTCATTATAATAAGGTTCCGACAGGGGTAACTCTGTAATAAAAAAATGATCCAGTTCCGGTCGTAGGGCCTGTAGTGTTTCTTTTAAAATAAACTCTGTTTCCCTGGTCTCTGTACTCACCTGTTCCTGAGTATTACTATTATTGTTTGCAAGTCCATAAAATGTTCTGTCCAGAATTGAACTGAAATTATCAACCAGCTCAGGATTATCCCTGCTGTTCTTATCAGCATAAGATTTAATACCGGATAAATAAATGCAGATCTGTATTGCCGGATTGGATAAAACAGCAATCAACGCATCCTCATAATTATCAACCATAACAAAGTCATAAATATAAGGATCATGGGGAGATTTGAACCCGGCCAGAGCATTACGATAATAGTATTCATACTCCTGAGGATCCGGGTGAATAATCAGAACTTCAAAATAAACTTTCTGTTTTTTTTCCTGTTTGTCTCTGGCAAAACCCGGTGATAAGCGGCTTATCTGAGGTTTATCCAGATTAGTCAGGTTGGTGTAGAAAGGAATAAATTCCTGCTTGCGATATTCCCGAGTTTCCAGTGAATATAAAACATTACTGGCCAGCAGTTCAAAAGCATAAAAATCTTTCTGGGTTGAATAGTCGTACAGGCGTGATATAACCTCCTGACCGGGATAAGCATAATAGCATTCTGTTTTTTTTAGCTGAGTCAGTCTGTCTGTAATAATACTTTGCTGTCTGCTCTTAACATCCTCACACAATGCCTGCCACAAGCACAGCCGTTCATGTTCAAGATCAAATACTTCAGAGAGACGCATAATCAGCCTGATTGTTTTCTGTTTTTTCTAACACTTTTTGCTGCCTTATTTCTTTATTGCCAGTAATACCTGCCGTGCAGAAACATTTTCCGGATCCAGTATTAATACATCCTGCATAATAGCTCGTGCAGAGGGCCACTTATCCTGTTCAAAATACAATAACCCCAGCTCAGTTAAAAAAAGTGTATCGCTGGGATACAGAGCCAGTATTTTTTTAAGTAATTTTTCAGACAATTCTGTTTTACCTGTTTTTCTTAAGGCATAAGCCAGCCGCAGATTTCCAAAGTAATTATAGTAATCCACTTTCAGTACCTGATAACCAATTTTAGTCACTTCTTTATACTGCTCTGACAAAATATAAACATACATCAGCCCCAGCTTGGGCGTCATAGAATTGGGCAACACCTGTATGGCTTTTTTGTAGTGACTGACTGCATTTTTATATTGCTTATTTAAAGTATATAAATGAGCCAGACGATTATTCACTGTATAAGTATCCGGGTACTGACTGTAAACCAGTTGAATAGCCTTAATGGCATCCTCAATATTACCTGAGGTTTCATAGCGGTATGAGGTATAATACGCTTCAGATATCTCTTTATAGGATAATTCTGCCGCTGCCGCATCAAACGACAATCCTGTAACAAATACTATCCCTGCTAGCATTAAAAAATTAAAAATTTTATTCATTACTGAGTACGTCCTTAACTTCATCATTAGTTTCCAGGCTTTCATTTCCTGTATTAACCAGTCGGTAATCCCCTACCCTGATTTCCTTAAATTTTAAAACCGGATCCAGTTCCACTTCTGTATCGAGTTGAATATCAAAAAAAGAATTACGGATTTGTCCCTTCACCAGAGTATCTTTTGCAAAATAATAACGCGCCTGAGTATTTATCCATTCATGATTAATGGTATTGAGCAAACTGCTGATAAATTGCCGGGGTTTATCAAGTAAACTGCTGTTATTAATGGTATCCGTCCAGTCATAGTGACCGGTATAAGAAACAGGTATGGTTGAGAGTGCCAGATAAATCAATTTGAGATAAGGGTCATCGCCTTCTATGGAATAACAATAATAATTACCATACTGTTTACCAAAATAAAGCCTGCCTTTGGTCGTTTCAAAATAGGTATATAAAGTGGCAGACATTTTTACCGTAAAACTGAAATCATCAACCTGCCTGTTATTTTTATATACCTGATAATGATACACATCATCCAGAACAAAGTTTGTGACCTGATCATAAAACAGGTTAAATGCACAGGCACAGACTGATAAGTTTTTTTCCGGCAGTCCGTGGGTAATAAAATGTCCGGACTGTGCATAATTAACAAAAATAAACGGCATGGTTGGAGCCGTGGGAAAGGTACTGCTTTGTATCTGAATATGCAGATGCGGCTGAGGAGAATTACCCGAATTACCGCATTTTGCCAGTGCCGTTCCAACACTGACTGCCTGACCTTCAAAGACTATAATGGATTCTGCTGCCAGATGGGCCAGGCGGACATAAAACCCCCGATCATCCTGAATAATGATTTCATTACCCCAGGGGTTTATGGTATCAATGGAGCCGATTATATTATCCGGTAAATAATTAACCACCCGCACGACCTTGCCATTAACCGGTGACAGAATATCCTGGCCATAACAATAATACTCGTTCAGATAATTTCCCTGATTGGCATAGGTTTTACCATTGTCATCCGCTATCACAAAGTCATAAGCATATTTATACAAACCCTGATGTGTCCACATGTCATCAAAGCCCTGCCATACGTACCAGTTGCCCGAGAAAGGCATTGACAGGGCATACGGCGTTGCTACATAGCGTGATTTATTGGCAATAAAATAATCAAGATTCTGCTCAGGATTACCTATAAAAAAAACCGTACGATTGGGATAATTTAATAAATAGAAGGTATAAATTAAACTCAGGGTAACCAGTGTAAACGGCAGGGTAAATATCGGCAGGCCATATTGTGACCAGAAAACATGACCGGCACTGGATATTAAAGTGGAGACCGCTACACCAATCAGAGCAATCAATGTACTGTTTAAAGAAGGTATAGTAAAAATACCACCAATGGCCATAGCAATAAGAATATAATTAAAACTGCTGATATCCTGGGATGCCGCTACAACAGAACCTGTAAAAAAGCCATAAATGGTCATACCCGTCAGAAAGCCTGCCAGTGACAGAAAAAACAGGACTCGGGAATAATATAATAATAACAAAGCAATCAGTAATCCGCTGATCTCATTAGGCATAAACATAATAGCCCCAAGAGACTTCAGATAACCGCTGAACCAGTACGGGAAAATACCCAGATCCAGGGAATACATTGGAGTATAAAGAGAAATAACATATAGATTGGTAAAACTCGATGCCGACAGGTAAACCAGGGAACTGACAATAATAAAAGGAATACTCAAAACCTGAAGGTTAAACAGGTTTAGAAAAATATTGGCGGTTACCAGAGTAATAAAATACGTAAGAGCACCAGCCATCCCCAGCATTAACAGACTTAAAAAGGATATTTTAAACACAAAACCGATAGCCAGCCCCACCAGTAAGGCATTATAGGCATAGTAACCGGCTTCAATAAACTGTTTATGATGGCCCAGAAAACGGGCCGTCAGATAAGCAGAAAAAACAGCAAATATACCGGAAAACCCGGCATTGTAATTAATTAATGTTAAGACCAGTAATAAAACACCACAAAAGGTTTTATGAATAAAGAAAATATCAGAATAGCTGTTTGCCAGTGCTTTAAAAAACATTTTAAAATCACCGGCAGTAACAGCAATTTGCTTTTGAGGTTCAGACACGTTTAAGTATTACTGGCAATATAATTAAGTGCTTCCTGATTTTTGGGCAGATAAAGCAATACTGATTGATAGGCTTTAACTGCCGACTCAGTCTGCCCCAGCCGATGGCTGGCACGTGCCATATAAAGAAGAGGAGCAACCTGAGTGGGATACCACTGACTGACTTGCCCGGCATGTTCAAGCAATGTCTGCCATTTTTTCTGTCCTGCCTCACTAACCATCAGACGCAGATGAGCCGTATAGTTAGTTGGGGCCTGTTTAAGCACCTTTCGGCTGACTCTGGCGGCTTCCTTCCAGCGCAACTGCGCCAGCAGAGCCATGGCTTCACCCAAGGGCGCATCCAGTGAGTTTCTGTTCAGCTGAGCAGCCTGTTTATACAGACGGATGGCCTGATTATAATTTTTCTGTAAATAGTTCAGCCAGGCCTTGCGCAAAATAATAAACTCTGAATTTTGCGAAGCTTTAAGCGGCAGAGATTCAAGAACAGACAAAGCCTGAACATAGTCCTGTTTAGCTTCCAGCTGATATGACCTGGCCATGGCTTTATGCTGACTCATGGCATTTACGGTGTTGAAAAACAATAGGGATATAAACACCGCTTTGAGCAGTACTTTAAACACAAATTGACTCTTAAACATTAAACAACCTTAGATTAATAAATTACCAGGAAGTGGACAGACCGGTATAAAAGTAGGTGACCGAATAATCATCCTTATAGGTTTTATCACGGTAACGCTCATTACCACCAGATAATGTGAGCTTGATACTCTCAGTGACATCAAATTCAGCCAGTAATGAAAATCCGCCCCGCTGTACATCCCCAAGGTTGTAAACCGTTGCCGCATCTCTGTCTACTGCATAAAAACGCTCACCGGTAATGGCTGTGCCTTTAATTTTGGAAAGATTCAGAAACTGCCCGTCAAAGAAATGTGTGAGTGATACTTCCAGAGCTTTGGCCGACTTCTGGTTCTGGGTACGGGCTTTTTTAGATGAGGAAATAAGATAACCGCGCATCTGCAGCCAGTCTTTCTGATCATTAAACGCAAAACCAGCTGTCGGTGTCCACTGATCAATGGTCAGTCCCTTATAGTAATCAGAGTTTGCATAACCAAGATCGACGTAATAGTTTTTATCATAGGTGAGATAAGAGATATGCGGTGCATAAACTTTTACATTATCAGAAATTTTGCTTTTATCATCATTATCGATATGATGAATATCAAAACTGACCGTCAGCAGGCCGTTCAGAGCATCCGGGCGAAAGGTTTTACGCCCGGACAGGAAATAGGCGTCCTGATCAATGCTTGAACGGCCGTAATTAGTTTTATAATCACTGCTCTTTCTATAGTCATAACTGCTGTTATCATAAACAAAAGTAAAGCCATAAGACTCCAGATAGTCCGCACTGACAAAAAAACCATAGTTAGATTTTTTATCCCGTTGCCGAGAATTAGAATAATCTCCAACCGCTCCCTGAATACCTGCTGTTACATCCCAGTCTTCACCGGCAAAACTTTGCGCAGAAGTAACACTTACAGCGCCTAAGACAAAAGCACTTAGGCTATTTTTAATCATACTGTTTTTTCTAATACTGGCTGACATATTTTTATTCCTGATATATTCCCAAAAACTTCAAAATTTACATGGAACTTAGTATAGGTCAGAAACTATTATTCCTCAAACCAGAAAAAATATAAATATTCTATATATTTCAAAATGTTACAAAACATTACAAAAATTTAATGTTTGAAACATTCTTTTTTACCTGGCTAAAATATTATTCACTATTCAACCTGAATTAGTCATTCTTTTTTATTTAACCCATATTTCACCCTGAAACGTCTATACTCTTAGCATATGACTGAGTCCATCACTGAAAAAACTGACGAACAGCTTATAAAAGACTATGCAGGCGGCAGTCACTCTGCCTTTGAAACCCTGTACAGACGTTATAAAAATCCCATTTACCATTACTGTTTTCGCCAGCTCAGTACACCGGCTCTGGCCGATGAACTGCATCAGGACGTCTGGTTAAAAGTCATTAAATCCGCAGCGCAGTTTAAACAGCAATCATCATTTAAAACCTGGCTGTATAAAATAGCACACAACGCCCTGATGGATTATTAT
>Ga0256832_1000501_pt1 | contig 25415 bp, 26 predicted proteins | sample 134614metaG_FD_190534 | JGI IMG/M metagenome (GOLD analysis project Ga0256832, IMG submission 190534) | Hydrothermal vent microbial communities from Lau Basin, Pacific Ocean - 134-614 | ecosystem: Environmental > Aquatic > Marine > Hydrothermal vents | place: Pacific Ocean: Lau Basin | collected... | reverse complement strand
TGATTTTAAATATTTTACTTATTGTTTATTTGTATTTTGATAGACAAAAAACAGAGGAGATGTATATAAATCAAAAAATAAATCAAATACAGTTACAGCTAAAAGGTATTATCAGCGGTTATTCACACGTAATAACATTTGTTTTTAATCAGTTGGAACATCCTCTTTCTAAAGAGCTTTACCGAATTAAAAATACAAAAAATACAAGAAAAAAAATATACTCTGAACTAAAAGATGTATATAAAAATTTAAAAGAAATAGGTTTTGATGAATTCTATATAAAACTTCCAGATGGAACAATATTTTTAAGAATGCACAATCCAGACAAGTATGGCGATGAAATTTTTGAACCTTCAAAATCACAAAACAAAAATTATAAATTTCTTTCTGGAATTGACGGTTATAAATATATAAAACACCTTTTTTATAAAAATAAATATGTGGGAATTATTGAAATCAATCTTCCGTATTCGGCAGTTCAAAAAGATATTCAAAAAGTTTATGGATTATTAAACACAATAATCATTCATAAAGATTTTATCCTGAATAGGAAACTAAAAGAAAGAGTCAGCAGTTATGTTCAGTCTGATTTAGATCCGAATTTTTATTACAATTCTACAAAAATAAATAAAGCAATAATTTTTATAAATAAAAATATAAAAGAGAAAATAAGATTTAAAATAGAAAGTATGCAGAGATTTGCAGTTCCAGTAAAGATACAGGATAGCTGGTATCTAGCTATTTTTATTCCTGTTAAAGATTACCATCTAAATAAAAAAGTCGGATATTTGATAACCTATCAAAAAGATAAGGCTATCCCTATTATGAATAAGATTTTTTTAGAAAACCTTATATTCGGTGAAATTCTTATTCTGCTATTGATAGGTATTTTAATTTATAACGAAAAGGCTAAGGAAAAATTTCAGCATTTAGCAAATACAGATGCATTAACGAATCTGAATAATAGAGCAAAATTCAATGAAATTTCAGAGCTTGAATTCAGCAGATCAAAAAGATATAACAGACCTCTATCAGCGATAATCTTTGATATTGACCATTTCAAAAAGATTAATGATACATATGGACATCAGATTGGTGATCATGTTCTCAAAAAGATTGCTAAACTGGTAAAAGAAAATATCAGGAGTAATGATTTCCTTGCCCGTTTTGGAGGTGAAGAATTCATAATTTTAACTCCAGAAACTGATATAAACGGAGCAAATAAACTTGCAAACAAATTGAAATCCATAATTGAAAATTATAATTTTGATAAAGTGGAAAAAGTTACTGCCAGTTTTGGAGTATCAGAAATTTCTGAAGAAGATAAAAGCATAGATGACCTTATAAAGAGAGCAGATACAGCTCTCTATCGTGCCAAAGAAAGAGGAAGAAACAGGGTAGAAGTAGAATAACCTATATCTCTTGAAGCATTTTTCAAAAACCAATATACTTTAAACTCTCAAAAAATATTCCACAGAAGGAAAAGCAATGGAGAAATTAGTAGAAAAAGCAAGCATATTAATGGAAGCTTTGCCGTATATAACAGAGTTTAGGGGAAAGACATTTGTTATAAAGTACGGCGGAAATGCAATGGTAAATGAAGAGCTTAAAGCAGCATTTGCTCAGGATATACTTATGCTTAAATATCTAGGGATCAATCCTGTGATAGTCCACGGAGGAGGCCCTCAAATAGGTTCTTATTTAAAAAGAATGGGATTAGAGTCTAAGTTTGTCGGTGGTTTAAGAGTTACAGATAAAGAAACTATGGATGTTGTTGAAATGGTTTTAGGTGGACTTGTTAATAAATCAATTGTTCAGCTTATAAACCAGTATGCAGGGGGACATATAAAAGCTGTTGGTCTTACAGGAAAAGATGGTGGTTTAATCAGAGCTAAAAAATTAGATGCTGAAGAATATTTTAAAAAGATGGATGGTTTTCGACCTACAGAACTAATTGATTTAGGACATGTTGGGGAAGTAGAATATGTTGATCCGTCTATTTTAAAGCATCTTGACACTGTAAACTATATCCCAGTTATAGCTCCGATCGGATTTGACCAGTATGGAAACGCATATAACATAAATGCAGATTTTGTGGCTTCAGCAGTTGCTGGAGCATTAAAAGCAGAAAAGGCTATTTTTTTAACCGATATTGAAGGTGTTAAAGATCAAGAAGGAAAGTTAATTTCAACCATAACAGTAGATGAAGCAAATAAACTTATAGAAGAAGGAATTATACACGGAGGGATGATTCCGAAGGTTAAAGCCTGTATAGATGCACTGGAACAGGGAGTTAAGAAAACACATATCTTGGACGGTAGAATACCCCACTGCGTATTACTTGAAATATTCACACGGGAAGGTGTAGGTACAGTGATCAAGAACTGACTGTAAGATTTTTAGTTCTATCTAATTTGTTTTTGCAATCTTCACAAAACATAAAACCTTTAGTGTCTGTATCCTGAATAGAATTTGAAAAGTACATTACACAATACGGATTAGGGCAGTGATCAAGTCCAAAAACATGCCCGATTTCATGAACAGCTTCTGTCAGTATCCTATCAAAAAATAATTTTTTATCTTCAGGAAAACCGTAAAAACTGCTGTTCAATCTTTTTAATGAAATAGCAGCCGTTTTTAATACAGGGGAGCCTACTCCAAAAACAAAATTCAAATTATCTGAGTAGAGATCTTTATCAGTTATACCTAAAATAATATCTCCTTCTGCCTCCCTGACAGGATATAGATCTTTTAGTATCTCAACAGCATTGTATTGATTTCTAAAAGGGTTTAATGCATAAGAAGGCAAATATCTATCTTTTTTTATTTTCACAGGAAGATGAAAAATTCCTTCAAGCATAATAGCTAAATCTTTTAAATGTCTAAAATCTTCTAATTCGTAAGGTTGTATAACTATCTTTCTATAATTCATACAGAAAATATAATTCTATTTATTTAGCTTTCAATACTAATTTTTTATTAGTCTATCCATATAAAAAATCTTGACATAAGTATAATAAGATACTAAACTGTAAATATACAAAAAATTTTTAGGAGGTACGAAAAATGAGAAAGTTTTTTCTCGTCTTAATGAGTGTATTCCTGACACTCACAGGTTTAGTTTCAGCTCAGGAAAAAAGTTCAGAGCAGAAGGCTCAGCAGTTAATCCAGAGTTCTGGTAAGCGTTCAATGGAAAAGGCCAAAGAAACGCAGGTAGAAAAAGTTATTCAAGAGGCTTTAAACGCTTACTTAGAAGGTCAAAAAGTTTTATTTTTGCTTTCACACAACAAAGTTGATGAGGCAAAAAAACTTCTTGATGATCTTCAAAAGAAAATGGAAAAAATTTCAAAAGAGTACAAAGGTAAGCTGGAAAGATTACCTATTGCAGTAACTATTTTTGAAGTAAACGGAATCACAGATATAAAAACTGCTGAAAAAGTTGCTAAAGAAGTAAAAAAAGCAGTAGAAAGAAATGATTTCATCAAAGCAAGAGCTTTATTGGAAGCATTAAGAGATGAAATTGTTATAGAAACACAGTACTTACCAATAGCAATTTACAAGCAGGCTATTGATCTTGCGAAAAAATTCCTTGAAAAAGGAAATAAAGAGAAAGCAATGGAGTCATTAGCTATCGCATTAGGTTCACTAGAAATAGAAAAAACAATTATTCCAAAACCAATAGCAATAGCTTCAATACTTGTAAACGATGCAGAAAAAATTTATAAAAACGATCCTGATACTGCTTTAAAACTTCTTGAAGAAGCAAAAAGAAATATCAAATTAGCAAAAGCACTCGGATACATATCTTCAGAACAGGATATAAAACCATTGGTAGCTAAAATTGAAGTATTAGAAAAAGCAATCAAAGAAAAATCAGTTAAAGCAAAAGGATTATTTAAAGATGTTGAAAAAATATTAAAATCAACAAAAGAACAATCAACTCAAACAAGATAATCCTTGAAAGTAGAGGCTTTGAAGCCTCTGCTTTTTCTTTTTATAAAAATAAAAAATCAAGCTAAAATATTTAAAACTTATTCCGATAATAAAAGCCGAAAAGAATAAAAATTAAGTGGTGATGTTATGAGAATACCTGATATAGCGTTTTTTGACACGTTTAATAAGTACGACAAGATAAAAGAAAAAGATTTACAAAGATTTACAGAAGAATTAGCTTCAGGTAAGAAAATATTAAAACCTTCTGATAATACAGTTGATAGTGTTAGAACTTTAAGACTGAAAAATCTTTCAGATGATTTAGAAGTTTACAGCAGAAATATGTCAATGGTTCGTTCTACTCTTGACATAGCAGAGTCCACATTAGGAAGTATAGTTGATACAGGGCAGGAAACAAGAGTAGAAATAATCAGATTACTTAATACAGGTGTATTGGATTCTGAAGATGCAGAAGTTTTAAGGGATTTTTTCCAATCAATGAGAGATTACATCGTAAATCAAGCAAATGTTCAGGTGGGAGATACATCACTATTCGGTGGAGTAAAATCACAGGTTAATCCTATAGCTTCAGATGGAAGTTATCAAGGTGAAACGGTTGAAACAACAGTTCCAGTATCAAAAGGAGTAGAACTCAATACCACATTTAACGGGAAAAATTATTTAGGGGTGAACGAAAACAGCAATAAAATGGCAATGGTAGAAGCCATTGATAAAATCATAGAAATTATAGACTCAGGGGATTTAACAAGACTACATTCAGAAAAGATAAATGTTACAGTGAACGGTGAAGCTTACGGAAATATATCAATATTAGAAGCGTTTGATAAAGGTTTAGATGCTGTAATGCAGTATAGATCAAAAATAGGTTCGCAGATAAATGTGATAGACAACTTAAAACAACAAAATGAAACAATAAAGGTAAATTACAATGAGCTTATTTCTGCATTGGAAGACACAGATTATGCAGGAACTATATCTAATTTGGAAAAAGCCAGAACTGCGTATGAAGCATTACTGGCATCAATTTCTCAAAATAAAGATATAAGTCTACTTAACTTTATGAAATAATCAGGCTCTATTTTTATTTTGTTTATACAAGAGCCAGTAAGACAGACTCAGAACTAAAACTATCATTCCGTAAATAATCAGATCCATCTTTTTTTCAGGGGATAAAGAAATAATCAATATTTTTCTGAGAATTGCAGCAATTGCAAGAGCAATAAATGCAGTAATAGCAAACGATCCACCTTTTAGATGGTTAAGCTCTTCATTCATAAGCTCTACAATAGCCCACAGGATAAGTAAATCACCTAAGATCGTTAAAATTCCATATGTATAATCAACATGCATAAAAATTAGATGGTAGAAATCTTTTGCAAAAAGAGAAAATCCAAAAAAGGAAACAATAATCAAAGCTAAAACAAGACCAAATTCTAAAAGGTCTGTAAACCTCTTTGAAAATTTTAGTATATGCTTTTCAATGGCAGTCATATAAACATACTTGCTCAACTCTTCTTCTCTATAAGCACTTGTAAGAACATCAAGATTAATATCCAAAAGTTTTCCAATTGAGGTAACCGCTTTATTCCGTTCTTCGGTTAATCCTAATTCCTGATTTATTTTTTGAATAATAAAATTTCTTATAAAATTGAAGGAAGAGTTTATGTAGTGAGTAGGCAATCCGATTTTAACGTGTGTTTCACTTATTTTATAAAGTTTTACAAAATATTCGTAGTCGTATTTTCCAGAAAAAAGATCAAGATACCACTTTTTTAAAGCTCTTTTATGTTTCCTGATTTTTTCTTCTGTGTTTAAATATTTTTTAGTGTCCGCAAAATGGGAAATGTATGAATAAAATCTATCTATAAATTCATCTGCATACTTTTCCATTACAGGTTTTAACTTAAGGATCCTTTGAACATCCTCATCTGTAAACAGAAAATCCTTTTTGATATCTTCAAAACTTTCAACCATTTATGATTCCTTTCATTAAGAATCCTTATCACATGGCCTTTACCTTATGTATTTCAGGCAGAAAACACAGCCTTTTGATAGTCTATAATCATCAAAGAAATCGGAAGGTAATCTTCTTTTGAATTTTATTTTTAAAGATGGTACGACTATTCCACCTTGAGAAATCTTTATATAAAAATCCCTTCTTCCATTTACGGTAAATATTCTAAATTTTGAGTATGAAGAACCGTGCGTTGGAACATTTACTCCACAATAGATCATATGTTTTCCGTATTTTGTAGGAACCATTAAGAAGGTGCTATCTTCTAAAATACCGATGAATTTATCATCTAAAAAACAATTAACAGGTCTTTCAATACTATTTAGAGAATCATCTCTATAAACAAATACCATTGTTTGAGCTTTTGCAAGCTGCCTCATTTTTTTAAAAATATAGCGTGTATGTGCCTCGTCATAAGCATGTTTTATGGAACCGCAAGACATTAGAAAAACAAAAGATAGAGACAGTAAAGTTACCATTCCTTTTCGAAACATAAAAGTTCCTCCCAATATATTTTAGTTAATTTTAGTTTTGCTGCGTCTAAATGTCAATCTTATAAATGTTTTTGTATAAATGCAATCAGCATTTCCTCTATTCTCGGCAAAAGAGATACACCATGTTTATTTCCAGATAAAAGCATACTGATTCCATTAGGTGTTTTTTCAACATATCTCTGGATATATTTACCAGAACCTATTGGATCATTTACAGATGCAACAAATAGAAAAGGGTTTAAAAATGAACTGAGAGCCAGTTCAAACTTTTCTTTATCTCCTAATAAAGAAGGTGATCCAGGGGATATGGAAATAACAAAAGAAAGATCTTCATCTAAAACCACTGGGATTACTGATGTTGCCCCCAGTGAAGAACCTACTAGTCCGATTCTTTTTTCATCTATCTTTTCATTTTCTTTTAAATATTCTATCCAGAGAACGATATCCTCGGGAATGAATTTGAAATTTACGAGTTCATTGCTCTTTTTAAAGACTGCAAAAAGGTTTGCCAATGAGCCACCTTTGAAAGGGATTATCTCTACTTTTTTTCCATTCTTGATAGTTGATAAACCGTGTCCTCTTAAATCTATCAGTAAGGTTGCATATCCTAACTGATTTAACCTTTTTGCAAAATCAGACCAGATAACATGTGTTGTAGAAAACTGATGGGCAAAGATGATAACAGGGTATTTGTCTTTCTTTATTTCTGGATAGTTTAAAAAACCTTTGAGAACAAAACCGTCAGAAGATACTATTGATAACGGTTTTGCCTGAACCGTAGAAAAAAGAAAAATAAGGAAAAATAAGGTAAAGATTTTCATAGGATACAAAACCTCCATTACTTTTATATATTATAATTAAGTTATTAATTTTTCGGAGGAAACATTAATGCAATTTTTAGATATACAGGACAGTTTAAAGTTCTTAAAAGATAAAAATCTAATTCCTATTGTTGATAAAGTTCTTGACGAAAAACGTTTATCCTTTGAAGATGGAGTAACACTCTTTAATACAAATGATCTGCTTACATTAGGTTCTCTTGCAAATTATGTAACAGAAAAAAAGAACGGAAAATATGCTTATTTTGTTATGAATAGACAGATAAATCCTACAAATGTATGTACATTAGATTGTAAGTTCTGTGCTTTTGCTGATATGGATAAAAACAGTCCTAAAGCCTATGAAATGGATTATGAACAGATCATTGAAAAAGCAAAATACGCCATAGAAAATGGAGCTACGGAAGTTCATATCGTAGGAGGATTGCATCCTGATTGGGATTTTGAAAGATATTTAAATATTGTGGCAATTCTAAGGAAAAATTTTCCAGACTTACATATAAAAGCGTTTACTGCAGTTGAAATAGATTATCTTTCACAGCTATCAAATTTAAGTTATGAAGAAGTTTTGATTAAACTTAAAGAAGTTGGGCTTAACAGCCTTCCAGGTGGTGGTGCAGAGATATTCTCGCCGAGAGTAAGAAGAATAATTGCCCCGACAAAAATAGGATGGAAAAAATATCTTGAAATTCACAAAATCGCACACAGATTAGGACTCCATTCTACAACAACAATGCTTTATGGACATGTTGAAACAAAAGAAGAAAGAGTTGATCATATGTTAAAAGTAAGAGAAGCTCAGGACGAGACAGGAGGATTTACCTGTTTCATTCCTCTGGCATATCAACCTGAAAATAATGACCTTGAAATAACAGAACACACTTCGGGAATTGATGACCTGAAAACGATAGCAGTTTCAAGACTTATTTTAGACAATGTTCCACATATAAAAGCATACTGGGTAATGATCGGGGAAAAAGTGGCACAGGTTGCATTAAACTTTGGTGCAGATGATATGGATGGAACAGTTATGGAAGAGAAAATCGCACATTTCGCAGGTGCAAAATCTCCAACACAACAACAAAAAGATAGATTAATAAGACTTATAAAAGAAGCAGGAAAAATTCCTGTGGAAAGGGACACTTTATATAAACATATAAAAGTTTATGAGTAATCATGAGACTTTATGAAACTAAAGATTTAGGTTTTAAAAACTATTTAATTGCATTTTTTGTTCTGTTGTTAGTCGCTTTAGTTTTTCTAGTTGTTCTTATTGCAGTTCCGTATCTTGTCTATTTAATTTTTAAAGTTTTTTTTCTTACACTTAAATTCGGAATAATATTTATACTTGTATTCTGGTTAATTTTTATAGCAATAGCATACATTTATAAAATTTTAGAACAGGTCTGAAAAGTTTTATAATAACTTTATAAAATTTATTAAAAGGGGGTTTTAAATGAAATTATTAGTTACAGGTGGAGCTGGGTTTATAGGAAGTGAATTTGTAAGACAGGCAGTAGATAAAGGTTATGAAACTGTCGTGGTAGATAACCTTTCTTATGCAGGGGATATGGAACGACTTAAAGATGTAGAAAACAAAATAAAATTTTATCAATCTGATATTCAAAATGAAGAATTTATCAGACATATTTTTAAAACGGAGAAACCAGATGTTGTTGTTCACTGGGCAGCAGAAAGCCATGTTGACAGAAGCATATTAGATGCAACACCATTTATAAACACAAATGTAAGGGGGACACAGGTTTTATTAGATGCTGCTAAAAATAGTAATATTAAAAAATTTATAAACATTGCTACAGATGAAGTTTACGGTGATTTAGATGAAACAGGTCAGTTTTACGAAGATACACCTTTAAATCCAAGTTCACCTTACTCAGCCAGTAAAGCATCTGCAGATATGCTTGGTAGAGCATACCAAAGAACATTTGGACTTCCTGTTATAACGGTAAGACCTTCCAACAACTATGGCTGGTGGCAGTATCCAGAAAAGCTAATACCTGTGGTAATTTTAAAAGCATTGAATAATGAACCTGTTCCTGTATATGGAAAGGGGTTGAATATTAGAGAATGGTTATTTGTTTCGGATTGTGCTGATGCGGTTTTTGAAATAATAGAGAAAGGACAGGAAGGCGAAATTTATAACGTAGGAAGTGGTGAAGAAAGAAGAAATATAGAAGTTGTAAAAGCTATATTAAATATATTAGGAAAATCTGAAGATCTCATAGAATATGTGAAAGATAGACCAGGACACGACTACAGATATTCATTAAATGTAGATAAAATAAAAAATGAACTTGGTTGGGAAGCAAAAGTCAAGTTTGAAGAAGGAATACAAAAAACAGTTGACTGGTATTTAAATAATATGGACTGGGTAGAAAGAAAACTGAAGTATTTAAAAGAATACTGGGAGAAAGTATATTAAAAACGGAGGCTATGGCTATGAAAAAAGTTATTTTTGCTTTGCTACTTGTTCCAATGATCTCATTTGCAGGTGAACAACCGAACACACTTCAACAAATGATGAAAAGTTTTGAAGATGCAACAGTAAACATCTTAAGGGGATTTTTATACGACAGAGATCAACAGATTATAGAAAATGCACATATTATAGCTAATCATCCAAGTAACCCAGATGAAATGCTTAAATATGTTAGACCTGAAAGAAGAACTGCAAACTTTAAAAGATTACTTATAAACATTGATAACATTGTGAAGTCTAATGCAAAAGATATAGAAATCTATATGAAGCAGGGAAAGAAAAATTTAGCTTCAGAAAAATTTGCAAATATGTTAAAAGGATGTAATTCCTGCCACGCAATATTTAGAGGCTGGTAAGTTGAAAATATTTCCATTTGAGTAATCTTATATACTTAAAATTAGATTACTTGAAACGGAGGAATAATGGACGTAAAGTTTAACACTATTGAAGAAGCATTAGAAGATATAAGAAACGGCAAAATGGTTATTGTGGTAGATGACCCTGATAGAGAAAATGAAGGTGATCTGGTTATTGCCGCAGAAAAGGTAAATTCTGATATTATCAACTTTATGGCAAAGGAAGGCAGAGGACTTATATGTCTTACGCTTTTACCTGAAAGGTTAGAAGAATTAGATATACCACTAATGACAAATCAGAATACAGATCCAAAAGGAACTGCATTTTGTCTTTCTATTGATGCTCATCCAAAATACGGTGTTACAACAGGAATATCTGCTTATGATAGAGCAGTTACAATAAAATTGGCAGTAAGCCCTGACGCAAAACCGCAAGATTTTGTTAGACCTGGTCATGTATTTCCTTTAATGGCAAAGCCAGGTGGTGTTTTAGAAAGAACAGGGCATACTGAGGCATCCATTGACCTTGCAAAACTTGCAGGACTTTATCCAGCAGGTGTGATATGTGAGATTATGAAAGAAGACGGAACAATGGCAAGGCTTCCTGATCTTGTTGAGTTCGCAAAAGAACACGATCTAAAAATAATCACAATTGCAGATTTAGTCCAATATCGTATTAAAAAAGAACAGTTTGTAAAAAGGGAAGCAGAAGCAAATCTTCCTACAAAATACGGTGTATTTAAGATATACGGTTATATTAACACCCTTGATGGTTCCGAACACGTAGCCCTCGTTATGGGGGATATAAAACCTGAGGAGCCTACTCTTGTTCGCGTTCATTCTGAATGTTTAACAGGAGATATTTTCGGTTCCCTCAGATGTGACTGCCAATCCCAGCTTCACAAAGCTATGAAGATGATTGCAGATGAAGGAAAAGGTGTACTTGTTTATATGAGAGGTCACGAAGGAAGAGGAATAGGAATAATAAACAAAATCAGAGCATATAAACTTCAAGAACAGGGATATGATACAGTCGAAGCAAACCATAAATTAGGTTTTCAAAACGACCTGAGAGATTTCGGAACAGGTGCCCAAATCCTAAGAGATTTAGGCGTGAGAAAAATGAAACTTATCACGAATAATCCAAGAAAGATTGTGGCTTTGGAAGGTTTCGGACTGGAAGTCGTTGACAGAGTACCAATTATTATAAATCCAAATCCTCACAATAAAGAGTACTTAGAAGCGAAAAAAGAAAAATGTGGTCATCTTTTAGAAGAACTTCAAGGTGAAAGCTGTCCCTTAGAGTAAGGTTGATTGTAGAAATACAAGGGCAGCTTTATAAAATAAGAACAAAGAAAGAAATTTTATCTGAAAATTTTCAGTTAATTTTAAGTAAAGCATACCATTCAAGGTCAAAAAATAGATGTGTATCCTGTAATGTGGATATGTACATATCAAAAGTTGAAAACAGATATTACCTGAAATCATATCCCAAAAAAGCTGGAGAACATAAAGAAAATTGTGTTTTTTATAAAAATGGTATAGAAAATTTTATCTCCGAAGAAAATATAGAGATAAACATAAAGTCAGAAGCAATTTTATTCAAAACAACACCTACACAAAAAACGACAGACATACAGGTCATTAATAAAGCCGAAAGAAAGATAAAAAATTTTAACCATCTGATTTTTATTTTGTTAGATGAAGCATACGCAAAAGCATTTAATATAGTAAATAAAGGAAAAAAAAGACTTTCTGGAGAGATTGTAAATCCAGAAACAGAATTGGTCGGTTACTTTTTGAAAAAAGAGTTGGAAAATCTAAAGATAAAAGGAAAAACCATAAAAGAGATACTTAAAGAAAAACAGGTATTTTTTAAAACAGGTGAAATCCTCTCATCCAATAAAAGACAGGATAAAAGCTATAGATATTTTGATGGTATGAAAAGCTGGATTATCCCAGAATATGTATGGGAGCAGGCTGTAAACATTGCAAAAATTTACACCAATATCATTTCCCCTCCGTATTTTTATTTAAGGCTCTCTGGAAAAAGAAAAGTTTACAGATTTTTTATTCTTCCAGTTGCCTCTGAAAAAATATTTATTCCTGTTGAAAGTGATCTGGAAAGAAAAGTGGCAAATAAAATTTTAAAGAAAGACTACGGAATTTATAAACCTATGACCACCCTCCATACAAAGCAAATCTTAACGAAACAGATAGCAAAAGATTATTTCAGATTTGTTCCTCCAGATATTAGACCTGATTTCTTTGTATTTAAAAAAGATAAGATAGGTATTATAGAAGTTGTGGATAAAAATAATTTAAAAATTGATAAATACAGGGAAAGATTGGAATATAAAGAAAGTTGCTATTCCAGACTGCCTTCATATTTCGAGTATATCAGAATACAGGCTTAATTCAATAGGTCTTCATTCAGTTTAAAATTTATTGCTTCGATAATGTGTTGTGTTTTTATTTTTTTCGAAGATGATAGGTCTGCAGTTGTTCTGGCTACTTTTAGTATTCTGTGGTAAGAACGGGCAGTCAGGTTAAATTTTTTAACAGAAAGGTTCAATGTCTGTTCTGCTTTTGGTTCCAATTGTATAAATTTTTTCATTAAAGCTGGCGTCATTTCACTATTAAAGTTTATAGGATAATCTTTAAATCTCTCACGCTGGATTTCAACTGCCGTTAAAACTTTCTCTCTAATACTTTTTGATGATTCTCCATCTTCCATTTTGGATAAATCTTCTGGTTTAACAGGTAAAACATTTACAGATATATCTATCCTATCTAAAAGAGGCCCAGAAAGTTTACTTAAATAACGTTTTATCTCTTTTGGAGAACATTTACACTCTTTGAGTGGATCATTTTTATATCCACACGGACAAGGATTTGCTGCAGCAATGAACTGGAATTTTGCAGGAAATTCGAATCTTCCAGATGCCCTTGATATGGAAACCACTTTATCCTCTATTGGCTGTCTTAAAACCTCTAAAACAGTTCTTTTAAATTCTGGAAGCTCATCTAAAAACAAAACTCCGTTATGTGCCAGGCTTACTTCTCCAGGCTTTGGATAGGATCCTCCTCCAATTAGTGCAATATCTGATACCGTATGGTGCGGCGAACGAAAAGGTCTTTCTCTAACTATATAGTCTTTTAAAACACCTGCGATACTATGGATTTTTGTTGTTTCTATTGCCTCTTCAAATGTCATAGGTGGAAGTATTCCGACAAATCTACGTGCTATCATCGTCTTTCCGCTTCCAGGGGATCCGATCATCAGCACATTATGAAATCCTGCTGCTGCTATCTGAAGAGCTCTTTTCAGATATACCTGACCTTTTACTTCTGAGAAATCTCCTATTAGCGAATAATCTGGCTCAAAAACATCTTCAAGTGAGATAGAAACAGGTTCAGCTTGTTTCTCACCGTTTAAAAACTCAACAATATCCATCAAATTTTTAAATCCGTAAACATCTAAATCTTTCACAAGGGCTGCTTCTTTTGCATTTTCTTCTGGAACTATAAAACGCTTAAATCCTTTATTTTTAAGTTCAAGGGCAATAGGTAAAATTCCTTTTACCCTTCTGAGATTTCCATTTAAAGCAAGTTCTCCGATGAAAGCAACATCTTTAAGACTTTCTTCCTTTATAACACCTGAACCTGCAAGGATTCCGATAGAGATCGGTAAATCATAAAGTGTTCCCTGTTTGACAATGTCAGCAGGAGCTAAGTTTACGGTTATTTTTCTTAAAGGAAAAGATAAACCAATATTCGTTATAGCTGACTTAACCCTTTCCCTGCTCTCCTTAACAGAGGCATCCGGAAGTCCTACTGTGATAAACTGGGGGAGTCCTTGAGATATGTTTACCTCAACATCAATAATGTATCCATCTACCCCTAATGTTCCCCCGCTTTTGATAATTGAAAGCATTAATCAATCCTTTTTAAATATCCTTTGATACGATGTTCTTTTTTGTATTTTATGGCTTCTTTTTTTGTTTTAAATTTTCCTACCATTACTCTGTAAAAACCTTTTGATTCATAGATAAAAGTATTATTCATTTTCAACTTTTTCATATATCTTTCTGCATTTTTTCTAGATTTGAATGCTGCAAGCTGAATAGAGTATTTGTACTGTGTTTCTGCTCTTTTATTTTCAGTATGTAATGATGGAGTTTTTTCTGGAATAACAGGTGCTGGTAATGCCTTTAAATTTTGGTTTTTAGATGCATTGTTTTGGATTAATTTTTTAGTTGTTTTAACCTCTTCTTTAGTTTTTAAAGGTTTTTCAATTCTTTCAGATGTTTTGATGTGGATTTGTTCTTTTTTAGATTCAATTTTTTCAGTATTTTCAGCAGACTGCTTTTTGCTTTCTTCCTGAGCTTTTGAAATTTTTACAGGTGCAGGTTTGTCTGTTGGTTTTAATTCTTCTTTTTTTACAACAGGCTCTGGTTTTTTAGGTTCTTCGGAAAGAACTACTTCAGGTTCTGATATTTTAGTGTTTAAACCTGTGTAAACATTAAGCCCTATAATGGCAAAGATCAAAACTGAAACCAGCCCTGAAAGGATCAAAATCAATCTTTCAGTTTTTTCATACCTGCTTTTTTTCTCTTCAATCTTTTTTAAAGAATCTTTTAAATCCCTATCCATCACATCTTCTCCACAGGTGTTATTCCCATTAACTTAAATAGTGTTCGTAAAGCGTTTCTAACTGCCTTTAAAAGGTACAATCTTGCTTTAGTCAGTTCTATATCTTCTTCATTTAAAAATTTATAATTATAGTAGTAGTTATGCAGTTTTGCTGCCAGTTCATATGTTAATTGTGTAATTCTATGAGGTTGTTCTTTTATTGCTATTTCTTTTATCTGATCAGGAAGAAATGCTATATTTTTCATTATCTGTCTTTCTATTTCTTCCTTTAATAAATTTAAATTAACCTCTTCAAGATTTTCAATATCTATGCCCAGCCTTTCCTTAGCTTCTCTAAAAACACTTGATATTCTTGCGTGGGCATACTGGACATAATAAACAGGATTTTCATTACTTTTTTTCAAAGCAAGGTCTATATCAAAGTTCAGATGAGTATTACTGTCTTTAGATAGGAAAAAGTATATAACTGCATCCTTTCCTACTTCTTCAATCAGGTCTTTCAGCGTTATAAACTCGCCAGACCTTTTGGACATTTTAACTTCTTTTCCGTTTTTGAACAGTTTTACCAGCTGGATAAATAGAACCCTTATCCAGTCCTCAGGAACGCCGAAAGCCATTACGGCAGCTTTAAGTCTCGGAAAGTATCCGTGGTGATCTGCTCCCCATACATTTACAATAAAATCATATCCTCTTTTAAATTTGTCATAATGGTAAGCAATATCACCTGCAAAGTAAGTGTAGCTTCCGTCTGATTTTATTAATACTCTATCTTTATCATCTCCGAATTCTGTAGTTCTTAGCCAGACAGCACCTTCTTTTTCATAAACGTATCCTTTCTCTTTTAGAAACTGTATGGCTTCATCAACTTTTCCAGATGTGTATAAAGATTTTTCACTGAACCATATATCAAACTCAACTCCGAAACTTTTAAGGTCTTCTTTTATACGCTCTAAAAGCATCTCTTTTCCAAATTCGGCACAGAAATCGATAGCCTGTTCTTCGTCAACCATAGAAAGGATCTTTTCTCTTTCATACTTGTATAAATGCTGGGCTATTTCCTTTATATATTCTCCGTGATAACCGTCTTCAGGAAAAGGATAGGATGGATCTTCTATCTGTCTGAATCTTGCATATATTGATTCACCTAATTTCCTGATCTGTTTTCCTGCATCATTTATATAAAACTCTCTTTCAACAAAATAACCGTAATAATCGTAAAGATTTGAAAGAACATTCCCTACGACGGCACCTCTTCCGTGTCCTAAGTGAAGGGGGCCTGTTGGATTTGCACTCACAAATTCAACATTTATAGTTCCTTTGTCTTTAGTTTTTGCCTTTCCGTATTCATCTTTTTCTTCAATTGCCTGTTTTAAAATCTCAAAATAAAATTTTAAAGACAGTCTGAAATTAACAAAACCACCTACCACCTCAATATTTTCAAAGATATCTTCTTTCTCAAGAATCTCTTTTATCTGATTTGCCACTTCAAACGGCTTCTTTTTTAAAGCCTTAGCCAGCAAAAAAGCAGCATTAAGTGAAAGGTCTCCGAATTTTTCCTCTTTAGGAATATCTAATTTTATTTTAGTTTTAAAATCTTTTATTTCCGGAATCTGCTTTTCAATAAGAGATACTATTTTTTCTTGAAGTTCCTGTTTCATTTTCACCCTTTTATTTATTTAGTTTAAATAAATATTTTATCAAATTATTCACCACAATTTTTCTTTCTGACCTTTTTACAGGAAATAAAAGATGCTCCGATTATGAAGAACAAAATCAAAGCAAAATATTTCTGACTATACTGGATAAGAAAAACAGGTAGATAAACAAATACTGCATTTACAATGGCAAGAAGAAAACATTTAAAAACACATATTTTGTTTTCCTCAAAAGCAACAAAGGGCAAAAATATCAAAATCCCCAATAAACCGATATGTAAATAGGAACCAAACTCTTTTGGACTGAAAGTTAGATAAGCAAAATCAATGACCAGCCCAATCACAAAAATGATAAAAAGCCATATAAAATAAGAATACTTCTTCCTGAGTAGTATTGAACTTATATCCAAATCCCAAACCCTTTTTATAATTTATATAACAACTATATTATATCAGCTAAGATAGATAAAAATTCACTATACCAATTTTGGGAAAATTCAAACTTTTTCCAATGAAAACAATATGATTTTAGAGTTAAAATATTATCTTTAAAGAAAAAATAAAATACAAAGAGGTAAGAAGTTGCAAAAATTTATATTTGTTACAGGTGGTGTCCTTTCATCATTAGGAAAAGGTGTAACTTCAGCAGGTATCGGTGCTATTCTTGAAGCAATGGGATACAAAATAACATTAATGAAATTAGATCCGTACCTAAACATAGACCCAGGAACAATGAATCCATACCAGCACGGAGAAGTCTATGTTACCGAAGACGGGGCAGAGACAGACCTTGATCTTGGACATTACGAACGATTTACACATGTAACTCTTACCAAGTACAACAACACAACATCAGGAAAACTTTATTACACACTTCTCCAAAAAGAAAGAAGAGGTGCATTTTTAGGTGCTACAGTTCAGGTAATACCACATCTTACAAATGAGATTAAAAGAGCAATAGAAAAAGCAGCAGGTGATTCTGAAATAGCCATTGTAGAGATAGGAGGAACCGTCGGAGATATAGAAAGTCTTCCTTTCTTAGAGGCTATCAGACAGATGGGATTGGAATTAGGGAAAGAGAATGCAGTTTATGTCCATCTTACCTATGTTCCTTATATATCTGTTGCAGGAGAGTTAAAAACAAAACCGAGTCAGCACTCTGTTAAAGAACTGAGGGCAATAGGTATACAACCTGATATCTTAATAGGAAGAGCAGAAAAACCTCTACCTAAACCGATTAAAAGAAAACTTGCCCTTTTTACAAATGTAAATGAAGAATCTGTTTTCTCAGCACCTGATCTAAAAACAATTTATGAGATGCCTATTTATCTTAAAAAAGAAAAATTTGATGAAGTTTTGGTTAAACATTTACAGCTTGAATATAAAGAACCTGACCTATCCCAGTGGAAAAAAATAGTGAACACGCTTTCAAAACTGAAAGATGAAGTTGATATTGCAATAGTAGGAAAGTATGTGGAACTTAAAGATGCATACAAAAGTATTTCAGAAGCATTTATTCACGCACAAATTCCAAATAAAAGGAAAGTTAATCTCCACTGGATAAATGCAGATACTATAACGGAAGAAAATGTTGATGAAACATTTAAAGATATTGATGGAATACTTGTTCCAGGAGGATTCGGAGAAAGAGGAGTAGAAGGAAAAATTCTTACTGCTAAATATGCCAGAGAAAAGAATGTTCCGTATTTTGGAATATGCCTCGGAATGCAGATAGCAGTTATTGAGTTTGCAAGAAATGTTGCAGGATTGCAGGGGGCAAACTCAACAGAGTTTGATCCTAACACACCTTATCCAGTTATAGACCTAATGCCTGATCAAAAAGGAATAGAAGAAAAAGGCGGAACGATGAGATTAGGTGCATATAAATGTGTTTTAAAACCTGGAACAAGAGCTTATGAAATATACGGGAAAGAAGAAATTTCAGAGAGACACAGACACAGATACGAATTTAACCCTGAGTTCCGACCAATTTTAGAAGAAAAAGGACTTGTTGTATCAGGAGAATACAAAGCAAAAAAATTACCTGAGATTATAGAACTTCCAGAACATAAATGGTTTATAGCATGTCAGTTCCATCCAGAATTTAAAAGTAAACCGTTTGCTCCACACCCTCTATTTGTATCATTTGTTGGAGCATCCATACAAAACAGAAAAGATAGGGGGAAAGAGTGAGTTATGACCCTAAGTTAGAAAAATTATTTAATCCGAAGTCTATTGCCATTATAGGGGCAACAGATAAGAAACATAAAGTTGGCTATGCCATTTTTAAAAATATTGTTTATAGCGGTTATAAAGGAAAAGTATATCCGATAAATCCTCACCTTGACCAGATTGAAGGCTATAAAGTTTATCATAGCATAAAAGAGGTTGATGATTGTATAGATCTTGCCATTATAGCAATACCTTTAAGACTTATTCCTGATCTGTTAGATGATTTCAAAGAAAAATGCATTGAAACTGCAGTTATTATAGCTGCAGGTGGAAGGGAAATTGGAGAAAGAGGTTTACAGTTAGAGCAACAGATATTGGAAAAGGCAAGGAAATACGGAATAAGATTTTTAGGGCCGAACTGCCTTGGTTTTGCCAACACTTTAATCGATCTGAATGCAAACTTTGGTATAGATAAGCCTTTAAAAGGAAAAACTGCATTTATCTCACAGAGTGGTGCATTATTTACTGCAATTATGGACTGGGCCGTATCAGAAAAAATAGGTTTCAGCTATGCAGTCAGCATAGGAAATATGGCAGATTTAGAATTCGGAGAGATTATCGATTATTTAGGAAGACAAAAAGAAGTTGAAACAATCTTGATATACATGGAAAGCCTTCTGGATGTTAAAAAATTTGTTGATAACGTCCCAAATATTTCCATAAAAAAACCTATCATCGTTGCAAAAGCAGGAAGAACCGAAGCAGGACAGAAAGCAGCATCATCCCATACAGGAGCCATTGCAGGGCAGGACTTTCTATACGACACATTGTTTAAACGGTGTGGACTCGTCAGAGCAGATACGGTAAAAGATCTATTTAACCTGACTGAAGGAATTTCAAAACAGCCTATTCCAAAAGAAAATAAATTCGTCGTCCTTACAAATGCAGGCGGCCCTGGGGTTATGGCAGCAGATAGATTCGGAAAATGGGGAGTTCCTCCTGTTGAACTTTCAAAAGAAACCATTGAAAAACTTAATCAGATTTTACCACCTGTTTGGAGTCACGGAAACCCTGTGGATATCATCGGTGATGCAACACCTGAAAGATATAGAGATTCTTTAAAAATATTGTTTGATGATCCTGAAGTAAAGGGGATTATCACCATATTAACACCTCAGTTTATGACACAGCCTTATGAGACGGCTTTTGAAGTGGTAAAGATAGTTAACAGATCAAAGCCAATTTACTTCACATTAATGGGAGGAGAGAAACTTAAAAAAACTAATGAATATTTAGAAAATCATAACATACCAACTTATGGAACACCTGAAGAAGCAGTTGATACAATGTTTTTAGCATATGAATACAGAAAAAGAATAAATCTATTGAAGAAAAAAGAAAAAGAACTGGAATTAGACAACATACATAAAAGAAAAGTAAGTAATCTTATAAAAAGATATATACAAAACGAACAACTTTTACTTACAGAACATCAGTCAAAAGAGATATTTAAATACTACGGAATTCCTATAAATGAGACATTCAATGCAACTTCAGAGGAAGAAGCTCTAAAACTTGCAAAAAAAATAGGATATCCTGTTGTTTTAAAAATAAATTCACCTGATATAGTGCATAAATCAGAAGCAAACGGTGTAATTCTTAATATAAAAAATGATCAACAACTTAAAAAAGCATACAAACAGATAATAAAAAATGCACTTTCATACAAACCTGATGCAAAAATATTGGGAGTATCTGTTGAAAAGTATGTGGAAGAAGGATTTGAGTTAATTATCGGTAGCAGCAGGGACAAACTATTCAAGCAATACCTTATGTTCGGTCAAGGTGGAAAATTTGTAGAATTTTACAAAGATGTATCCTTCCAGTATCCACCTGTAACTCCCAAATTTGCACAGGCAATGATAGAAGAAACGAAAATATACAAACTTTTAAAAAACGGATTCAGAGATCTAAAGCCTGTAAATATTAAACAAATAGTTGAAATAATAGTAAGAGTTTCCAGACTTGTTGAAGATCACCCTCAGGTATTAGAACTGGATATCAACCCACTTACTGCAAATGGAAAGGAGATATTTGCAGTAGATGGGCGAATAAAATTAACACCTGAAACAGAAAAACATTTAATATTCTAAATCATTCTTCTTCTTGTCCGTAAATTTGGGCAAGGGGTGAATAATTTCCTTCATTTTTTATTATTATTTTTTCTTCCATCTGGCATTTTTCATTACAGGATGGGTATGCATAGTTAGTATAAGCACAAACGATTTTATCAATATCAACATCAGCTTCTGGTTTACCTATCTTCAGGTAAAGATTTTCGTCCTTATAATTTTTGTAAATACATTTAAACTCTCTAACGTGTCCTTTCTTTTTTACAATTCTGTCTTTAATACTTTCTTCATCTGTTCCTTCTATAAACACTACAGAAAGTTTCTCTTCAGGTTTGATGTTTCCTGCCAGGAACATAAAAATTCCAGTTTCATTAAGTAAGGGATTATCATTTTCTGAAATAAATTTTCTCAAATGTTCAATAAATTTTTCATCGGTGTTATATTTTCCTGGTTTGAACAGTTCGATTGGATCTGACCATTTTACCTTTAACTCCCTCATTTTTTAACCCTCCTTACCAAATTTAATTTATAATATAACAAAATATTCTAGTGAGGTGAAAATGTTAAAAATACCTAAAGATTTAGTGGAAACCATAAAAAAACAAGGTGAAGAAGGGTATCCATTTGAGATATGTGGTTTTATTTTAGGTGAAATAAATTATGAAACAGACGAAAGAATAGCGAAAGAAGTCTTTCAGGTTGAAAATCAAAATAAAGAAAGAGCCAATGATAGATTTGAGATAGACCCAAAAGATTATTTAAAAGTAGAAAACTATGCAGATTCAGAAGGACTTCAGATTATAGGTATTTACCATACACACCCAGATCATCCAGATAGACCATCCCAGACGGATCTTATGTTTGCACAGCCTGATATGTCTTACATAATAATGTCAATTAACAGTGGGGAAGCAGGAAACTGGAGAAGCTGGGAACTGAAAAACGATCATTTTGAAGAAGAAAAAGTAGAGATCATATAAGAATTTTCTTGGCTGTTAGCTTTTTAAAAAACTGTTCTAAAGGTTCCAAAACTTCCATATAATCTATCTGGTATTTTGATGCTATCTCCTCGACAGCCTCAAGAGGGGTTTTTCCCTGTATTATCAGACCGATTACTTCATAAAGGAAAGGAGTTATTTCTATGTATTCGATCTCGTTAGTTTCCAAATTTCTATAAAGAATCAACGGATAACTACCTTTCAGGCCTACCATTTCATCATAATCATAAAGATTTATCTTATGAACAGGATATTTAAAATTTATAATTTCTACATTTGTATTTAAATCAAAACTTTGATTCCAGTTAAAAACCTTTTCATCCTCAACTTCGTTTCTATAAAAAAGCTCCAGTTCTAACCATTCATACATCAATAGATCTTCTAAAAAAGGGATATCCAGAGCATTTTTCCATTTGGATTTTAAAATGTATTCCATAAACTCTTCAGGTAATTGCCATAAATAAGGAGTAGTTAACTTTTCTTTCATAAAATCACGGACAACTTTTTCCCATACTTCTTCAGGCAAAATTGTATTTAAAATTGGAAATGCATTAACAAGAGCATCCTCAACATTTATCGCAATTATCTCTGTGTATAGCTGAAGTCTTTCTTTATCAACATTTAAATCATCCAGTTTACCTGTTCTACAAGCTTCAGCAAACTTTTTTTGGATTTCAAATTCGTGCATGTTTTTCCTGAACCTTTTTTATGATTGATTCTAATTTTTTATACTCTTCAAGAATTTCTTGATAAGGAGGAATATTATTATCCCTTTCAAGCAAAACAGGAACGTTACCTGTAAGATCTAATGTAAACTCTAATAAATCCCAAACATCATCTTTAACTTTTTCTCCGTGTGTATCTACCAGCAAATCTTCTTTGTAATCCAGATGTCCTGCAATATGCATATACTTAACTCTGTCTAATTTTATATTTTTAATGAAATCTTTTGGATCATAACCGTGATTTACAGCGTTTACATACACATTATTCACATCCAAAAGAAGATATGCACCTGTTTTTTCTAAAATATAGTTTATAAATTCAAGCTCTGATATTTCTTCTTCTAAGGTTAAATAGTAAGATATATTTTCTAAAATAAGCGGTCTTTTCAAATAATCCTGAACCTGCATTATTTTTTCTGAAACAAATTCGGCCATATTTTTGGTAAAAGGAAGAGGAAGAAGGTCATAGAACCTTTTTCCACCTTCCATCGAAAAACTTAAATGTTCTGAATATATATCAATCTGATAATAATCCAAAAACTGTTTTAACTCTTCCAAAAATTTAAAATCTAACGGATCAGGACTTCCGATAGAAAGTGATAATCCGTGACAGGCTATAGGAAAATCAGATCTGATTTTCTCAAATTGTTTTAAAATAGGGCCACCACGTTTTATCCAGTTCTCTGGTGCAATCTCAAACCAGTTGGGTTTTATATCATAGTCATAAATATCGTATAAAAAAGATCTTCTGAGTCCTAATCCAGCATCTTTTATCATTTTTACATCATTGATCCACAGTTCATTTCCTTAGATTTATCTTTCATCTTTGAACCACATTTTCCACAAGACATCTCTTTTGCTTTGTGTTTTTCCATCATTTCTTTACACTCTTTCATCTTTTCCTTCATCTCTTTTCCACAACTTCCACAAGAAGCCTCTTTCATCAGCCTTTTACATTCTTTCATCTTTTCTTTCATTTCTTTTCCACATCTCATATCTGTATCGCTTTTTGCGATAAGTTCATATCTTGTGTCAGAAACTTTTCCTTCAGAATAATTAACAATTTCATCGGCCTGAGCTGCCGTTGCTCCAACTGCTGCTGACCCTAAAACTACTGATAAAACCTGTGCTTTTTTTGATAACATACTTGCTACCTCCTAAAAGTTTTTAAATTCTATTACATATTATAGTATTATTTAGTATAAAAATTGTAATTTATATTACAAAACAGATTATATTTTTAATATAGTTTATTTACATAGAAAGAAACAGGAGGAGATAGATGCCGTATATTGTTAGAGTCAGAAAAGAGTTTCAGGCTGCACACTTCTTAACAGATTATCACGGTGCTCCAGAACCTTTACATGGTCATACATGGGAAGTTGAACTGTTTATAAGAGCAGACAAACTTGATAAAGGTGGAATGGGATACGATTTTTTAGAAATTGATGAATTTTTAAAACAGATTTTGCCAGATTATAAATGTATGAATGACATATGGGATTTTTCACCAAGTGCAGAAAATGTGGCGAAATATATATACGATCAGGTTAAGCAAAAATATCCGACACTTCAAAAAGTAGTTGTGTGGGAAACAAAGCACGGTGGTGCTGAATATTATGAGGAATAATAATGGATAAAATATGGTATTTAAAACGGCTTAATTTATTTGATAATCTTCCTCAGGATCAGTTAAAAACTGTTGAAAAATACTCTTTTTTAGAAGAATGTAAAAAAGGAACAGTTATATATGATCCAAACCAAAGTAAAGGAAAAATATTTGTTCTAAAAAGCGGAAGAGTTCAGCTTTATAAAATTGATTCATCAGGAAGAAAAATCATTTACACAATTCTTTCACCTGGAGAAATCTTTGGTGAACTTTATGAGTATCAAAATCTCAATTCAAATGAATATGCAGAATCAATAGATGATGTCACAATGTGCGTTATGGACAAAAAAGTTTTAGATGAACTGATTAACAAAAATCAGACTGTTCAGATAAAAATTCATAAATTATTAGGAATGAGGATGTATGAACTTGAGATGTTAGTTGAAGAGCTTGCATTTAAAACTGTTTATCAAAGGATGGTTTCGCTTCTTTTAAGACTCCACGATAAATTCTCTGTGAGAGTGAAAGAAAAAAACGGAAGATTAATAACAAAGATAAATATAAGCCTTTCTCACAATGACCTTGCGTCAATGATAGGTGCTACCAGAGAGGCAACTACTGTCGCTTTAGATAAACTGAAAAAAGAAGGAATCATAGATCTGGCAAGAAAAACAATATTTATACTTGATTATGATAGATTGAAAGAATTGAAAAATTAATGAAATAGTGTAGTTATTAGTATATCTGTCACATATTTAGAATAAAAAAAAGGGGAGTATAAAACTCCCCCTTTCCCCCGTATTTAAACTTAAGTATTAAAATCCAGTATACTGTCCAGTACAAGAATCATATTCTGCAGTCCATCCTGAAATTTGAGAATGAGTTCCGCTTATGGTATATCCTGCATTTCCATCTGTACAAGTTTGAGCAGTATATGTAATTGTCACATTTCTAGATACATTTAAAGCATTAGTTACAGTATTTGTACCATCAGTTAAATCACATTGGTCTGGACCAGGTCCACAAGTTGTATCAGTAGGTAGTTGTCCAAAATCTGCTGCGAAAGATTCAACAGCTGTAGCTGCATTTTTTATATCACTTCTTACTGCATCTCTATAAGCAGACTGCTTATATTTTGAGAATTGGGGGATAGCAATTGCTGCTAAGATAGCAATGATTGCTACAACGACCAAAAGTTCGATCAGGGTGAAACCCTTCTCGTTTTTTCTTTCTTCTACTCTGTTTTCCATCATGGAAACCTCCTTTAAAAATTTATTTGAATTTCTTTAATTTATATATGGAAGTATCGTG
>Ga0256832_1000500_pt1 | contig 25416 bp, 27 predicted proteins | sample 134614metaG_FD_190534 | JGI IMG/M metagenome (GOLD analysis project Ga0256832, IMG submission 190534) | Hydrothermal vent microbial communities from Lau Basin, Pacific Ocean - 134-614 | ecosystem: Environmental > Aquatic > Marine > Hydrothermal vents | place: Pacific Ocean: Lau Basin | collected... | reverse complement strand
GCATTCGGCTCCGAAACAGGCTTCGGGGTTGATGGTCGCGGGTGGGCGCCATTGCCATGACACGGGTCTTGACACTCATGACGGACCGGTGAGTGTAGCGGTCACGATCAGTGGAAGCGGTGGCCATCTTCAGTAGTGGAATGCGCACATCGAGGAGATCGGCATCATTCCCCGCTATGGGGGCGCGATCCTTCATGACTGCTGGGCTTCCTATCTCTCCTGCCCGCACTGCGGGCATGGCTTGTGTGGCTCGCATTTGCTGCGGGAGCTGACGTTCATTGTCGACGCCAATGACTATGCCTGGGCGCGCAACTTGAAGCGCCTGTTGCAGGAGGCCTGCAAGCAGGTTTCGCGGAAGCCGGACAAGTGTCTTGATGGCAGGGCCTATGTCCGACTGCAGAGGCGCTATCGCCCTATCATGACGCGAGGAGAGAGTTGCCACCCATCCCCCCAAACCCTTGTTTGCCCTCGATCCTCATGTGGCCTTCACCAACAACCGAGTTGAGCAGGATCTGCGCATGGCGAAGGTGAAGCAAAAGGTCTCCGGCTGTTTCCGTACGGAGCGCTATGCTCCGGCCTATTGCCGTATATCCAGCTTTCTGCAGACCATGGCCCATCAGGGTATCAATCCATGAATCGCTATTCAGATGGCTTTGGCTGGGGAGATAGGGGTGAGTAGATACGTGAGAACAAGAAACCAGCGAGGGCGCGTGTAATTCATGAATTTTCCGGGCTAAGCCTTTGAAATCAGGAAACGTCAAGCGAAATGAAGCGCGATTTCCCTGATTGCGTGAAGCGCCGTTCTCGCGGTAAGCAGTTGATTCATGCTAGAATATTAGGCTTTTAACATATACGGGAGAGATACCGTGGCAGTGGTCGAACTGAACAAAGACAATTTCGAGGAGACGGTGCGCGACAATAACTTCGTCATCGTGGATTTCTGGGCGCCCTGGTGCGGTCCCTGCCGGAGCTTCGCGCCAACCTACGAAAAAGTCTCCGAGGAATTCCCTGATATCGTCTTCGCCAAGGTCAACACCGAGGACGAACAGGAGATCGCCGCGCATTTCAACATCCGTTCGATCCCGACCCTGATGATCTTCCGTGACAATATCATCATCTACAGCGAGGCCGGCGCGCTGCCCGAGTCCGCGTTCCGCGAACTCGTCACCAAGGCCGGCGAGTTGGACATGGACGAGGTGCGCAAACAGGTGGAAGCGCAGCAGCAGTAATCGTGCCCGGGCGCGGCGGGTTGCCCGATGGCCCGTCGCGCATGCGAAATCGAACGCTTTCAAGCTCGAATCATCGGGATTTGCAGCGGCAAGCCGTTTCCCGGTTCGCTGCGTGCCGGATGGTCTTCCGCACCCCATGCCTTTCGTTCGCGGCGTTTTGCCGCCCGTCTTGCCGGATCCGGTATAATCCCCGCGGAAAGGACCCTTCCGGATGTCCGGTTTCGCGGTTATGCGATCGGCGAGGGCGAGTCCTGGCAAACGCGGCGATTCATCAAGGACCTGGCTTATCTTTAAATCGAGACTCGTTGCCGTGCCTTGCCTTGTAGACCGGCGGTCTATTGTATACTCGCCGCCCATGAATTTTCGGCCACTGCGACCGCCCCTCGCACCCGTGGGCGTCGGTGCGGACACTCGCCATGGAATGGACGATGACTCGCTTTCACGCCTGGCCCATGGGCGCGAGGAACGGTCTCGAAAACCCGAAAATTCATGGGCGACGAGTATAGAAAGCCATTGTCTGGCAAAGTGGGGTTTCTCCATGCTGGATGAACACGGGCTTTACCGGATCGCCGATTGGCGTTTCCGCTGGAGCTTCGATGCTCCGCAAGGACGTGCTGATCGATTCTGACGCAAGACGTCATGCCACGAATCGCTCAGCGCTTCCGTAATTATCTTTAATCATTGAGATGCCCAGGGACCTGGGCGGGCGGGGGGACTTGGCCACGCTCTGCTCTGGGAAGGTGGAGTTATGAATAGACAGAAAAAGCTCGTCGGGAATGACGGTGAAGAATTGGAATCCTTATCGCTGGACGCCGATTGCATCGCGGAGGAAAAACCCCGGCGGGGTCGGCCGGTATCCATCGCTGTATTGAAGCGGAAACTGGCTGAAGCCGAGCGTCGCGCGTCGGCGGAGCGCGAGAAGCGGCGCGCCCAGGTCAGCGAAGCGCGCGAAAAAGCGGCTCGCGCGGTGGCGGAAAAGATGGCCCTGCGTGGCGAGCTGGCCGCGGTGCGGCGCGAACTGAGCGAGCTGACGCGTCAATGGAATGCCGAGAAACGGGCGCAGGCGCGGGCGGAGAAGAAAGCCGCCGCATGGGAGCAAGCGCTGGCGCGGTTTCGCGAACGCTGGGAAAAGGAGTACCTGGCCCGAGAAAGCCGCGCCAAGCGTCGCGGCCCCGGGCGGCCGAAGAAACGGGGGCGACCCAAGGGTTCGAAGAACAAACCCAAGACGCCAGAGACCGAAACCTGAGCCGACGGATCCCGCGCTCCCGGACTCGAGCGCAACAGAATATACTCGTTGCCCATGGGCTTTCGGTTTTTCGAGACCGTTCCTCGCGCCCGTGGGCCAGGCGTGGAAGCGAGTCATCGTCCATTCCATGGCGAGGTTTCCGCACCGACGCCCACGGGTGCGAGGGGCGGTCGCTGTGGCCGAAAATTCATGGACGGCGAGTATACATCTTTCAAGCGACCGAGGTTCTCCGCATGCGGCATCCCTATCCCTGGCTCGATCCCGCGATCCTGGCAGGCCAACCGACCGTCGGCGCGATGCTCGATCTGTGCGAGGAGAACTATCGCCTGCTGTCGCGCCTGGTGCCGGGCATGCGTCAGCGTGGGCCGGGGGAGCGCGCGCGCGTCAGCCTCGGGGCCGAGTTGCAGGTGAGCATTCTGGAACAGACGCCGTATACCACCACGCTGCGTCTGACCTATCTGTTTTCCGATGGCGAGGCAGCTTCTTCGCGCGCCGACCCCGACGCCCGCCTGCGTCTCTACCATGACGCGCGGCAGATCGAGGTGCTCGACCTGCGCCAACAGGCCTTGCCGGTGGTCGCCGGCTATTGCGCGCCCTCCCTGCAAATCAAGTGGCGCTTGAACCTGTTTCTGTCGAAATGGCTGGGCTATTGTTGGCGCCGAGGCTACTGTTTCGACACGGCGGTCTTCCGCCTGCCTGACGAGAGTTGCGCCTGATGGGAAGGCGCGACCGGCGCGTAGTCCTTGGGTTTTCCGGCCCTCGCTTTTTGTCCTGGCACGCGGTTTTCCGCTGAAAAATACGGCTTCGATCCCTCTTCATATATTCACTCAATCGATTCGTCTGGAAACATAGAAAGTATTCACTTTAAACTGTAAGCATTTGCTTATATATTAAATAACGGAAAGCGGATGCAGTATCACCAAAGGCTTTCTTCGAAAACGGCTTACATCAACTTCCCTGTGAGGAGAACGAACATGAAAACAATCGCAAAGGCAGCTCTGGTTGCTGTGGTACTCGGCGCATCGGCTTCCGCCAACGCTTGGTGGGGTCCATGGAACGACGGCGGCTACGGCGACTACTACAACAACGGTTGGGGCAACGGCTGGGGCCGGGGCGCCGGTGATGTGGACGGATCCTTTAACATGAGCTTCAGCGGCCATGGTCGCGGTGATGCCTACGGGTCGGGCTATGGCTACAACGGCTGGCGCGGTTACAACGGCTGGTACCCGTACTACGCTCCTTATGGCTATGGTTATCCGCCGGTACCGCCGGTAGCGCCCGTCGCACCGGTGGCTCCGGTCGCTCCCGCGGCCCCGGCCGCTCCCGCGGCTCCGTCGGCGCCCGCCGCACAATAAGTCGCAAGAAAGGGAGCCGCGTGGCGTGGCTCCCTTCTCGTGAAAGCGTAACGAAAGGACTTTCGCACAGGGACGTGGCATACGAATTCGAGAGGGTAGGATCATGAAGAAACTTGCACTTGCCGTGGCGCTGGCTGCCCTGGGCAGCGCGGGCGCCGCCAACGCTTGGTGGGGCGATAACGGTTGGGGTAATGGCTGGGGCAACGGTTGGGGTGACGGCGCCGGCGATGTCGACGGTTCCTTCAGCATGAGCTTCAGCGGCCATGCCCGCAGCGATGTCTATGGTTCGGGTTATGGCTACAACGGTTGGCGTGGTTATGGTTACGACGCGCCGTATTGGGCCTATGCTCCCTATCCCTATGCGGTGGCTCCGGCGGTGGCCGCTCCGCTGGTCACGGCGCCGGCGGTGGCCGCTCCTCAACTGACCGAGGAGCAGAAGGCTCAGATGCAGGCCCAGGCGAAGGCTTACCAGGAGGCGCAGGCCAAGGCGTATCAGGCCGCGGTCGAGGCGCAGCGCAAGATGGCCGAGCAGATGGCTCAGGCCGCGCCGGTGGTCAGCGCGCCGGTGATGCCGGCTTTCACCCCGCCCACGCCTCCGGCTCCGCCGTCGATGCCGCAGTTCGCTCCGCCGACGCCGCCTGCTCCTCCGGCGATGCCGGATTTCTCGGCCGAGATGGCCAAGGCGCAGGCCGAGCGTGATGCCATGCTGAAGGAGATGCAGCAGCGTCAGGCCCAGGCGATGGCCGAGATGGAAAAACGTCGCGCCGAGATGGAGAAGCGCATGGAAGAGGCGCGCAAGGCGGCTTTTGAGAGCCGCACGGTCTCGGCCGACAAGAAGACGGATGCAAAGCAGAACTGCAGCAGCTGATCCGGCTTGTCATATCGCGTGGAGAAGAGCGCGTTCCCGGCAACGGGGCGCGCTTTTTTCGTATACCCGCCGCCCATGAATTTTCGGCCACTGCGACCGTCCCTCGCACCCGTGGGCGTCGTTGCGGAAACTCGCCATGGAATGGGCTGTGACTCGCTTCCGCGCCTGGCCCACGGGCGCGGGGAACGGTATCGAAAATCCGAAAGTTCATGGGCGATGAGTATAGTTGACTTTTTTCATGATCTTGGGTGATGTCACCCTGCGTCATGAGCGTTGATCACTCGTGCCTCACGGATTCATGTGGCGCCCGCCCGCGTCAGGCGGGCATACAGCAGCGGCAGGCGTTTTGGCAGTTCGGCGGGGTTGCGGATGACGACATAGCCGCCATTGCCGAACAGCCACGGCAGGTAGTCGTTGCCTTTTTCGTCGATCGTGACGCAGAAGGCTTGCAGGCCGAGGCGACGCGCCTCGATGACGGCCTGGCGGGTGTCCTCGAGACCATGACGGCCTTCGTAGTGGTCGAGGTCGTTGGGTTTTCCGTCGGTCAGGATCAGCAGCAGGCGGCGGTTGGCGGCTTGGTCCTGGAGCTGTCGGGCGAGGTAGCGGATGCCGGCGCCGAGGCGGGTGTAGTAACCGGGTTTGATGGCGTCGATACGGCCGCGTATGTCGGCATCGTAGCGTTCGTCGAAGCGCTTGAGTTGATGTATCCGGATCGGGTCGCGCTTGCGCGACGAGAAACCCCACAGGCCGAAGCGGTCGCCGGTGGCGTGCAGGCTTTCGGCAAACAGGTAGAGTGAGTCCCGGATCACGTCGATCACCTGGTGATGGTCGTCGATGTAGGCGTCGGTCGAGAGCGAGAGGTCGGCGAGCAGGCCGCAGGCGAGGTCGCGCGCGCCGGCGCGCAGTTCGCGGTACAGGCCGTCGGCGCCGACGCCGTGGCCGGCGGCGCGGTCGCTGGCGTAGCGCAGGTAGGCGTCGATGTCGATTTCCTGGCCGTCGGCTTGGGCGCGATGCCAGATGCGCGCCGGGGCAAGCGCCTGGAACTGGTTGCGCAGGCGATGGGCGATGCGTTCGAGGCGTTGCGGCAGTTCGCGTGGGGTGGCGTCGGCGGCCTGCATCTCGAACACGCGGCAGTGGTCGGGGAGCAGGGCCTGTTTCTTCCAATCCCATTCGGGAAGCAGCAAGCCGTCGCTGAGGATCAGGTCGTCGGCGCTTTCCGGGGGCAGGTCGAGATCGAATTTCAGGCGGATCGCGCTGGCCTTGCGTTCCCGCGCGACCGAGAGTTTGTCGAGCTCGCGCGCAACCTGTTCGGCGCGTTCGGCGTCCTCCTCGTCTTCCGTTCCACGGTCGACGTTGACGAACTCCCCGAACGAGAAGATGTTTTCCATGCGTACCGTGATCAGGCCGCGCTCCTGTTCCGGCATGCGCACGCGCTCGGCCTGGCGTTTGGCGATATCCTCGATTGGTTTGGATGGCGCGCCGTCACCGCGTTCCTCGCCGTCGGGCAGGGCCGGTGGCGCGCTGAGCACGCCGGGCGGGTGCGGGTGTAGCCACAGGGGTACCGGGGCGGGCGGGCGGCGGGTTTCGGGCAGACCGTCCGAGGGCTGTTCGGGATGGCGCAGCGCCGCGCGGATGCGTTGCTCGGCAAGGCGGTCCTCTTCGCGCAGTGAGTCTGCTTGCGGGCGTTGCGCCAGGTGGGCCTCGACCAGCCGCCGATAACGGGCGTTCAGGCCCGGCCAGCGGCGTAGCGCCTGCCGGGTGAGTTCCCGGTAGTGGTTCAACCAGTCGCTGTCGCGTGGGCGATCCAGCGCGGCGAGCGCGGCGAGCCAGAAGTAGAGATCCCGGTTCAGTCGGCGGCTGGCGAAGCCGGCGATCTCGACGGGCAGATGCAGGGCGTCGTCATCGCGCCACGCCAGTTCGACGCGTCCGCCGATGCCGGCGACGCGTTGCAGCCAGCCGCGCCGGTTGCGCGCGGCGGTGGCGTCGGCGCTTTCGATGCGCAGGCCGGCGTCGCCGCCGAGGGCGCGGAAGTAGATGCTCAGTGTTTGTCGGACCTCGGTCAGGCGTACCGCTTGATCGGGATGGCGGGTATCGGCGATGCGCGTGATCAGACGATGCCACAGGGCGCCGACGTATTCTTCCATCTCAGGCGGGCCTCCGCGCGCTGGTCGGGCGCGCCACCGGCGGCTCGGAGAAGCTCAGCGCGCGCTCGCCGTCGACCCAGGTCAACAGGGGCGCGCGCCGATGGGGGCGCTGTACCCCGGCGCAGGCGCTCAGGCATTGGCCGCATTGGGTGCAGCTGAACATGCCGCGCTTCAGGCCGCGCGGTTTCAGGCGCATCGGGCAGGCGTTGTCGCAGGCGTTGTTGCATGCCTGGCAGGCGCGCGCGCGGGTGGTATCGAAGCCGACCACCATGGCGCGCGGGTTGGCCATCCAGGCCAGGCTCTGGAAGACTCCGACGGCGCAGCCGAAGCGGCAGAACAGGTGGCGCGCGAGGGTGAATTCGATGACGAAGACCGAGGTCGCGGCGGTGAGAAACAGGAATTGATTGCGGGTCGGTTCGCCGTGCAGCAGATTGGCGTAGACCTCGGCCGGTGGCAGCAGATAGGTCAGCAGCGTCAAGGCCCACAGAAAGGAGAAGAACAGGATCGCCAGCGCGGTGGGGATCCACCAGCGGCGGTTCGGCCGCAGACGCCGGCCATCGGCGCGGAGCTCGGGCAGGGGCTTGCGCTCCCAGATCGATGGCTTGCCGCTGGCGCGCAGCATCAGTCCGTTGATGGTTTCGACCACCGAGAAGTGGGGGCATAGCCAACCACAGTACAGGCGGCCCCAACGCCACGCGGTATAGAGCAGCCCGCCGGCGATCAACGCCAGCGGCAGAAAGCCGCGCACCACCAGGTTGACGAGCATCCCGGCGGTGCTGTCTCGTCCGGCGATGAAGCCGTCGATGCCGAGCGTCCAGTCATGGCCGAAGAGGATGAAGTGGCCTAGGTTCAGGTCCAGGCGCAGGATGTCCAGCGGCGGCGCGAGCACGAACAGGGCGAAGAAGGCGGTACGCGTGGCGAGACGGCGGCGTTGCAGGGTGTGCGGATCGGTTTTCATTGCGGGCAGTCCGGAGGCAATGGGCGGCCGATCAACGGATAGCGCCAGCACTGGCCGGCGAGCGCGCGCACCAGGCCGATCATGCCGAACAGGATGAGGGTGGAATGGGCCATCGTGAAGTAGGTGATCGCGATCGCCCAGGTGTACGGGCCATGGTAGCCGCCGAGCAGCAGGATCATCGCGTTGGCGACGATCAACAGCATGCCGGCCCAGAGGCTTGCGGAAAGGGTTTGTTGCAGGTGGCTGCGCGCCAGCGGCGGGGCGTCGCGATGGCGGCGCCAGAGCGCCAGCAGCACGAGGAAGGCGATGCCGGGAATCAGCAGCAGGTTGGCCAGATACAAGCCTTCGGCAAGGATCGCCAGGCGGGTGCCGGGACGCTCGTCATTCATCGAAGAGGGCATCGACCACCTCCATCAAGGCGTTCAGGGTTTCGGCGTCGTCACTCAATGGCTCGACGATGGCGGCGCGGCACGCGGCGTGCGCCGGGTAGCCGCTGCCGATCAGGGTCGCCGCGTAGACCAGCAGGCGGGTGGAGGCGGCTTCTTCCAGATCATGGTTCTTCAGCAGGCGCAGGGATTCGGCCAGTCGCACCAGACGGGCGGCAAGCACGGCGTCGATGCCGGTCTCCTCGATCAGCACGCTTTTTTCCAACTCCGGGTCGGGAAAATCGAAGGTCGACGCAATGAAACGCTGGCGCGTCGAGGGCTTCAGGTTCTTCAGCAGGTTCTGGTAGCCGGGGTTGTACGAGATCACGAGCATGAACTCGTCGGGCGCGCGCAGGGTTTCACCGGTACGCTCGATCGGCAGGATGCGGCGGTCGTCGGTCAGCGGGTGCAATACCACGGTGGTGTCCTTGCGTGCCTCGACCACCTCGTCGAGGTAGCAGATCGCGCCCTCGCGCACCGCGCGGGTCAGCGGGCCATCGCTCCAGTAGGTGCCGGAATCCCCGATCAGGTGACGCCCGACGAGGTCGGCGGCGGTCAGATCGTCGTGGCACGAGACGGTGTACAACGGGCGTCCGAGACGCGCCGCCATGTGCTGGACGAAGCGGGTTTTGCCGCAGCCGGTCGGCCCTTTGATCAACAGCGGGAGTTGGTTGTTCCAGGCATGCTCGAACAGGGTCACCTCGTCGCCCTGCGGCGCGTAGAAGGGAATCTCGTCGCTCATTGGGCGGTCTCCGTTGGTTGAACTCAGTAGCTGGAAAGAAAAGCGTAGCCGATCAGCGAGGCCGGGAGGAGCAGCCACAACGTGACCACCCAGCGCCATGCGCCGCGCACCCGGCGCAGGCCCATGAAGAAATCCCCGATCAACTGTCCCTTCAGCAACGCGATGCCGAGCACGGTCATCGAGAGCGTTGCGACCGGCAGGCCGATCCGGTCGTTGAAGCGGCCCAGCGCCCAGGTCAGCAGGGTCAGGCCGATCAGCAACAGATAGATGATAGTACAGGGGCGGACAAGGGCATTGCGACGGGTCGTTGTCATGGTCTCACCTCATTACGTAGACCAGCGGAAACAGGATGATCCATACCAGATCGACCATATGCCAGTAACTCGCGCCGGTTTCGACGCCGGTGTATGCGCTCGCGCTGTAGCCGCCGCGCCGCGCCTTCAGCGCCACCGCGGCGAGGATGACCATGCCCATCAGCACATGCATGAAATGGAAGAAGGTCAGTGACAGATAGAACATGTAGAAGGTGTTCGTGCTCAGGGTCACGCCGGCGGAAAAATGGTGATGGTACTCCATCGATTTGACCACCAGGAACACCCCGCCCATCGCGATCGCCGCGCCGAGCCAGCGCGCGCAGCTTCGCTGATGGTCGTCGCGAATCGCGGCCACCGCGCGCACCACGAAATAACTGCTGGTGATCAGCGCCAGTGTATTGATCAGCGCATAGTTGCTGTTCAACGTCTGTTGATAGCGGTTGAACAGTTCGACGTGCTGCGCCCGGGTAAAGGCGTAGGCGGCGAAGAATACCGCAAACACCCCGAGTTCGGCGCAGATGAAGATCCAGATCGCCAGGTCGCCGGGCGGCTGTCTGTTTTTTTCCGTCATGTCGGATGCGAATACCGGGTGAAAAAAAAGGAAAAGCGGAAGGCCTTACGAAAAACCGCCGGTCTCCAGGCGGAAACCAGCGGTTTCGATCGCCGCGAACCTCCCTGTCCGCGGAAGGTCGGCGTCAGGCGTCGACCTCGACCTTTTCGGCCACTTCCGGCTCGTCGGTGCCGGCGAAGAAGCTCACCACATAGATCACCAGACCGATCAGGAAGACCGCGCCGGCGAGCTCGCGCAGCCAGTAGAACAGCGAGATCTTGTCCTGTACGGTCATGAAGTCCAGCGGCTGGTCGGAGTAGCGCTGCAAATAGGTTTGCAGGATGCCGGCTCCCGTCAGGAACAGTGTGATGAACACCATCGAGACCGTCATCAGCCAGAACGACCACATCTCCAGCACCTGCGAGCGTGGGCTGTTGGCCGCGCGGCGACCCCGCAGCATCGGCATGGCGTAGGAGATCATCGCCAGCACGATCATCACATAGGCGCCGTAGAACGCCATGTGGCCGTGCGCGGCGGTGATCTGAGTGCCGTGAGTGTAGTAGTTGACCGGAGCCAGGGTGTGCAGGAAGCCCCACACGCCGGCGCCGAGGAAGGCCATCACCGCGGTACCCAGGGCCCACAGCACGGCGGCCTTGTTCGGATGGTTGCGGCGACGACGGTTGACCATGTTGAACGCGAAGATGGTCATCATGAAGAACGGAATCGGCTCCATCGCGGAGAAGATCGAACCCCACCATTGCCAGAACGCCGGCGTGCCGATCCAGTAATAGTGGTGCCCGGTTCCGATCAGACCGGTGATCAGCGTCATGGCGATGATCACATACAGCCATTTCTCGATCACCTCGCGGTCGACGCCGGTGGTCTTGATCAGGATGAAGGCCAGGATCGAGCCGAGGATCAGTTCCCAGACGCCTTCCACCCAGAGATGGACGACCCACCACCAGTAATACTTGTCGAGGACCAGATTCTCCGGATTGTAGAACGAGAACAGAAAGAACACCGCGAGCCCGGTGAGACCGATCAGCAGCACCAGATTGACCACCGTCTTGCGGCCTTTCAGGATCGTCATGCCGATGCTGAACAAAAACGCCAGCGCGACGACGACGATGCCGAGCTTGGTGATCGTCGGTTGTTCGAGGAACTCACGGCCCATCGTCGGCAGCAGATCGTCCTGGGTCAGCTTGGCGAGGTCGGAGTACGACAGCAGCAGATAGCCGACGATCGTCGCCGCGCCGGCGGCGAGGAAGATCCAGAACATCAGTTTCGCCAGCCACGGGGCGACCAGTTCACGTTCCGCCTCTTCGGGCACCAGGTAGTAGGCCGAGCCCATGAAGCCGAACAGCAGCCACACGATCAACAGGTTGGTATGTACCATGCGCGCCACGTTGAACGGGATCTCGGGGAACAGGAAGTCTCCAACCACGTATTGCAGGCCCATCACCAGGCCAAACAGGATCTGTCCGACGAAGAGTCCGATGGCCGCGATGAAATAGAGTTTCGCGACCGACTGGGATTGGTATTTCATTGGCTATTCTCCTCCTCAGCCCTTGATATTCGGGGGCCAGCTTCTGACCGTTTTGATGCCCGATGCGTATTTCAGGAATTGCGCCACGGCTTCGAGTTCCTCGTCGCTGAGGTTGAACTGCGGCATGCTGCGACGACCCGGGACGCCATCGACCGGGCGGCTCTTGATGAAGGCTTTGATCGCCTCGGTACTGTTGCCGAAGCGTTTGTAGACGTTACCCAACTCCGGCGCGAAATAGGCGCCCTCGCCGAGCAGTGTATGGCAGCCAATGCAGTCATGGGTTTCCCAGACGCGCTTGCCCTTCGCCACGATCGGCGTCAGGGCCTCGTGGTTGTCGCGCTTGGGAAACTCCTGATGACTGGCAAAGGTCAATGCCAGGAACAGCAGGAAGAAGAACACGCTGCCACCATAAAAGATGTTGCGCGCCATCGACTTGGTAAAGGTTTCCGACATGCTCGCCCCTCCGTATCTCGAGTGAAAAGTGTATAGTGACGCCTCCCCCGGACGAACGGGCAACGTCGTCCGGGTGGATCGGTGGCGGCTATGTGCGCATGAGAGCACAGGCCAATAGACGGCGCTTTGATGATGGTCAATTGAATGGATGAGGATGAGAAAGAACGAGCATCACGATCATGAAGACGGCAAGCTGATCGAGCGGCTGCGCGAGGCGCCGTTGTTCTCGAGGCTTTCCGATGAACAACTGGCGCGGATCGCGCGGCATGCGCGGATCCTGCGTTTGGACGAGGGCCAGACCCTGTTTCAGCAGGGTGAGCCGGCAAGCCATTTCTTCCTTGCCTGCGACGGGCGCATCAAGCTGTACCGCATGTCGCCGGAGGGCAACGAGAAGATCATCGAGATCATTCGCGAGCACCGGGTGTTCGCCGAGGCCCTGATGTTCAACGAGGCCGAGCGCTACCCGGTCAGCGCCGCCGCTCTGGTGCCGAGTCGCGTGATTGCGATCCAGTCGGCCGATTTCGCGGCGATGCTGCATGAATCCAGCGAGACCTGTTTCCTGTTGCTTGGTGATCTGAGCCAGCGCCTGCACGGCTTGATCCGCGAGATCGACGACCTCAGCCTGCGCACCGGCGCGAGCCGCGTGGCCTTCTATATCCAGACCCAGCTCGCCGAGGAACACGACAGCTTCCTTCTCGATATCTCCAAGAGCGCGCTCGCCGCGCGGCTCTCGATCAAGCCGGAGACCTTCTCGCGTATCGTTCGTTCGCTGAGCGAGAAAGGTATAATCTCGGTCAAGGGACGCAAGATCACCGTCCACAATCGTCGGGCATTGCGTGAGATCGCGGGCTGATGAGGTATCGCGTCTCCGTTTCTTCTCCGGCGGCTTCCAATTCTTCAAGGAGTAACGATGTCTCATCCCAGTACCATCAAGAAATGCATCTTCCCGGCGGCGGGGTATGGCACGCGTTTCCTGCCGGCCACCAAGGCGATGCCGAAAGAGATGCTGCCGGTGGTCGACAAGCCCTTGATCCAGTATGGAGTGGAAGAAGCGATGGCCGCTGGGATGACCGACATCGGCATCATCACCGGGCGCGGCAAGCGGGCGGTGGCCGACCATTTCGATATCAGCTATGAGTTGGAGCATCAGATCAGCGGCACGCCGAAGGAAGATCTGCTGAAGGACATCCGGCGGGTGATCGACGAGTGCACCTTCTCCTACACCCGTCAGATCGAGATGCTGGGTCTTGGGCATGCCATCCTGACCGCGCAGACCCTGGTCGGCGAGCAACCGTTCGGCGTGATCCTCGCCGATGACCTGTGCATCGACGACAACGACGGCGTGATGAGCCAGCTGTTGCGGATCTATGTCAAGTACCGTTGCAGCGTGGTTGCGATTGAAGAGGTCGATCCGAACGAGGTCGACAAATACGGCGTCATCGACGGCAAGGAGATCGAGGCCGGCGTGTTCAAGGTCGATGGCATGGTCGAGAAGCCCGCGGTCGACGACGCGCCGAGCCATCTGGCGATTATCGGTCGCTATATCCTGACGCCGGAGATCTTCGATATCCTGCGACGCACGCCCCCCGGAAAGAACGGCGAGCTCCAGATCACCGATGCGTTGCAGGTGCAGGCGCGGGAGAACATGGTGCTGGCCTGCCGCTTCGATGGGCGTCGCTTCGACTGCGGCAGCGTCGACGGCTTCGTCGAAGCCACCAATTTCTTTTACGATCGTCGCCGCGCCGCGGCGGGGGAAGTCCGGCCATGATCGCATCGAAAACCTGGTTGCCATGCTTGTTGTTGTTCTGCCTGCCGGCGTTGGCCGGCGCCGGCGTGGACCGGCGTGGCGAGGAAGGGATCGCCGCCTACTACTCCGATGTTTTCCAAGGACGCAAGACCGCAAGCGGCGCGCGCTACGACAAGCGCGCCCTGACCGCCGCGCACAACCATCTGCCGTTCGGCACCCGGGTGCGCGTCACCAACCTGAAGAACGGGCAATCGGTGGTCGTTACCATCACCGACCGCGGTCCGCGCGGCGGACGGCGCATCATCGACCTGTCGCGCGCCGCCGCGCGACGCATCGGGTTGATCCACGAGGGGATCGGGCGGGTACGCATCGAGGTGCTCGAAGAGCCGGCGCGATGAGTCGGCTCGTATTACCGCGCCTGATCGTCTTCGACTGGGATGGGACCCTGATGGACTCCGAGGCCCAGATCGTCGAATGCATGCGTCAGGCCGCCGCCGACATGGGCTGGGAAGCGCTCGACGCGCGACGCATCCGCGACATCATCGGTCTCGGCCTGGTGCAGGCGGTCGCCGCGCTCTATCCCGAGCGCGACGCGGCGGGTCACCGCGCGATGGCCGACCGCTACCGTTTCCATTTTCTCAGCGACGACCTCGAGCGATCGGCCTTGTTTCCCGGCGCGCGCGAGGTGCTCGAAGGCCTTGCCGACGATTACCTGCTCGCGGTCGCCACCGGAAAGGGACGACGCGGGCTCGACAAGGTGCTCGAGGCCACCGGGCTGCGGGAATTGTTCCACGCCACCCGTTGCGCCGACGAGACCGAATCCAAGCCGCATCCGCGAATGCTCCATGAATTGATGGACGAGCTCGGCGCGATGCCGCATGAGACCCTGGTGATCGGAGATACCGAGTTCGATATGCAGATGGCGCGCAACGCCGGAGCCGCCGCGCTGCCGGTCAGCTATGGCGCGCATGACATCGAGCGCCTGAAACCCTATGCTCCCGGCATCCACCTCGATGACATCCGTGAACTGCCGCAATGGCTCAAGACGAAGGAACCCGCATGAAGACCAAAGACGAGCAGGACAGCCATCCACAACCCAGCCATTGGGAGCGCCAGCTGATCCAGAAACTGGTGCTCGAACAGCAGGCCGAAAACCGCCGCGCGCGGCGATGGAGCAATTTCTTCAAGCTCGCGATGCTGGTCTACCTCGTGGCGCTGTTGTTGTTGATGAACAAACAGTGGTTCGACTTCAGCGGGGGCAAACTGGGCCTGAAGAAACACACCGCGGTGGTCGATCTCAGCGGCGTGATCGCCGCCGGGCAGGCCGCGAACGCCGATGACGTCATCGCCGGCCTGCGTGACGCCTTCGAAGACAAGCGGACCCAAGGCGTCGTGCTGCGCGCCAATTCCCCGGGAGGCAGTCCGGTGCAGTCCAGCCTGATCAACAAGGAGATCCGGCGGCTGCGCAAGAAATACCCGGACATCCCGATTCATGCCGCGGTCGGCGACCTGTGCGCCTCCGGCTGTTACTACATCGTCTCGGCGGTCGACAAGATCTATGTGGACGAATCCTCGATCGTCGGTTCGATCGGCGTGCGCATGGATGGTTTCGGCTTCGTCGACGCGATGAAGAAACTCGGCGTGGAGCGTCGTCTCTTCACCGCGGGGGAACACAAGGGCCTGCTCGACCCCTTCGAACCGCTGCGTGAGGATGAGAAAGCCTTCGTCGAAGACCTGCTGCGCCGGGTGCATCAGCAATTCATCGATGTCGTCAAGGCCGGTCGGGGTCAGCGCCTCGCGGACGATCCCAAGCTGTTCAGCGGCCTGTTCTGGACCGGTCGCCAGGCCATCGAACTCGGCCTCGCCGACGAGATCGGCAGCGCCGGCTCGATCGCGCGTGATGTCTTCAAGGCCGAGAAGATCGTCGACTTCACTCACAAGGAAGACCTCTTCAGTCGTCTCGCCGACCGTGTCGGCACCCGCATCGGCCAGGCCCTGGTCGAACCGGGCGGGCTCTCCGGACTGCGTTGATCCCCCATCGGCGGCTCCTGCTCGCCACCTCGCCAGGTTTTCCCGTGGAAGAGCGGGGCTTGTCACTCCCGTGACAGCCTCCGTCGCCCGGGAGGAGAGACAATTGCCACTGAGCCTTGTTCCACGCATTGAATCGCGTATCGGCGTCACCATATCCAGACGCAGGTTCCAAGGAATCGAATCGGGAAGTTCCGTAACAAACCAAGATTGGAGTGAATCATGAGTGAAGAAATCAAGGTGAGCCATGTAGAGCTCAACGACGAGACCATACGCAAGATCGGACCCTATACGCTGGTGACCGGCATCCTGCTGGTGTTGCTCGGCACCGCCGGCATCATCATGCCGGGGCTGATGTCGCTGTTCACCACCTCGTTCATCGCCGCGCTGTTTCTGATCGGCGCGGCCTTCTGGGGCTACCATACCTGGAAATCCAACCCGCGCAGTGTCATCGACTGGCTGAAGCCGGCGTTGTTGCTGCTGTCCGGCGGCCTGATGCTGTTCTATCCGCTGGCCGGCGTCGCCGCGGTCGGCCTGATGCTGGCGATGTATCTGCTGCTGGACTCGTTCGGCAGTTTCGCCCTGGCGCAGGCCTTACACCCGGCCAAGGGCTGGGGCTGGATGGCCTTCAACGGGGTCGTTTCGCTGGTGTTGGCGATCCTGTTCCTGATCGGCTGGCCGGCCACCTCGATGCTGCTGGTGGGCATCTATGTCGGCATCAGCCTGATCTTCGATGGATGGGCCTTGGTGTTCCTCGGCTGGGCCTTCCGCAAGGGAAAGCTGAACGCGCAGATCAAGGCGAGCATCGAAGAGGTCGAGAAAACAATCGATGAGGGTGTGAAACCCGCCTGATCCGATCGTTTATTGCCAATCGATAAGACCCGGGTCGATAGCCCGGGTTTTTTTCGGGAAGGCGGAAAAATTCGTCAAGATTGACCGGTCGGTATAGTCGGGCATCCCGCAGTCCAGGTGCCTGGAGTTCCTGGATCGGTGCTTCCCTGATGCGATCAAGAACAACGCTAACGCTCATGACGAGGGGTGGCATCGCCCAAGATCATGAAAAATCAACGATTTGTCATGCTTGCACCTTTCCACCTTCGTAGCGACGGCGGTGCCGCGCAATTGCGTCGCTGCCCGATCCGCGGTACTTGATCGGGCCTGCGCCTGGTCAGGTCCATATCATTTCAGCTGGTTGGTTGAGTGGTTACGGTATTTTCACATTAAGCTGGTTACCCGCTTGTCAGCGTATCCGTCATCCTGTTCAGGCCTTGGGCGGGCCCACCGGGCGGGTATCCACGAGGAGAAAAAATCAATGAAGAAATCGATGCTTTGGCTTTGCCTGGCGTTCGCCTCGCTGTTTCATTCGGCCTGGGCCGAGTCACCGGGTTCCCGCCAGGGGGTGTTTCTGTCCGGCGGCAGCGGGCAGGACGACATCGATATCTTCCGTCTCGCCTGGCGCTACCGGCCCGGCGGCGCTTTGTTCTGTCTCGCCGGCCATTGTTTCGATGGCTACTATGAAACCTCACTGGGCTATTGGAACGGCAATCGGAACGATATCGGGGTAGTGGCGTTTTCGCCGGTTCTGATGCACGAATTCAAGCATGTGGGCAAGCGCTTCCATCCCTATGTCGAGGCCGGCATCGGCGCCGCGTTGCTGTCACACACGCGCATCGACGATCGCAATCTGAGCAGCGGTTTCGTATTCGAGGATCGGATCGGCGTCGGCCTGCGTTCGCGTCACCTGGATGTCGGATTTCTTCTCATGCACTACTCGAATGCCGGCTTGAAGGCTCCGAACAATGGCCTTTCGATGGCCATGGTGACGCTCGGTTACTGGTTCTGACGTTTGGATTCCGCGATCGCGCGGACGCGTTCGCGGCGCAGGCGCGCGCGGAAGGCGTCGCCTTGCAGGCCGGCCTCGACCAGCGGTCGCGTGGCGACCGCGCGCGCGGCGCGGTGGGCCGCGCGCAGGATCCCGGCCTGGGGATAGGGCCGGTTCTCCAGCCCGGTGCGCCCCTGGGCATCGGCCTGGCAGGCGAGCGCGAAGCGTTCTACGTTGTCGGGCTGGCGGAAGCCGTCCAGCGCCTCCAGGACTGTTAACAGGGTGCGTGGTCGCAGCTCGGCGATGCGGTGGCAGTGGGTATGGTTCCGGCAGGTCGCGACGGCGAGCCGGCGCCATGCCTTGGGCACGCGCAGGCGTTGGCACAGGGCTTCGAGCGGGGCCTGCCCGAGCGCTTCATGGCCGTGGTGGCTGGGCCAGCGCTCGGGATCGGTCAGCGCCTTGCCGAGGTCGTGGGTCAGCGCGGCGAAGGCGATTCTCGGGTCGTCGCTGAGTTCACGCGCGCGGCGCAGCGCAAGCAGGCTGTGTACGCCGGTGTCGATCTCCGGATGGTAGCGGGGCGGCTGCGGCACCCCGAACAGGGCGTCGAGTTCCGGCATCACCACGGCGAGCGCGCCGCAGGCGCGCAGATCTTCGAAGAAGCGCGCTGCCTCGGGTTCGCGCAGGGCGCGCTGGATCTCGCTCCACAGGCGTTCGCCATCGATTTCGGCCAGCCGTGGCGCGAGCGCGCGCATCAGCGCCTGGGTCTCCGACGCGATGACAAAGCCCAGCGGGGCGTAGCGGGCGTGCAGCCGGGCGACGCGCAAGATCCGCGCCGGGTCGTCGCCGAAGGCGTCGGAGACGTGGCGCAGGCGGCGTTGGGCAAGGTCGTCCCGGCCGCCAAACGGGTCGATCAGCTGGCCCTGTTCATCGCGCGCCATCGCGTTGATGGTCAGGTCGCGCGCGGCGAGATCGCCGTACAGCGCCGGTTCAGGGAAGCCGGATGGGATGCGCAGACCGACCGGCGCTGGGCGCGGCAGGGCGTGTTCCTCGTGATGCTCCGGGTCGAGGAAAATCGGAAAGTCCTTGCCCACCGGCACGAAGCCGGCGGCGAGCAGGGTGGCCGCGTCAGCCCCGGTGACCAGCCAGTCGCGATCCTGGACGGGCAGGCCGAGCAGGGCGTCACGCACCGCGCCGCCCACCAGCCAGCGGCGCATCAGAAATCACCCCACAGGGTTTGCGCGGCGGCGAGCAGCGCGAGTGGCGCGGTCTCGGTACGCAGCACGCGCGTGCCGAGGCGCACGGCGATGAAGCAGTGTTCCCCGACGGCTCGTTCGATCTCGTCTTCGGCGAGGCCGCCTTCCGGGCCGACCAGAAAGGCCAGTTCCTCAGGGCGGGGTTCGCGCAGCGCGGAAAAACGTTGTCCGGCGCGTGGATCCAGCAGCAGCCGCGGCGCGCCACGAGCTTCGCTCAATGCGTGCGCGAACGGCAGGACCGGGTCCAGTTGCGGCAGGCGGTTGCGTCCGCTCTGCTCGCAGGCGGCGACAAGCACGCCGTGCCAATGGCGCTGGCGGCGTGCCAGGCGTTCAGTGTTCAGGCGTACCACGCTGCGCGCGGTGCGAGTCGGCGTGATACGCGTGACCCCGAGCTCGACGGCTTTCTGAATCGCGAAATCCATGCGTTCCCCCTTCGACAGACCGAGCAGCAAGTGAGCGGGCAGTTCCGCCGGCGGTTCGTCGGGCAGCGCGCGCAGGCGCCGCGCGCGCGCCCTGCGTGGGGTGACTTCGATCAGTTCGGCGAGTTGCGCGTGACCGTCGCCATCGAACAGTTCGATGGTGGCTCCGGGACGCAGACGCAAGACCCGGGCGACATGGCGGGCGGCGCCGTCGGGCAAGGCGAGGGCTTCGTCGCCGGGCAGTTCGGGAACATGGAAGCGGGGCGCGCGCATCAGCGGGTCGCCAGCTCGATGCCCTCGCCGGCGATCTCGGCGAGCAGATGGATCTGTTCGGCGGTGATGACATAGGGCGGCATGAAGTAGATCACGTTGCCGAGCGGGCGTAGCAGCGCGCCCCGCGACAGGGCGTGCCGGTAGACGGTCAGGCCGCGTCTTTCCCTCCAGGGGTAGGGCGTGCGCGTGGCCTTGTCCCGAACCATCTCGATCGCCAGGATCATGCCGGTCTGGCGCACCTCGGCGATGTGTGGATGATCGTTCAGCGCGGCGGTGGCCTCGCCCATCACGCGCGCCAGCTCGCGGTTGCGCGCGAGCACGTCGTTCTCGGCGAAGAGCTCGAGGCTGGCCAGCGCGGCGCGACACGCCAGCGGGTTGCCGGTATAGCTGTGCGAATGCAGGAAGGCGCGCAGCGTGGCGTAGTCGTCATAGAAGGCTTGGTAGACTCCGGAGGTGGTCATGACGACCGAGAGTGGCAGGTAGCCGCCGGTCAGTCCTTTCGACAGGCACAGGAAGTCCGGCGTGATGGCGGCCTGTTCGCAGGCGAACAGGGTGCCGGTGCGACCGAAGCCGACCGCGATCTCGTCGGCGATCAAATGGACTTCGAGTTCATCGCACAGCGCGCGCAGGCGGCTCAGGTAGATCGGCGGATACATGCGCATGTTGCCGGCGCACTGCACCAGCGGCTCGACGATCACCGCGCTGATCTCGTCGGCCTGCGCGCGCAGGATGGTCTCGATCTCGGCGAAACGGCGCAGCGCGTGTTCCTCGCAGCTTTCGCCGGGATCGCGTTCGAAACAGTCGGGCGAGGGCGCGGTGATGACCTCCATCAGCAGCGGTTGGTAGGTCTCTTTGTACAGCGCCACGTCGCCGACCGCGAGCGCGCCGAGGGTTTCGCCGTGGTAGCTGTTCGACAGGGTGACGAAGCGATGTTTGCCGGCACGTCCCAGGTTGCGCCAGTAGTGGTAGCTCATCTTCAGCGCGGCCTCGATCGCCGACGAGCCGTTGTCGACATAGAACACCCGCTCCAGTCCGGGCGGCGCGACCTCCACCAGACGGTCGGCCAGTTCGATCGCGGGTTGGTGCGAGAAGCCCGCCAACAGCACATGTTCGAGGCGTTCGAGCTGGTCGGCGATGGCGGCGTTGATGCGCGGGTTGGCGTGGCCGTGCAGGTTCACCCACCAGGAGCTGATGGCGTCGATATAGCGCTTGCCGTCGAAATCCTCGAGCCAGACGCCGCGACCCGAGCGGATCGGGATCATCGGCAGCCACTCGTGGTCCTTCATCTGGGTGCAGGGGTGCCACAGGTGGCGCAGGTCGCGCGCGGCGAGCTCGGCGTTGTTCATCGGGGAAAGGGCCGGCACGAGGCCGGCTGGGGAATCAGTTGTAGAAGTAGTCGGGATTGCCGATGCCTTTTTGCGACATCGCCTGGGAATAGCCCATCTTTCCCTGGAACTCGGCGAAGTGGGCCAGGCCGATGGCCTTTTTGAAGTGGCCCTTCTTCGCGGCTTTCTTCGCGTGCTTCAGGATCTTGCCGATGTCGCGCCACTCGCCGTCGACCGACTGAGCCATCTTGCGCGCCTCCTGGGCGGCCTTCAGGGCTTTGTGGAAGTCGGCCTTGGCATCGGCCAGCGCGGCGCCGCTGGCGAGCAGCAGGGCCGCCAGGGTACAGCCAAGCAGTTTCTGCATGTTGGGGTCTCCTCTCTATTGGCGTGGCCTGTCGGGACAGGCTCGGCCGGGAGTTTATGCCGTTGTCCGGTTGCTGGCAAATCCCGGCGGCGGTGCGGTGAAACCGCGCCGCTGTCCGATCCGCGGTACTTGGCTTGTTCGGGTCTGCGCCTGAGCCCTTACCCCAATCCCAGGTTCTTCCATATCGCCAGGGTCGGCTCGGCCTGATTCATGGTATAGAAATGCAGGCCGGGCGCGCCGCCTTCGAGCAGGCGACGACAAAGCTCGGAGACGGCTTCGGCGCCGAAGGCGCGGATTGCGTCGAGATCGTCGCCCCAGGCTTCGAGACGTTTCCGCATCCAGCGTGGAATCTCGGCGCCGCAGGCGTCGGAGAAGCGCGCCAGTTGCAGGTAGTTGGTGATCGGCATGATGCCGGGGACGATCGGCAGATCCAGACCGAGACGCTGGCAGTCTTCGACGAAGGCGAAGTAGGCGTCGGCATTGTAGAAGTACTGGGTGATGGCGCCGTTCGCCCCGGCGCGGGCCTTGATGGCGAAGGCGTCGAGATCGGCGTGGGCGCTGACCGCCTGGGGATGGAATTCCGGATAGGCGGCGACCTCGATATGGAAGTGGTCGCCACTGTGTTCGCGGATGAAGGCGACGAGTTCATTGGCGTACTGGAATTCGCCATGATCGCCCATGCCGGACGGGATGTCGCCGCGCAAGGCGACGAGACGATGCACGCCCTGGGCGCGATAGCGGTCCAGGATCCCGCCGATCTGCTCGCGCGTGGCGCCGATGCACGAGAGGTGCGGGGCAACGTCGATGCCCTCGGAGAGCAGCCAGTCGACGGTGTCGAAGGTGCGTTCCTGGGTGGAGCCGCCGGCGCCATAGGTTACCGAGAAGAACTCGGGGTCGAGCGCGCGCAGGCGTTCCACCACGGCCTGGAGCTTGCTCATGCCCTTGTCGGTCTTCGGGGGGAACAGCTCGAAGCTGAAGGTCTGGTTCATGATGCGTGGCCGGCGGCGCGCGCGGCGCCGCCGTCTCCTTCCGGTCAGTAGCGGTAGTGGTCGGGCTTGTACGGACCCTCGACCGGGATGCCGAGGTATTCGGATTGCTCCGGGGTCAGCTCGGTCATGTGCGCGCCGATCTTTTCGAGGTGCAGGCGGGCGACTTCTTCATCGAGCTTCTTCGGCAGGATGTGCACGCCGATCGGGTATTCATCGGGCCTGGTATAGAGCTCGATCTGCGCCAGCACCTGGTTGGTGAAGGAGTTGGACATCACGAAGCTGGGGTGGCCGGTGGCGCAGCCCAGGTTCACCAGACGCCCCTCGGCGAGCATGATGATGCGCTTGCCGTCCGGGAAGATGATGTGATCGACCTGGGGTTTGATGTTTTCCCATTGGTACTTGCGCACGCTGTCGATATCGATCTCGTTGTCGAAGTGCCCGATGTTGCAGACGATGGCTTCGTTCTTCATCGCGGCCATGTGGTCGTGGGTGATGATGTCCTTGTTGCCGGTGGCGGTGACGAAGATGTCGGCGAGCGGGGCGGCCTCCTCCATGGTGACCACGCGGTAGCCTTCCATCGCCGCCTGGAGGGCGCAGATCGGGTCGATCTCGGTGATCCAGACGGTGGCGCCGAGGCCGCGCAGCGACTGCGCCGAGCCCTTGCCGACATCGCCATAGCCGGCGACGACCGCGATCTTGCCGGCGATCATCACATCGGTGGCCCGCTTGATGCCGTCGACCAGCGATTCGCGGCAGCCGTAGAGATTGTCGAACTTGGATTTGGTGACCGAGTCGTTGACGTTCATTGCCGGGAACAGCAGTTCCCCCGCTTCCATCATCTGGTACAGGCGGTGGACGCCGGTGGTGGTTTCCTCGGTGACACCGCGGATATTCTCGGCGATGCGATGGAAGCGCGTGGGGTCCTCGGCGAGGTTGCGTTTCAGTACCTCGAGGATCACGCGCATCTCTTCGCCGTCCGCGTCGCCTGGCGCGGGTACGCTGCCGGCTTTCTCGCAGGCCACGCCCTTGTGCACCAGCAGGGTGGCGTCACCGCCGTCGTCGAGGATCATGTTCGGGCCTTTGCCGTCGGGCCAGTTCAGCACCTGCTCGGTGCACCACCAGTATTCCTCCAGGGTTTCGCCCTTCCAGGCGTAGACCGGGATGCCCTCGGCGGCGATCGCGGCGGCGGCGTGATCCTGGGTCGAGAAGATGTTGCACGAGCACCAGCGCACCTCGGCGCCGAGCGCAACCAGGGTCTCGATCAGCACCGCGGTCTGGATGGTCATGTGCAGCGAGCCGGTGATGCGCGCGCCGGCCAGCGGCTGGCTGGCGCCGTATTTCTCGCGCAAGGCCATCAGCCCGGGCATCTCGGTCTCGGCGATGCGGATCTCCTTGCGGCCCCAGTCGGCCAGGGACAGGTCGGCGACCTTGAAGTCTTGCTTCTGTTCAACAACAGCGTTCATCGATAGGTTCTCTCTAAAGGGTTTAGGGAGCGTCGTTGTACAGATGAGAAGATTCCCCGAGCCTGGCAGCCGCGCGCGGCTGTTGCAACGCTCCTCGGGGAACGGGAATGGGTTCAGATACCGGCAGCGGCCTTCAGCGCCTCGGCTTTATCGGTTTTTTCCCAGGTGAAGCCTTCGTCCTCGCGGCCAAAGTGGCCGTAGGCGGCGGTTTTGCGGTACTGGATGCGCTCGGCATTGAGCAGATCGAGCATGCGGGTGATGCCGTAGGGGCGCAGGTCGAAGTGCTCGCGCACCAGCTCGGTGATGCGTTCGTCGCTGATGCGACCGGTGCCGAAGGTCTCGACCATGATCGAGGTCGGCTCGGCGACGCCGATCGCGTAGGAGACCTGGATCTCGCAGCGCTCGGCGAGCCCGGCCGCGACCAGGTTCTTGGCCACATAGCGGCCGGCGTAGGCCGCCGAGCGGTCGACCTTGGACGGATCCTTGCCCGAGAAGGCGCCGCCGCCGTGGCGCGCGGCGCCGCCATAGGTGTCGACGATGATCTTGCGCCCGGTCAGGCCGGCGTCGCCCATCGGGCCGCCGATCACGAAGGCTCCGGTCGGGTTGATGTGGTATTTGGTCTCGCGGGTCAGCCATTCGCTCGGCAGGACCGGCTTGATGATGTGCTCCATCACCGCTTCATGCAGCTCTTTCTGGTCGATATCCGGGGCGTGCTGGGTCGACAGCACTACCGCGTCGATCGAAACCGGGCGGCCGCCTTTGTAGTGGAAACTGACTTGGCTCTTGGCGTCCGGGCGCAGCCAGCTCAGCACATCGTTCTTGCGCAGTTCGGCGTGACGTTGGACGAGGCGATGGGCGTAGGTGATCGGCGCCGGCATCAAGACGTCGGTCTCGTTGGTGGCGTAGCCGAACATCAGGCCCTGGTCGCCCGCGCCCTGGTCTTCCGGGCGCGCGCGGTCGACGCCCTGATTGATGTCGGGCGACTGCTGGCCGATCGCGACCAGCACCGCGCAGGTATCGGCGTCGAACCCCATCTCGGAGTGGGTGTAGCCGATCTCGCGGATGGTCCGGCGGATCACCGCCTCGTAGTCGGGGCGGGCGGTGGTGGTGATCTCGCCGGCGATCATCGCCAGGCCGGTCTTGAACAGGGTCTCGCAAGCGACGCGGGCGTGCGCATCCTCGGCGAGGATGGCATCGAGGATGGCGTCGGAGACCTGGTCGGCCATCTTGTCCGGATGGCCTTCGGAAACGGATTCGGAGGTGAAGATATATTCGTTCGACATCGGGGCTCCTGAATGAAGTAAAGTCCGTTCGCCGGCGTCGCTGGTTCTCCGGATTCGGGGAAAGGCAGCGAACGGAGCGGCGGGCGTTGCTCGATATGGATCGGGTTGGCGCGGATTGTAGCGGTAGAAAGGGATCAATGCATCCTTCGCGCGCGAGGCGGTTCCACCTGTCGGGTCGGGGGGCGTCCCGGGTTACGGAAGCGCCAGCCCTGATAGTCCATCGGCGCGAGCGGCGCTTTCGCGGGCTTTTCGGAGGGAAAACGGAAGCGGGTCAACGGGGGAGAAGGTGGGATGACCGGCGGGAGGCGCCCGTGATGCGGGGGGTGATGCTTGGCGCGCGCCAGCAGACAGACGAAGGCGTCGGCCTGGGAGCTGCACGCCAGCATCGCGAGAGCCAGCAGCCATGCGCCTCGTCGCGCGTGGCGGCGCGTGGCGGTTGGACGAAGGCTTGGGGTGCGTGGCGACATGCCCTTCAGTATGGCAGTCGGATACGGAAATTCCACTGTCCGGGCTATACCCCGACGCCGGTGAACGGTATGATGCGCCGGTTTTCGGCGCGGGGAGGCCCCTGCCTCGTGGCGCGATTTCCGTTTTGCCGGGCCAAGCAGCCTTGACATCAC
>Ga0256832_1000499_pt1 | contig 25510 bp, 20 predicted proteins | sample 134614metaG_FD_190534 | JGI IMG/M metagenome (GOLD analysis project Ga0256832, IMG submission 190534) | Hydrothermal vent microbial communities from Lau Basin, Pacific Ocean - 134-614 | ecosystem: Environmental > Aquatic > Marine > Hydrothermal vents | place: Pacific Ocean: Lau Basin | collected... | reverse complement strand
ACTATCAAGAATATAAAATATATAAAAAAAGGGGGGGATGGGTAGCAGAGGACAGAAGACAGAGGGTAGAAAACGCAGGGTGGCGCATTATTAACCACCGCTCCTGTATTTATTTCTCAAGCGATTTTACCCAAAAATATATAAAAAACAGGGGGGATGGGTATTAATATACCCATCCCCCTTTTTTTACATATTTAATCCGCCTGGTTTCTCAAGAAAGCAGGAATATCCAGATAACTGTTATCTGTAGCCGGAGCTGCCTGCTTTGGTGCAGGATCATAAGCCGGTGCAACATATCCACCACCGCCAGCGGCTGCTACACGAGGCTGTTCAATTTCAACCGGACGCAGCTTGCTATTGGCTTTCGGTGCTTCCTGTGCGGGGACTGCCTTTAGTTCGGCTTCAGGCAAGTCAAGTCCTGTTGCAACCAGGGTTACGCGGATTTCATCCGTCATTTCAGGGTCAATGACTGTTCCAACCACAATGGTCGCTTCATCGTGTGCAAATTCCCGAATAGTTGCACCCACTTCTTCAAATTCATTGATTCCCATATCAAGTCCGGCAGTGATATTAACCAGAATACCTCTTGCGCCCTTTAAATTAACATCATCAAGGAGTGGGCTTGAGATCGCCGCCTGTGCCGCCTTGGTGGCACGTTCTTCACCACTGGCGATACCGGTTCCCATCATTGACATACCCATTTCACTCATAACCGTGCGCACGTCAGCAAAGTCAACATTGATCAATCCCGGGCGGGTAATCAGCTCGGCAATACCCTGAACAGCACCCAGCAGGACATTATTTGCGGCTTTAAAAGCGTCCAATAAGGTGGTGTTTTTACCCAGTGCAGTCAACAGCTTGGCATTTGGAATGGTAATAATAGAATCAACGTGTCTGCTGAGTTCTTCAATACCCTCTTCTGCGACTTTCATGCGCTTTGGTCCTTCAAAAGGGAACGGTTTGGTCACAACCGCAACCGTTAAAACACCCATTTCCTTTGCCATTTCGGCGACCACCGGAGCGGCACCTGTACCAGTTCCTCCGCCCATGCCTGCGGTGATAAACAGCATGTCCGTATCTTTTACCAGCTCCTTGATACGCTCCCGATCTTCCAGCGCTGCTTCTTTACCAATATCCGGGTCTGCTCCTGCTCCCAGTCCTTTGGTCAATGCATTTCCGAGTTGCAGCAAGGTTTTAACGCCTGAGCCTTCAAGTGCCTGTGCATCGGTATTGGCGCAAATAAAATCAACGCCTTCTACGCCTGCGTCAACCATATTCTGTACTGCATTTCCGCCACCACCGCCTACACCGATGACCTTAATATTTGCATTCTGTGCTTCTGTGTCCATTAATTCAAACATGAGCCCTAACTCCTTTTAATTCCTAAATTCGATGTGATATTTAATTTCAGATCCCTGTGATCCTGATAACTGTTCATTCATTACTGATACTATAAATTGCTGCCAAACCAGCTTTTCATTCTTTCCCATAAGTTTTCATGGGTAACATGGGTAAAGCCACGATTTCCGCTAAATTCATTTTGAGCTGCACCGTAGAGCAGCAAACCAACACCCGTTGAATATACCGGGTTGGCGACTTCGCCTTTTAAACCTCCTACTTTAAGAGGCGAACCAATGCGCACCGGCATATGGAAAATTTCTTCCGCCAGCTCCACAGCACCTCTGATTTTTGATGATCCACCCGTCAATACGATTCCTGCACCAATCAAGTCCTCAAAACCACTACGGCGCAGTTCCTGCTGGATCAGGGTAAACAGCTCTTCATAACGCGGCTCGATAACAGATGCCAGTGTCTGGGTTGAGAGCCCTCGTGGTTCACGGTCACCAATGCCTGGTACTTCAATAATATGATCTTCAGTCACCAGTTGACGCAGTGCAAAACCATGATCAATCTTGAGTTGTTCGGCAAATTGGGTGGTGGTGCGGACAGCCACGGCAATATCATTTGTCACCTGGTCACCCGCAATCGGAATAACCGCCGTATGCTGAATCGCTCCATTGAGGAAGATGGCAATGTCGCTGGTACCGCCGCCAATGTCTACCATGCAAACACCCAGCTCTTTTTCATCCTCTTCAAGCACCGCGTAACTCGATGCGACCTGCTCAAGAATAATATCGTCAACATCCAGACCACAACGATCCACGCATTTGATGATATTTTGAGCCGCGCTTTGCGCACCTGTCACCAGGTGTACTCTTGCCTCAAGTCGCACTCCCGACATGCCGATTGGTTCGCGTATGCCATCCGCCTGATCAATAACATAATCTTGCGGAAGCACATGCAAAATGCGCTGGTCTGCTGATATGGCAACTGCTCTTGCGGCATCCATAACACGCTCCAGATCGCTTTCGGTGACCTCCTTGTCTTTAATTGCCACAATTCCATGAGAATTGAGACTTTGAATATGGCTGCCAGCAATTCCGGCATAAGCGGAGTTAATATTTACTCCTGCCATTAGTTCAGCTTCTTCAACAGATCTTTGAATTGCATTTATGGTGGAGTCAATATTAACAACTACACCTTTTTTTAAACCCCTTGAGGGGTGCTTGCCAATACCAATAATTTCCACACCGCCATCGGCGTTTATTTCGCCAATTAAAGCAACTATTTTTGATGTACCGATATCCAGTGCAACGACCATATTGCCTTCATCACTCAGAGACATTGTAATTTCCTTTAATGGTTTTCCCATAACTATACCCCTTACCCTTTTTTACTTCCCGACTTGTCTAATACGCTGTCTGCTGACAATCCTTTTTTCCATTGAACAGCAAAGCCATTGGTATAGCGCAAATCAATCGTAGTAATTTTGCCAATTCTATTCTGTAATCTTTGCCGATAACCCACCATAAATCTTCTAATGCGCTTTTGCTGTTCACTGCGTCCTATTTTTAATGTCAGACCATTTTCCAGCAAAACCTTCCATGAACCACGGGTATCTTCCTTGAACTCTACTATTTTCAAGGGAAAGCCCTGCATCCACTTGCGTATCCGTATAAAGTTTGCCGCCATATCCCTGCCTTTTTCTGTGGGGCTATATAAAACAGGCAGGGAAGCAAATTCAGCTCTTAATTTATCATCTAATGTTGCATTAATTATTTCACCGTTATCTGCCAGCATTTTATCCTTGCCCCAATAGGCGACAGGCTTCTGTTCAAAAATCCTGATTTTTAACTTGTCCGGCCAAACCTTTGTCATTGACGCCGAGTTTACCCAGGGATGATCTTCAATCGCCTGTTCCAGTCCTTTGGCATCAAGCAAATACAGATTTGTTCTGGTAAAGGGTTCAATCACAGGCTTTAGCTGGGTTTTATCCAGTACTTTAAAGTCACCCGATACCTCAACCGAGCTTATTCTCAGGTTCTCGGGATTTTGTATCCACTGTGATACACCAACAAACAACGCAAGTGGCATGATCACAAAGATAACCCAGACGAGTAAACGCCAGGGAATTTGCCTTTTGAGCGTTAGTGCCGCAAGCAGTTTATTCAATGAAAAACGGCTCGTTTTGTTTTTACGAATGCGGGTTGCCTGTGGGCGTCTTTTGCGTTTACGAGCAATCATTCTGCACTCCCTGCCTGAAGACTAGACTTTAAAATTTCTACGCTTAAATCTGCAAAACTCAAGCCATGCTGTCTTGCTGCCATCGGCACTAGTGAATGATCTGTCATACCTGGTACGGTATTAACCTCGATCAGCCAAAAGGTACCCATATTATCCCGCATCACATCAACTCTGCCCCAGCCCTTGCAACCAATCACATCAAATGCTGTTCTTGTCAGTGTTTGCAGTGCATTTAATGATTGTTCATCCAGTCCACAGGGACAGTGATATTGGGTATCCTCAGAAACGTATTTGGCTTCATAGTCATAAAAATCGGCATTCGCTTGCAGACGTATTGGCGGAAGCACTTCTTCGCCCAGCATCGCTACCGTATATTCCTCGCCAATTATCCATTGCTCGGCAAATACCACCGCATCATATTGTGCGGCTTTTTCAAATGCCGGTTTTAATTGCTGTGCCTCAGTCACTTTGCTCATGCCAATACTGGAGCCTTCCTGAGCGGGTTTTACCATGACGGGCAAACCTAATTTCTCGACCACTTCCTCAAAGTCAGACTCCGGAGTTAAGATTTCAAAGGCTGGGGTCGGCAAACCGGAACCTGTCCAGATGCGCTTGGTCATAAGCTTGTCCATGGTGATTGCCGAAGCCATTACACCACTGCCGGTATAAGGAATTTGCAGCACATCCAGCGCGCCCTGCAAAGTGCCATCTTCTCCACCCCGACCATGCAAAATATTAAAGACACGCTGGTAGTTTTCCCGACGCAACACATCCAGCACGTCACGCCCTGCGTCAACTCCATGCGCATCAACGCCTTTTTTCAGCAAGCCTGCCAGAACCGCCTTGCCACTATTTAGCGATACTTCACGCTCGGCTGCCCAGCCTCCCATGACAACGGCAACTTTTCCGAATTGTGTCATGTCCCGAATCATTACAATAAGCTTCCCTTGGTTAGCTGCGCAGGCAGATCAGCGGAAATTGCACCAACACTTCCTGCGCCAAGCGTTAACAACACATCACCATCTTTTAGCTGGTTTTGCAAAACATCAACCACGTCATCCTGATTCGCCACAAAAACCGGATCGACCTTGCCGCGATTGCGGATGGAGCGCGCCAGTGAACGCCCATCCGCACCCGCAATCGGCTCTTCACTGGCGGCGTAAATATCCATCAGCAGTAGCACATCAGGCTCTGACAGAACCTGTGAAAAATCTTCAAACAGGTCTCTGGTGCGGGTATAGCGATGTGGCTGAAATAAAACTACCATGCGACGTTCTGGCCAGGCACTTCTAACCGCTTTCATGGTTGCCTGCATTTCAGTAGGATGATGTCCGTAGTCATCAACCAGCATCACACTACCCTGTTGCGTCTGCATTTCACCATAACACTGAAAGCGCCGACCCACGCCCTGAAACTTGTCCAGAGCCGCGAGGATGTCCTCATCGCTGACCCCAAGTTCGGTTGCGATGGCAATCGCCGCCAGCGCGTTTTGCACATTATGTTCACCCGGCATATTCAGGGTGACATCAAGCGTTTCCTTGCCTTCACGCTCAACCGTAAAGAAACTTTGAGTGCCGTCATAACGCACATTTCTGGCGCGCACATCGGCATCAAAATGGATTCCATAACTCACGATACTGCGCGTTATTCTGGGCAGAATATCGCAGACATCATCATCATCCACACACATCACCGCCAAACCATAAAACGGTAAATGCTGTAAAAACTCGACAAAAGTATCCTTGAGCTTTTCAAAATCGTTGTCATAGGTCGAGAGATGATCTGCATCAATATTTGTAACCACCGAGATCATTGGCTGTAGCAATAAAAAGGAAGCATCACTTTCGTCCGCTTCTGCGACCAGATATTCGCCCGATCCCAAACGTGAATTACTTGCTGTACTGTTTAATTTGCCACCAATTACAAAGGTAGGATCAAGCCCGCCTTCTGCCAACAGGCTCGTCACCAGACTTGTTGTTGTGGTCTTTCCATGAGTTCCGGCAACTGCAATACCATTGCTAAAACGCATAATTTCAGCAAGCATTTCAGCGCGTGGCACGACAGGAATATTCTGCTCCCTGGCGGCAAGCACTTCGGGGTTGTCGTCCTTAACCGCAGAGGAGACAACGACTACATTTGCTCCCTCTATATTGGCGGCATTGTGTCCCTTGTATATTTTTGCACCCAACGAAGCCAGACGTTCTGTCATGGCATTCTGTGCCAGATCAGAACCCGTTATCTGATAACCGATATTGGCAAGCACTTCGGCAATTCCACCCATGCCCGCTCCGCCGATTCCAACGAAGTGAACCTGCTTGATGCGGCGGCGTGCTAAATCGTTAGGCTGTTTCATACTTCATCTCTACAAAACCATTGTCATCCACTTCATAGGTACTCACGACCTTGATGGTTGGATAAAAGTCTTCATTTTTGGGCGTTCCGCCCAGCGTCTTGTCAAAATCATAACCTGCCATTTCTGCACAGATTGCAGCGGCATCCACTGTTGCCTCAGGTTTTGCCAGCGCTCTTGCCCTGAAACTCATTTCAATCAGCTTGTCGCGGTTACTGCACAGTTCTTCGAGTAATTCTGAAAGAGTTTCTTTGGTCATATCGTCCTGCGGCATTAAAATTGAGGCTTCTTCATTACTCAGATATTTGGCGTTGGCAGTCTGGTGATCATCCACAGCATAGGGATAAGGCACCATAATGGATGCCAGACCAGCAGCAGCAATCTCTGCCACGGTTAGCGCACCTGAGCGACAAATCACCAGATCAGCCCATTCGTAAGCTTCTGCCATATCTTCAATATAGGCAGTGACTTTTGCGTCCACTCCCAGCTTTTGATACAGCTTGCGGGTTGCTTCATCCTTGCCCTTGCCTGCCTGATGACGCACATTGGGCAGCTTGTCCAGTGGCACTTCGCTCAAAGCCATGGGTACTACTTCATTGAGTGCCTGAGCACCCAGACTGCCACCAAAAATCAGCAGATTAACCCTGCCCCAGCGATCACCCAGACGTTTTAGTGGAATCTCCAGTGCAGCAATATCCTGGCGCACCGGATTACCAATGCCGACGGCTTTTGCCTGATTCGAAAAAGTACCCGGAAAACCCTCCAGCACCTTGCGGCTAAATTTACTCAATATTTTATTGGTCAAGCCGGGAATCGCATTTTGCTCATGGATCACCAGCGGTATCCCCATTAAAGCAGCCATCAGACCACCTGGTCCTGCAACAAAACCGCCCATGCCAAGCACTGCGGCGGGTTTTACCTTTCGTATAATCATAAATGACTGAAGCATGGCTTTGCTAAGCTCAAGCGGTGCTTTCAATAAAGACAAAATGCCCTTGCCACGCAAACCACTCACCGAGAGGTAAACCATGTGAATCCCCGCTTCGGGAATGACCCTTGCCTCAAGACCTTTTTCAGTTCCCATCCAGACCACGGGAATCCCCTGATCCAGCAGGGCTCTGGCAACAGCAAGCCCCGGATACACATGCCCACCGGTACCACCGGCTGTAATCAGCACAGGTTTTTTATAGGCTTGCTCAGTCATGCCCACCTCCCAAAAATATGTAAAAAACAGGGGGGATGGGTATCTGTATTAAAGTTATCAATAATTCATGTCGCATGACCAACACCTCTTTTTGTTGCGGCATTTGCGGCTCTTCTGCCACGAGCGCCTGTTGTTGATTTCTTCCTTGAGGTTTTGTTAACCATTTTCTTGCGAAGCTTTTGTACTTCTTTTTCACTTAATCCAAATAATGCAATCTCGGTATCACGGTGTACCCGCATAAGCAGAGCGATTGCCATAAGTGTCACCATCAGGCTACTGCCACCATAGCTGATCAGTGGCAGAGTCAAACCCTTAGGTGGCAATAACGCCAGATTCACTCCAATATGGAAAAGCACCTGAAATCCAAACCAGAAACCGATGCCATAAGCCAGATACGCAGCAAAATGCAGCTTTGCGCGATCTGCCCTGAAACCGATAAAAAAGGCACGTTGTACCAGCCAGCCAAACAGCAACAAGATAACCACGATGCCAACAAAGCCCAGTTCTTCGGCTAATACGGCGAAAATAAAGTCGTTATGTGCTTCCGGCAGATAAAACAGTTTTTGTATGCTGGCACCCAGACCTGCACCAAACCAGCCACCGTCACCAACCGCCATAAGCGCATGAACCGTTTGATATGCCTTGCCCGACGCATGTGACCAAGGGTCCCAGAAGGCAGATATGCGCGCACCACGATAACCAACCAGCACCAGTGGTATCATCATAACAACGGCACCACCCAGCAACAGTGCCAGACTTGCAAGTCGCAAGCCGCCCAGGTAAAGCAGGGCAATACCCGTTGCAGTCAGCACCACGACCGAGCCAAAATCCGGTTCCAGCATCAGCAGTGCATCTGTTACGCCCAGAATAACCAGCGGAACAATCAATGGCTTGTATAAACCTGGCTGATTTAGTTCTTTTCTGTGCCTGACCAGATAGCCGGAGAGGTACATAATCATAATCAGCTTCGCAAGTTCGGAAACCTGCAATGAAATCACACCAAGGTTTATCCAGCGATAACTGCCATTCACCTGTTTGCCAATCACGGGCAATAACACCGCTATCAACAAGATTAAGATAACGGGTATAAATTTTGCACCAAAGCTCTGCCAGAAAGATGTTTTTATTCGATAAACCACCAAGGCAACCGCGATTCCCAGCCCCAGAAACATGAGCTGCCGGTTAAAAAAGAAATAGATGTTGCCATAATTCTTTTCTGCTACCGCGATGGAAGCAGACATCATCATAACCAGACCCAAACCGATGAGTAAGGTCACACTCACCAGCAGACCACGATCGACATAGCGTTGCCATGAGGGTTGAAAATCATCAAATAGTTGAGCCAGCTTTTCCTTAAACATTTTCAGCTCCCTGTTGCAGCTTCAAACCTTGTTGCAACTTCCTGACCTCATCCATAAAGGTGTCACCACGCGCTGCGTAGTTTTCAAACATGTCAAAGCTGGCACAGGCAGGAGATAACAGCACATTGTCCTGTTCTTCTGCGTTTGCCAGTTGATATGCCTGAGCAACCGCTTCACTCATACTGTTTACAAATACACAGGTCACTGAATTATCAGTCACCTCAGATATTTTTTGGGCATCTTCTCCCATCAGAACAAGCGCACGGGCTTTTTCTTTGATCACTTTTGCCAATGGCGAAAAATCCGCGCCTTTGCCCTGCCCACCTGCAATCAGGACTGTTTTACCAGGCAGACCCGCGAGAGCCGCCAGCGTCGCACCCACATTGGTTCCCTTAGAGTCGTTGTACCAGTTGACCCCCTGCAAGTTTGCCAGCCACTGGGTACGATGCTCCATTCCTGCGTACTCACGCAGCACTTGCAACATTGCCTCAAGCTTTAAGCCTGCTACTTCGCCCAGTGCCAGTGCAGCCAGCGCATTGGCGATATTATGCTTGCCTGGCAGCTTGATCTCATCTGCCGGTATAAGTTGGTGTTCTCCTTTTACCAGCCACATGCGCCCTTCTTTCTGGCGTAAACCATAGTCTTCATTGTGTGGCTCATCCAGACCAAAACTGGTTAGCGTTTTGCCGCCTGCCGCTGCCTGGGCAGAGGCAAATTGCATCGAGTAGGCATCATCCCGATTGCAAATAATATGATCGCAATTCCTGTAGATGAGCGCTTTGGTCTGCGCATATTCATCAAGATCATTATTGTAGCGATCCAGATGATCTTCCGAGACATTCAGTATGACCGCTGCCAGAGTGTGCAAAGAAGGCGTGGTTTCAAGCTGGTAGCTGGATAACTCCAGAACAAACAGTTGGGTATCAGGATCATCCAGCAAATCCAGTGCTGGCGTGCCAATATTGCCTCCTGTAGCCACCTTGATACCTGATTTTTTAGCCATTAGATCAAGCAGGGTAGTCACGGTTGTTTTGCCATTAGAGCCAGTAACCGCAATCACTGGCTGATCTGACTTGCCCTCCTGTAGCTGCCGCATAAACAGCTCGATGTCACCAATAATCCGCACGCCTGCCCGTTTTGCAGACTGGATTTCAGGAGTCGCAACCGCTATACCCGGATTGACAATCAACTCTTTCGCCTGTGTCAACCAGGGCGTTTTAAAATCACCGAAATGAGTCTCTGTAGCAGCATAGTCCTGTTGCAGTTTTTCTGCTCCAGGTGGATTTTCACGACTGTCAACCACAACAAAGCCTGCCTGTCGGGGCTGTTTCCGGCTCGCTAAAAAGCGCGCAACAGAAAGCCCCGTCGTGCCTAAGCCGACAATGACCGAATCTATTTTTTGTTGCGTTGCATTCATTTCGTTTACTGCGTTTATATCCTTTTAGCTGCCGTATAGTTGTCGTAACTAGCGTACTTTTAATGTTGCCAGTCCCACTAACACCAGAACTATGGTGATAATCCAGAATCTGACAATAACCTTGGGCTCTGCCCAGCCCTTTAATTCATAATGATGATGAATGGGAGCCATGCGAAAAATCCGCTTGCCTCTTAATTTGTAGGAGCCAACCTGAAGGATGACTGACACCGCTTCCATCACAAAGACACCTCCCATAATCACAAGCACCAGTTCCTGACGAGCCAGAACAGCGATAATTCCAAGGGCTGCGCCGAGTGATAAGGCACCCACATCACCCATAAATACCTGCGCCGGATAGGTGTTAAACCAGAGAAACCCCAGACCTGCGCCAAATATTGCACTACAAAAAACAACAAGTTCACCAATACCCGCAATGTAAGGGATATGCAGGTACTCTGATATCTTGACGTTACCACTGGCATAAACAAATACGCCCAGTGCCGCTGCTACCAGTATGGTTGGCATAATTGCCAGCCCGTCCAGCCCGTCGGTAAGATTCACTGCGTTACTTGTTCCTACAATCACAAAGTAGCTCCAGGGGATAAACAGCCAGCCCATCTGCCACTGCAAATCCTTGAATACCGGAAAAAACAGGGTGGTGATCTCAGGTGTTTTTGCAGTTGCATACAAATAAACCGCTGCCAATAAAGCAATCAGGGATAAACCCAGATATTTCCAGCGCGATGCCAGACCCTTGCTGTTTTTTTCCTTTAGCTTGAGGAAGTCATCATAACCACCAATCAAGCCCGAGCCGACACTCACAAACAAAACCAGCCACACATAATGATTGCTCAAATCAGACCAGAGGAGGGTTGAAAAAGCGATTGAAAACAAAATCAACGCGCCACCCATGGTCGGTGTTCCCGCCTTTGCCAGATGTGTTTGTGGACCATCATCACGAATAGGCTGACCCATTTTCAGGTTGGTTAATGCCCTGATCATGCGGGGACCAAACATCAGCGAGATACCCAGTGCAGTCAAAATCACCAAAATTGCCCGCAACGTCAGATACTGAAAAGCACCAAAGCCCGAATAAAATTGTGACAACCATTCAAATAAAGCGACAAGCATTATGCAATATTCCCCAAAGTAAGCCCTTCGACAGCCCGTTCCATTCGCATTGAGCGTGATCCCTTGATCAAAATCGTCATATTTTCGGTCACTTCCTTTTTGAGTGTTGCCAAAAGGTCGTTCATATCACGAAAGCTCTTGCCATTTTCTCCAAATTTTTCGCACGCCAGCGCACTGTATTTACCGAGACAATACATACGCTCAATACCCGCTTTTTTCGCCTTTTCACCGATAGCCTGATGCAGTTGAGCCACGTTTTCACCCAGCTCTGCCATATCGCCCAGTACCAACGCGGTATTACTTCTTTGTGCCAGCACCTCAAGTGCTGCCGCAGTAGAATCTGGATTGGCGTTGTAGGTATCATCCAGAATCTGTGTATTAGAGATACCAGTTAAAGGAAATAATCTTCCTTTAACTGGAGTTAGAGATTCCAAGCCTTTCACTATTGTTTCCAGCTTTACCCCTAGCGCGGTCGCAACCGCAGTTGCCGCAAGTGCATTCATGGCATTGTGACGACCCAGCAGTTTCAGATCGACCCTGATCTGTTCACTGCCTTTCTGGATCACCAGACCCCCATCTGACATGATCTGGCCGTTGATTGTTGCCGTTTTGGCAATACCAAAGGTAATGATCTCGCGGTTTTTATTGGAGTCACGCCAAAAATCTGCAAATTGGTCATCTGCATTGATAATGGCGACTCCGTTTGTCCCCAATCCATCAAAAATCTCGCCTTTTGCTTTTGCTACACCTTGCAGGTCACCAAAACCTTGCAGATGTGCTGCGCCTGCATTATTTACAACAGCCACATCAGGGCGCGCTATTTTTGTGAGAAACTCTATTTCCTTAAAATGATTGGCACCCATTTCGATGACAGCAAAATCATGTTCTTTGCGTAAACGTAATAATGTCAATGGCATACCAATGTTGTTATTCAGATTGCCGTGAGTTGCCAGAACCTTTCCCTGCAAAGACAAAATTGTGGCGATCATTTCTTTGAGAGTGGTTTTGCCATTACTGCCCGTCAGAGCAACAACGGGTCTGCTGAACTGCTTGCGCCATTCTGCTGCAAAATCAGCCAGTGCGTTCAAGGTATCCGGCACAACAATTTGCGGCAAATCACAGTCTATTTTTTTATGTACGAGTGCAGCCGCCGCTTTGCCTGGCAGAGCATCAACAAAATCATGCGCATCAAAGCGCTCTCCCCGGATTGCGATAAAGAGCTGATCGGGCTTTACCTGACGCGAATCCGTTGCAAGCGATTCAACCATCAAATCGGGATTATCACAGCGGTATAACCCACCCCCCGTCATTTTTGCTATTTTTTGCAGTGTCAACCAGCTCATGCCGCCATCTCCTGCAAGACTCTGCTTGCCTGCTCCTGGTCACTAAAAGGTATCGTGCCATTTGCCGTAATCTGCACTTTTTCGTGCCCTTTTCCGGCAATCAGCACAACATCACCTTTGCCTGCCTGTTGCAGCGCAATTTGAATCGCGGCAGCGCGATCATGCTCAACCGTAACACGTTGGGGCTGCCGAAAACCTGCCATAATATCCTGCATAATTTTTTCAGGGTCTTCGGTGCGCGGATTGTCATCCGTCGTAATCACCACATCCGCCTGCGCTTCCGCGACTGCTGCCATCAGGGGGCGCTTGCCTGCATCACGATCACCACCACAGCCAAAGACGCAAATCAGTTGCTTGCGGGTATGTTCACGCAAGGCTTTCAGAACAGTCTCCAGCGCATTCGGTGTGTGCGCAAAATCTACCACGACGAGCACATCAGAGTCAGAAACCTTCTGCATGCGTCCTTCTACTGTCTGAACCTGGTTGATACGTTGCAAGGCTGTATCCAGTGATTCGCCAAGAGCCAGCATGGTCGCCAGAGTTGCCAACAGATTACTCAGATTAAAGCGTCCCAAAACTTTTACATTCAGTTCACCTTGCTCATTTTTCTGCTTCTTGGCAGATGGATTCTCCAGCAGAATTGTGGCGCTAATTCCTGTTTCTGAAAAACGGGCATTTTTTGCGGTTATTTTTGCGCTTAAGCGTCTCTTGTCGCTCTTAAAACGGTTAGCGGAAGACTCAGGCTCGGTAATTGAATAGAGATACCCATCCCCCCCCTTTTTTAATAGTTTTTGTCCAAAGGCATCATCGAGGTTAATCACCCGCTTGTTTAAGCCAGACCAGTCAAACAGCTTTGCTTTTGCCTCTGCATAGGCTTCCACTGTTTTGTGGTAGTCAAGATGATCACGGCTGAGGTTAGTCAATACGGCGACATCAAAATCAACCTGGTCTACCCGTCCCTGATCAAGCGCGTGCGAGGAAACTTCCATCGCCACACTGCGTATGCCCTGTGATTTCAACTCTGCCAGAGTCTTGTGCACACTCAATACATCCGGTGTCGTATGTGTTGCTTTTTGCAGCTTACCCGGTATACCAGTTCCTATGGTGCCGATTACCGCACAATCATCCAGGGATTGCGCCAGAAAGTGACTCACGCTGGTTTTGCCATCCGTTCCTGTAATTCCGATAACATTCAGGGACTGGCTGGGTGAGTGATAAAAGCGATCTGCTATCAGCCCCAAGTGGGAGCGCAGATTGCTAACGGCAAGACAGGGGATAACCAGGTTTGCGACATAGCTTTCCAAATCATTTTCTGTGGCATCTGCTTCCCAGAGAATCGCGCTGGCACCCTGTTTTTGCACCTCTTCTGCATATTTCAAACCGTGCTGCGACAGACCTTTTAATGCCACAAACAAACTGCCCTTGACAACCTCGCGGCTGTCCTGGGTTATTGAGCTGACGATGCAGTCCTCACGGGGAGAAACAGTAACGATACCTTTCAGCAAGGTGGCAAGGCTTTGTGAAAGGTTTAATGGCTGTACTGCTCGTATTGACTGGTGTCTGGAGTGATTCATTAACGTGCACCTCCATCAATCGCTGCCATTTTTTTACCGAAATTTTTGCCAATGTTGTCTGGTGCAATATCCAGCACACGCAAGGCATTCGACATGATTTTGGCAAATAATGGCGCCGCCAAACGACCACCACTGACTTTCTTTACTTTCGGATCATTGATCATCACTGCCACAACCAGACGCGGTTTTGTTGCAGGCGCAATACCGATAAAGCTCACAATCTTGTGCTGTTTACTATAGCGTTTATTAATCAGCTTATAGGCTGTACCTGTTTTCCCTGCGACGTGATAACCATCAATCGCAGCATTCTTTCCGGTTGCCTTTGGCTGTACCACTGCCCGCATCATTTTCAAAACCGCATTGGCATTTGCTTCGGACATAACACGCTGCCCCAGAGGTTTACGGTTGCGCTTCATTACCGTTACCGGATTGAGGATTCCACCCGTTGCAAAAACTGAATAAGCCTGTGCAAGTTGCAACAGGCTGACAGAGATGCCGTAACCGTAACCATGCGATGCCTTGTCCACCCTGCCCCATTTATCATAATAGGGGAGGTTGCCATCGGTTTCGCTAAAGAAGCCGGCATCCGGTCTGCGCCCCAGACCAAGCCGGTTTAAAAATTTCCAGTGATCTTTGGATTTCATTAACAAGGCGATTTTACTGGCACCGACGTTACTGGACTTTGCCAGGATTCGGGACAGACTTAAGGAGCCATAATTTATCGGATCTCTTATGACCATCTTGCCCACCTTGTATTTTCCGGGGGAGGTATCAATCAAGACATCCTTGCCGATCACGCGCGCCTCAAGTGCTGCCGCGATGGTTAGTGGCTTGAGTGTTGAACCAGGCTCAAAGGCATCAACCACCGCACGATTGCGATAATTATATGGCTTGAACGATTTACGGTTGTTTGGATTAAAGCCAGGCATATTGGCAAGCGCCAATACTTCACCTGTCTGCACATCCAGCACCACGACCGACCCTGAAATTGCATTCAACTTGTATATTTCACCTTTCAGGAGCTTATAGGCACTGTACTGAATACGATGATCAAGGCTTAACTGTACCGTTTCACCCGGAATCATGGTTTCAATTTCCTTAATGCTTTCAACCAGCCGTCCACGTCCGTCCCTGATGACCCTGATTTTGCCAGGGCGTCCGGCAAGGCGGTCATTCAACATTCTTTCTATACCCTCGATACCGCCATCATCAGTATCGGTAAAACCGACAACATGCGAAGTTGTTTCACCCATGGGATAAAAACGCTTGTATTCGCGTTTTGAATAGATTCCGGGAATATTAAGATCATCTATTTGCTGTGCTTTTTCAGGCTCCAGTTGTCTTGCCAGATAATAAAAGCTTCTGCCGGACATGCCCTGTATTTTATCTTGCAGTGAGCCCTCACTCATTTTCAGGATTTGCTCCACCTGATGCAGGTTATTGCGCATTGTTTGCAGATTTGATTTTGCAACTTCAGCCTCGATAGCATCCGCTGAGGCTGCCATTTTTCGCAGCTTTCTTTGCTCCTCCAGAATCTTGCGCGGATTCATGGTAATCGACTCTGCCGGAGAACTAATCGCAAGCGACTCACCATTTCGATCAACGATCATGCCACGATAGGGTGGAATAATGACTGTACGCAACTGTCGTTTTCCTGCCTGCTGTTTTAGCCAGGATTGCTGAAAAACCTCGAGATAAACTGCACGACCCAGAAGCACGGCAATACCTGTCAGTAGTACCAACATTAGAATCAAGCGACGCCCACGGTAAACCGGAGGGACATTTGAAGCCCCTCTGCGGTTTTTACGTTTGCTATAGTTTTTTCTCGCCATCTTTCCGCTACCTGTTACCTTTTACCTCACTTTGCCTTCAAGCCGCTCATGGCTATTTCAGAGGCAACTTCTGGTGTCTCAGGCACTCTAACCATTGCTCGTGTATTTACGTTTATTGTCTCCCGCACAATTTTTATTTCTGATTTTTTTGGCATCATCATACCCAACTCACGCTGCGCTAGTCGTTCTACGCGCACCTGATTGAGTTGCGTCCCCTGTTCCAGCTTCAGGCGACTCCATTGTGCCGCCAAAGTGTCTCTTTGTTTTTCAAGTTGTTGCAGCTGCATAAACATGGCACGCGACTGATGTCTGTGCACAACAATTTTGAGCGCAACAAAAATTACGCTCACAAATAACACCAGCAACAGTGGCAATTTCCAGTTTGCGCTACTTTCCTGTGGTTTCCTGTACTGATTCATGTTTGCAGTCATTGCTTTTCTCCAACACGCATAATCGCACTACGCGAGCGTATATTTCCTTCGACTTCCTGTTTCGAAGGTTTAACCGCCTTTCCTATTAATTTAAAGGCGGGACGCGAAAGCTGATCATCCATAACGGGTAATCCACGAGGCAAACGCGGAGCATTTGACTCTGCTTTCAAAAACCGTTTTACAATTCTGTCTTCAAGTGAATGAAAACTAATCACAACCAGCCGTCCTTTAACGTTCAGATATTCTTTTGCGTTATCCAGACAGCCAATCAAATCATCAAGCTCATGATTTATAAAAATCCGTATTGCCTGAAAACTGCGCGTTGCCGGATGTTTTCCCGGCTCTTTCTTTTGTAATCGCAGTGGAATCGAAGAAGCAATAATATCTGCCAGCTGCAACGTACTGCGAATTGGCTTTTCAGCTCTTCTTTCCACGATTGTCCTCGCTATTCTGCGAGAGAGTTTATCTTCACCATAACGATAGATAACATCAGCAATCTGTTCTTCAGACGCCGTTGCTATCCACTCGGCCGCGCTTTTTCCTGAATCAGGATCCATACGCATATCAAGATCACCATCACGCATAAAACTAAAACCACGCGAGGCGTCATCCAGTTGAGGTGAAGACACCCCCAAATCCAGCAAGATTCCATCTGTCCTTGCAAAACCAAACGCTTGCAGGGCACCAGGAAAGTCTTTAAAAGACCCCTGCCAGATCAGTACCCGCCCATCATCCTGATACACTTCTCGCGCATGAGAAATGGCAAGCGGATCTTTATCAATAAGCAGCAATCGACCTTTTGAGCCTAATTGCTTTAAAATTTCGGTCGAATGTCCGCCGCGACCAAAAGTGGCATCTATATAGATACCATCTGCCTTAATATTCAGTGCTTTTACTGCCTCATGCAGCAGCACTGTTTCATGTTTAAAGCAATCAATCACAATTAAATTGAGAGCTTCTTCAATTCTTCATTATTCTGGATGTTCACTGGCGCGACCTTGGTCATTATTTCCAGACCGTCATTCCAGGAATCTTCATCCCATAATTCAAATTTATTTCCCTGACCAATCATTACGAGTTTTTTGTTCATATTTGCATATTCCCGTAACAGTGGTTGCAGGGTAATTCTTCCCTGAGCATCCATTTCAACATCATTGGCATGACCCAGAATCAAACGTTTCATTATTCTTACGTCGGCATCAAGGTTTGGCATACTCATCAATTTCTCTTCTGTTTCCAGCCAGTCCTCCATCGGATACAGAACCAGGCAGCGATCTGCATGATCTACCGTTAAAACCATTTGCCCCTCATGCCTGGATTTAATCTCGTCACGATACTTGGTCGGAATGGCTATTCGCCCCTTGCTATCGATATTTAAGTTTGAGATTCCTTTAAACATGTATTCCAATGCTTTGATTTTACTTTGTTTTTCTTTTTGATTACTTGAGAGTATCTGGTAATCAGGCGGGCCTCAGCCTTATGGAATAAAAAACCACTATTCCCCACAAATTACCACTTTTAACCAATATTAGCACTATTTTTCCACAAAACAAATATTTGTTTTGTGGAAAAACTTTTTGAAAAGACAAATAGTTAGCGTGCCAAGTTAGAGCAACAGGAAGAAATCAAATTGAATTAAACAGGTGAGAATTTTATCTATCAAACAACTTTAGTTGTGTTGTCTTTTTGTTTTATTGATGCCTGGATTATATTTATTGATAAAAGGATACGGGTTCGCCCTTTATATTGGTTATTATTTAAACAAATCATTTTAGAACAAGCGTTTCTAGGAGTCTGTCTGAGAATATGAGTCGTAGCGAGGAGTCTGTCTGAGAATATGAGTCGTAGCTAGGGAAAGCTGATTTGAGCTAGATTTTTTATCAATTTGAGGCGAATAGTTGTTCTATTTGACGAAAATTGAGGGAAAATCTAGCCAAATTCAGCTTTTCCGCAGTAGGCTCACTATTTTCGGACAGACTCCTAACGTATTTATTTTAAACCGCGTTTAAAGCCAAACGCGCGCACAGGTGCTGACATGGTATTTATATCGCGGCTTATGCGGCTAATATTCCCTGCTATACCACCAAGACTAATTGTGAGTAACCCTACCTTTCGATCCAGCCCGTTGACACTTATATCCATCTGGTGAATACTTTTATCTGTTTGCGCCAGAATCCTGCGAATGGTAACCATATCGCCACCCATACCTGCTACACTCTGATTCAGTCTGGAAATATCAGTCTGTATAAACGCAGCTGAGTTTTTTAATGCGGTCATATCCTTTCTTGCAAAGGTAAAATCCTTTTTGATCGACTGAAGATCCCTGGAAACCTGATGAAAATCTTGCTGCATGGACTTAATACCAACAGACATAACGTGCATATGATGCGTAATTTTGTTCATATTGCTGCTTAATGTCCAGATCAGAAAGAACATGGCGATTCCCAGTACGGCAAAACCTAACAGACTAAAGCGTATTATCTGCGTGGTACGTTTGGCTATACGCAATGAAGAATCCTGGTGTGCTTGCATGGCAGAATTAAAATCGTTCATGCTTAAACGGAATTCTTCAATTATTTCGCCAGAAACGTCATTATTTTGTGCAGAGGGCATAAAGAACTAAGTATTTAAAATTAAAGCTTAAAGACTGGGGAGTATAACCTCTATTTATTCACCTTGACACCTCTTAAGAAAGAAGAGCTAATAATTTCCTCAGTCTTTCTCCCATCCCTGTTATCGCACAGGGACTTAAAAATCCAGGTATCAAAAAACAAATCTTATTGGTAATTAGTTGCTAATAATTGCTATAATCAGCAGCTCGCTCGCGTAGCTCAGATGGATAGAGCATCCGCCTCCTAAGCGGAGGGTCACAGGTTCGACTCCTGTCGTGAGCGCATAATCTGTATCCTGCCCCCCTGTCTCTCCGGTTCATACATTCATCGCCTAATAATGCTAAAATTATACCTATGAAGTATTGCATCAAAATACAATATGCTCTCTGCGTCCTTATGCTGTTATCCCTGGTATCATTTTCAGCAATGGCAGGCGAGATTGATTTCAGGGACTTCAGGCTAAGCGGTCATGCGGCTAAATATCAGGTTCTGACGCGTATTGAATTTAGCTTGTCGGATTATTTGCACAAAGCATTGCTCAATGGCATAAGCCTGAAAGCCAGAGTGCAGTTTCGCCTTAGAGAGCATCAGGAATGGTGGTTTGACCATGATATACCACTACTCACCGTTACCTATGAATTAAAATACCATGCCCTGAGCAGGCATTATCTCCTGAGTCGTTACGATACCAATGAGCACTGGAATTTTTCGACGCTACCCGCAGCCCTGAGAAAACTGGGGGAGTTACGCAAGTACGATTTACCTAAAATTGACGCGCCATTACAGTCGGGCAAATATTCCTTGTTTGCAATAGCGGATATGGTTCCCGCCTCCATGCGTTTGCCACTAAAAATCCAGTCATTTTTCAGCAACAAGTTTAAATTAACGAGTGAGGGTGTTTTGTGGCCATTACCGTAAGAACGTTTTTTTTTCAGGTTCTTCCGGTTGGCGTAACTTTCCTGATGCTGACGGTATCGCTCGTTCTCTTGAGCATCACCACCAGCAACCCCGAACAATCAAGTGCTATCAGCGACTGGCTTGTTCCGCTGAATATCAGTATCTTTATAATCCTTGCCACCCTGATTATTATCAACGTAGTCAAGGCTTTTCATTACCTGCGCTCTGGCAAGGCGGGTTCACGTTTTACCCTGCGTCTTATGTACGCTTTCACCTTGTTGACCATTTTACCTGTACTCGTGGTCTCATACTTTTCGCTGAATTTTATTGGTGACCGGATTGATAACTGGTTCAATATAAAAATTGAGGGCGCGCTGGATGATTCACTGGAACTGGCAAGAAGCTCCCTGGATGTCAGAATGCGCCAACACCTGTTTGATCTGGAACGTATGTCGAAGGCGCTTGAAAGTATTGACGAACTGGACTATCCGGCATTTATTGACAGACAACTGCGCGAGATGGGGGCTTTTGAAATTGTCCTGCTGGGCAATAACAAGCGCGTGCTGGTTTATAGTGGTAATGATGCAGGCGAATTACTGCCGCACTTTCCTACCGATGATATTTTTCGCAAAATTTCCAGTCGTGGCTATATGTACCAGCTGGAACCTGCGGGAAAAGATGGTCTTTTTTCGCGGGTTGCAATCACAATGTCACCCGGCGCAGGCAGAAAAACACTCATCCTGACGGCACTTTTTACTTTTTCAGAAAAAGAGCTGCTGCTTGCCGAAAGCGTTCAAAATACCTACAACGACTATAAGGAAATCAGTTTTAACCGCGAAAGAATCAAGCAAAGTTTTCGCATGACCCTGTTGCTCATTATGCTCCTTTCCATCCTGTTCTCGGTGTGGGCGGCCTTTTTATATTCACTACGCCTCACCAAACCCATCAGGGAACTGCTCGAAGGCACCCAGTCTGTTGCATCGGGTAACTTGCAAACAAAGCTCACGGTTGCCGCAAAAGATGATTTTAGCCTGCTGGCTCGCTCATTTAATGCCATGACTGCACGTTTATCTGCTGCCCGAAAAGAAAGTGAACAAAGCCAGCTACAAATGCAACGCCAGCACGATTATCTTAATATCGTTCTCGACAATCTCACATCGGGGGTCATAACACTGGATGATGATCAGGTCATTCGCCGCGTGAATACAGCCGCAGAGCACCTTTTTCAGGCTCCTTTACAACAATTCAAGGGGCAGACACTGGAAACACTGCTGACAGAAACGCCCGAGCTGTTCCCTCTGTGTGACATTATTCTGCCTTATCTGGATATTGAAGACACCAAAGAGAGCGACCACCAGGAATGGCAAACCGAAGCCAATCTGTATTTTGCCGGAAGCAAGCACACTATCGTTTGTCGTGGCGCTGTATTGCCTGAATCACTGGATGGAACCCAGGGATTTGTCCTCGTATTTGATGATATTAGCAAGGTGATCCAGTCAGAACATGATGCCGCCTGGAGTGAAGTGGCGAGACGACTCGCGCACGAGATCAAAAACCCCTTAACCCCCATCCAGCTTTCGGCTGAACGCCTGCAACACCGTATCAAACCCCTGCTGGATGAGGAGCAGGCGGCATTCTTGCAACGCATGAGCAGCACTATAATCAATCAGGTTGACACCATGAAGAAAATGGTCAATGCCTTTAGTGAATATGCCCGCATTCCAGAATTGCACCTGAAAGAAATCAATATCAACAATCTCATTACAGAAGTTGCCGAACTCTACCGCACCAGTCAGCCTGATGTGCAGATCAGGCTAAACCTGAAAGGTGCGCCTGCCATTACTGCTGATGCCGACAGAATGCGCCAGTTACTCATTAACCTGATAAAAAATGCACTGGAAGCGATGCAGGAAAAGAAGACAGATAGCGAATCGCTATTGCTGATCTCCTCCAAGGTTGAGCAACACGATAACAAACGCAATTATTTTGTATTAACAGTTTGTGATAATGGCATCGGGATAGACGAAGAACTATTGCCCCACCTGTTTGAACCGTATAAAACCACCAAGATAAAAGGTACCGGTCTGGGTCTGGCAATTGTAAAAAGAATTGTTGAAGAACACGATGGCTGGGTTACAGCAAAGAATAATATGGACAATGGTGCTACTATCAGTATTTATTTACCTGTTGTTAAACGGGGCGTTTAAACATAAGCACCCAAACAAAATTTTGTTAAATTAATTTTGAACGGGTACTAAAAAACAAGAGGGATATTATGGCAGCACAGTTTATTCTAGTAGTCGATGATGAACCGGATATTCGCCAGTTAGTCAGTGAAATACTTGAAGACGAAGGCTACGAAGTTGCCGTTGCAGAAGATGCAGAACAGGCAAAAGAACTACGCCGAAAAAGACGACCTGACCTGGTATTGCTGGATATCTGGATGCCAGGCGAAGACGGTATTTCACTCCTTAAAAGCTGGCAAAAAGGTGGCTCACTAAGCAGTCCGGTGATTATGATGTCAGGGCATGGCACCATTGAAACAGCCATTGAGGCAACCCGTCTGGGCGCTTATGACTTTATTGAAAAACCACTATCAATGGCAAAAATGTTACTCACCATTGAAAATGCACTGCGCTCTGAAAAACTTGCCCAGGAAAACAAGGGCTTGCGTGACCAGGTCAAAACACCGAGTCAGCCTATTGGTAGCAGCAAAATAATGGTAAACCTGCGCGAACAGGCAAAACGGGTAGCGCAGCACAATAATGTGGTACTGATTTATGGGGAATCGGGTGTCGGCAAAGAAGTATTTGCCAGATACCTGCACAATAACAGTAAAAACAGGGATCATCCTTTTGTAAAGGCAACAGTGTCTTCATTTGATGCGAATAATATAGGCAAGGCACTTTTTGGCTGGGAACAGGGTGAAAAGGTACACTACGGACTTCTGGACGAGTCGCGCAGTGGTACGCTTTACCTCTCTGACATCGCAGCACTGCCAAAGGACATACAAAAACGCCTGGTGAGCACCCTGCGTGAGGGCTATTACACCCGCATCAACGGGCACGACCAAATCACTCTGGATCTCATGCTTATCTTTTCTTCCCGGCATGACCTGCGCGATGATGTAAGCAATGAACTTTTCGATAAAGATTTATATTCACAAATTAATATTGTTCCTTTGGTGATCCCGCCCTTGAACGAACATCCGGAAGATGTGCCTGAATTGTTGAATTATTATGTGGATCAGCTGACCGAGCAAGACAGCCTGCCTTATCGGCATTTCTCTGTTTCGGCACAAAACTATTTAAGAAATTACCAATGGTTTGGTAATATCCGGGAGCTACGCAATCTGGTGCAGCGTCTGCTGATTATGGGTGTAGATGCCGAAATCACCCAGGAAGAGGTGGAAGAAGCGGTGGGCACAGACATCCCTATTTTTACACAGTCAGTTGTCGAAAAACCAAGCAGTCTGTTTGACTTGCCACTAAGACAGGCAAGAGAACAGTTTGAGCATGATTACCTTGACTATCAACTGCAACAGGTCAATGGCAACGTCAGCAAACTGGCGGAGCTGGTTAAAATGGAACGCACCCATCTTTATCGAAAAATGCGCTCCCTGAAAATTGACCCAAAGAAATATGGTAACAAATCGTAACTTGTTGCAATATCTTATGCTGGCTTTAATGGGGAAAGCCAGTTATTTAGGGCTTTAAACTGAGGGAAATCGGGCAGTGAATATAGTTATATTGGGGGCAGGACAGGTTGGCAGCTCATTGGCACGCAACCTGGTAAATGAAGATAATGATATTACCATTATTGATACAGACAAAAATTCACTAAGAGAGCTACGCGAAAAACTCGATGTGCATACCCGTTGTGGATATGCCTCTCATCCCGACGTGCTTGAACAGTCAAGCGTTAATGATGCCGACATGCTGATTGCTGTAACAAACAGCGATGAAGTCAATATGCTGTCTTGCCAGGTTGCCTATAGCCTGTTTCGCACACCCAAAAAAATAGCCCGGGTGCGTGCTTCAGGCTATTTGCAACACCAGGAATTATTCTCGCCAGAAGGCATTCCCGTCGATGTTATAATCAGCCCGGAAGAATTAATCACCCGCCACATTCAACGCCTGATTGCCAATCCCGGGACATTACAGGTTATTGATTTTGCCAACGACAAGGTAAGACTTGTATCAGTCAAAGCCTGCCATGACGGTCCTCTTGTTGGTCATGCAATCAGTGAACTGGGAGAACATCTGCCTGAAGTCAAAGCGCGTGTTGTCGCTGTTTTTCGCAATGAAAAATCAATCACTCCTGATGGCGATACCGTGATTGAAGCCAATGACGAAATTTTTGTGATTGCCAGCGCCTTGCATATTCGTGCCGTTGTGAGTGAACTGCGTAGCGTTGAAAAACCCTATAAACGCATTATGATTGCAGGAGGAGGAAATATTGGAAAACGACTTGCGAGCGTGTTGGAAGAAGGACGCTACCAGGTAAAAATCATTGAAAAATCACCAGAGGTTGCCAATCTGCTTGCAGAAACCCTCGACAAAACCATTGTTCTCGAAGGGGATGTAGCTGATGAAACCTTGCTGGTTGAAGAAAATATTGCCGAGATTGATATTTTTTGCGCTTTAACCAATGATGATGAAGCAAATATTTTATCCGCCATGCTCGCAAAACGTCTGGGTGCGCGCAAGGTCATGTCGCTGGTAAATAAAACCGGATATATAGACCTGATTGAGAATGCCAATGTTGATCATGCCGTATCCCCGCAGCAAATAACCATTGGTGCCCTGCTGGCGCATATTCGGGGTGGCGATGTGATAGCGGTTCACTCACTGCGAAAAGGCGCTGCCGAGGTAATCGAAGTGGTCGCCCACGGAGACAAGGACAATTCCAGGGTCGTTGGTCGAAAACATGCCGATCTAAAACTCCCACCCGGAGCAATGATCGGAGCTATTGTACGCAATGAGGATGAAGTTATTATCCCCCATCAGGATACCGAGATTGAAGAAAATGACCATGTTATCCTGTTTCTTGCGGACAAACGCTATGTTTCCGCAGTAGAGAAAATGTTTCAGGTCGGCGTGGGCTACATTTAATCCCTTTTATTATGCACTTACTTGTCATCCAGCGTATTCTTGGACTTTTACTGATCGTATTCAGTTTTAGCATGTTGCCGCCTGCTGTGATTGGGCTACTTTACGATGATCTTTCAGTGAGTCCCTTTATCAAGGGTTTTTTTCTGGTGCTTGGTGTCGGCATTGCTATCTGGCTACCTGCGCGTAATAAAAAAAGAGAACTACGCCTGCGCGAAGGCTTCCTGGTTGTGGTGCTATTTTGGGTGGTACTGGGAGTATCAGGTGCCGCACCTTTTCTGTTTTCAAATGTACTGCAAATATCACTGGCTGATGCCGTCTTCGAGTCTGTTTCAGGGCTAACAACCACTGGCGCTACGGTCATTACCGGACTTGATGAGCTACCCAAATCAATTCTTTTTTACCGCCAGCAATTACAGTGGCTTGGTGGCATGGGCATCATTGTACTGGCAATCGCCATTCTCCCCCTGCTTGGCATCGGTGGTATCCAGCTTTATCGTGCCGAGGCTCCTGGTCCTGCAAAAGACTCAAAACTTACCCCGCGAATCAAGGAAACGGCAAAATTGCTCTGGATTATTTATGTGACATTTACTGTCATCTGCACCATTGCCTATTATATTGCAGGCATGGATTTCTTCGACGCTATTTGCCACAGCTTTTCA
>Ga0256832_1000498_pt1 | contig 25517 bp, 21 predicted proteins | sample 134614metaG_FD_190534 | JGI IMG/M metagenome (GOLD analysis project Ga0256832, IMG submission 190534) | Hydrothermal vent microbial communities from Lau Basin, Pacific Ocean - 134-614 | ecosystem: Environmental > Aquatic > Marine > Hydrothermal vents | place: Pacific Ocean: Lau Basin | collected... | reverse complement strand
TTCTACCATCCTGGTATACACCACAGGCAATGGAGTCAACGGATTTACTTTAGACCCTTCGGTAGGGGAGTTTTTTCTTTCTCATCGTGACATCAAGATACCGGAAAAAGCAAAATACTACTCTGTCAACCAAGGGTATTATCTGAAGTATGATTTTGGGATGCGGCGATATATCGACCATTGCAACGAACTGAACCTCAAACTTCGTTACATCGGCACGATGGTCTCCGACATTCACCGGATTCTCTTTCAAGGTGGTGTTTTCATTTACCCCAATATGTCCGATTACCCGATGGGAAAGCTGAGATTATTATACGAGTGCAACCCTATGGCGATGATTGTCGAACAATGTGGTGGCAAAGCTACCACTTGTCAGGGATTGCGTATTTTGGATAAAGAGGTATCCGATTTGCACCAGCGCACTTCTATTGCCATCGGTTCTCCGCGAATGGTGGAGGACGTCAAGGATTTTTCAGAGAAGTATAAAGCCATGATGGTTGCAGCGCATTAGTGATGTTGCCTCCCGAATAGTTTGTTCTATCCAATATTATCGCTTTACCACCTCTTTGCCTTTTACGTAGAAATAAGGGCGAATCTTCTGTAAAAACACCGAGTCAATCGCACGTATTTTTAGTATCTCGTTTATGTTTTTGTATCCTCCATGCTGTTTCCTGTACTTGATGATAAGCGATGCTTGCTTTTTGTGAATATAGGGATGCTTGACCAAAGTGATATAGTCTGCTGTATTGATATCTATGGGTTTGGGCATTTGTGTGAGATAAAGCTTTTTGTACACTTTTTGAAATACACTATCCGGAAGATGAGGTGTTTCTTTTACCTGAAGAACCGAACTAAATCCGCCCAATGCACTGCGGTAGCGCACGATTTTCTGTGAATAGTACGGACCAATTCCCTTTAATGATTGCCATTGGGCGGCAGTGCTTGTATTAATTTCAATTCGATTACTACGTGTAGATCGTGCCGCTTCCGTTCTGTTCTTCCTTTTTCTTGAATTGTGTCCAACAGGAAGGCGCACCCAAGGTATGAGCACTTCTACCTGATCCTCCTTTAAGCCAAACACTTTTTGGATGTCATCAGGTTTGTAGAATCGTCCTCCTGCATGAACGTATTTCCTCCACGTTTCGGCCGTTTTGCGCGGCACCCCTAATAGAACCAAACTATCGCTTGAGATGGTGTTGGGGTTGAATTCAAACATGGGAATGTCTCTTTTCTTCATTGCTTGATTACGACCTTTGGAACGACTCTTTTGAGGAGGGGGTGAGTTTGATTGTAAAGTGTGCTTTTTAGCGGAAATTCTTTTTGCATTTTTCATAGTAGGCATCTCTACAGATTGATCTAAGATCTGCTCTGAAACATACTCAGTATGGTGTTCGATAGGGGTGGGGGAGCGCGTAATATCATACATCCATAGTCCTGTATTGGCTCCTGCGATGAGCAACAGTAGAAGCCATTCTTGTTTATTGAATCTCAGAAATTCATAGAGTTCTTCTTTCATAGTGATGACAGATTAATGGTTACAGCGTGTTTGGCTGTCACCCGGTGAAAAGTTAAGTTGGCGTCGTATAAACGGTGGTTGTCGTATGGCATCGAATTATTATTGTAGTCATAGACGATTACGTTTTTTAACAATGGAAACTCGGTAAGATTAACCTCCTCCAACATCTCTCGGGAGGGAATAACAAGAATAGTTGCTTGCTTTACTGGCAAAGTCCTATCCTTTAGCCAAACAATGGTTTGATCCCCATACATGACCCAGTCAAAGTGAAGCGAAGCCCGTTCTCTAATAGTCAGAAAGCTGTCCGTGGTCAGATAAATCGGAGTGGCTCCAAAGTATGCACGTAGGCCCTCGGTGGCGTAATGCTCCTCGCGCCCGGAGTATCCTTCTCGACGGCTAAAGAGCCGGCCATCCAGCCATAAATCTACAATGGGATGCTTTGCTGCATAAAACACTAACCTTGGTGAGTGCTCCAATGTAGTATGCTCAACATGTCTTACAAGATGAACACCGGTAAGAAGAAGCAATAATGTATAGAAAATCTTTTTGCTCCGGTATGAAATGGTCAACAATAGAAGTCCCAAGCTGACCATCAACAAGCACAATACTACCGGGCTAAAGCAAAGAGGGGAAATACGGAGATATGAAAAATGATTAATATGATGGAGCAGTTGGAGTAAAAGTCCGGCAGTACCATTTAGGATCATCCCCAATTGGGTAGAAATACCGCTCGAAATCCATGCTATTAGAATTGTCCCCCATCCCAATATTAGTATCACAAAAGCCAGGGGAAGCACAATAAAATTGGAGAGTAGAAAAGCAAACGAAAATTGATGAAAGTAGTATATCACCAGTGGAAAGCTCAGTATTTGTGCTGATATGCCGGCTAATAGGCTCGATAGAATCATCCTGGATAACCATCCGGAATGGTTAAAGAAGGACATGAAAAGTGGATAGAAATACACGATTCCTACAGTCGCCAGATAGGATAATTGGAAGCCTGTCTGAAAGAGGGCGTACGGTTCGATAAAAAGAGTGAGTAGAGCCGAAAGAGACAAGGTGTTATAGATGTCCGATCTTCGATAAAATTGCAGCCCAGTTGCAATTAAACTAAACATAGTGGCAGCCCGAATGGTGGAAGTACTCATTCCGGTCACAAAAGTGAAGGTCCAAATTCCCACCACTATTAGCACACCCCGTAATTGTTGCCAATACTGCGGAAACTGCGGAAAGAAACCAAGCAAAACGCGTAGCAAAAGGAAAATAATACCTACGTGCAACCCACTCACTGCGAGAATATGCATAGCACCCGTATTGGCAAAGGTCGTCTTTACTTCGGGGCGAATACCGGACTTGTCTCCCAATACCAATGCCTTTGAAATGGCCAATGCATCGGGTGAAGGAACATATCGCTCCAACAACCGAATACATATTCTCCTTGCCTTAGCGCTCCGGTATCGCCAGCTAAATAGGTCCCGATATACCAACTCTATGTTATTGGTATGCACCCATCCTACGGATTCAATATTCTTATACCTCAAATATTTCCTGAAATCAAACTGCCTGGGGTTAGGAGGAGGGGCCGGGTGTCGCCATTGTGTAGTGAATGCTACTTTATCACCCGGGAAAAAAGAATTATGCTCACCTTTTACATAGATAAGTGCTCTGCCACTTAAATCCGCAATTGAACCGGAATCCCGGCGAACTCCTGTCACCGCTATTTCATACTGCGTAGTATTCTCCTTTTTGTGAATTGCCAGAATCCTGGCGATATATGCCCTATCAAGGGCCGGATCGCAATAATGTATGAAATAGTTGAGATGCTCTTCCCCGGTCGACCATTTCATACAAAAAAAACCAACAGTAAAGAAGAATAACATAAGTAATGCTCCTAAAATTATATGTCTTCTAAACGGATAGATAGCATACAGTAGCAACCCTAAAATGCAGGAGAAAAGGCTAACGCCTATGAACAAGCCGCTATTCGGTATAAACTCGCGCCAAAGCAGGCCTAATACAAACGGCAAGAGGACACGCACAAAAGGTTTGGATTTCCAGTTGGTGTTCATAAGTATAGTGTATTCGGAGGTAAATATAGGGAGATTTTTCTTTCCGGCAAACATTTTTATCTATTTATCCTTATAAGAGGACCAAAGGAGAAAAAATGACATATATCCACCCCAATCGAATCGTGGTGACAGGCCCAGAATCAACCGGCAAAACTGCTGCGGTCATGCACATAGCATCGGCCTTTGGCGTACAGTATTCATTAGAATTTGCACGTACATATCTCGAACGACTGGAACGGAAATACACGTATGAAGATCTCGTCCCAATCGCCCGTGGACAAGCGGCTTGGATAGATACAGCTAGTTTGGAAGCCAGTAAGAGAGGGGATCAATGGGTCGTCGCGGATACCGATCTGCTGACGATATATCTTTGGTCTTTGATAAAATTTGGGAAAGTAGACTCTTATGTTGTAGAAACATTGGATCGTCAACGCGCTGACTTTTATCTTTTAATGTATTCGGATATCCCTTGGGAACCGGATCCATTGCGGGAAGACCCCGGCACGCGGAAAGCCATCTTTAAACGCTATCTTAAAGAGATAAAGAAAAGAAACATACCCCATAAAATCATCAGAGGAACCGGAAGAGAAAGAACGCTTTCTGTAGAAAAGGCTATGATGGAAATCCTGCACTGATTGATAATTTGATTGTCGTGCACTTGTAAGAGCAGTTATAAACTCACAGATAATTTCTATAATATTTCAAATAGTTTTACTTTTGTTGCCACTTCGATAAGGAGTGATTTCTGTAATGGATTTTTAAATATGCCTCAATAATCCAAAATCACGAAGGAATGGGTATGGGAGGTAATAAGGCTGATGTGTTGGCATTATTGTGCCGATTCAATCCAAGAAATAATATAAGAGCATGATCTACAAACTATTCAACCCGATGGTCGGATGGGCCATGAGAAGGTATTTTCGGAATATCCACGTCTCAGGGTTGGAACATATCCCTAAGGATACTGCGGTCATCTTTGCATGTAATCATCCCTCCTCTTTTATGGAGCCGATGCTCTTGGCTTCTGTACAACCACGCAAGCTTTTCTATTTGGTTAGAGGCGACATATTCAAGGGAAAACTGATTAAGTGGTTTTTAAAGGAAACTCACCAAATACCGATATTTAGACGACGGGATGGAATCACTAATCTCAAGCAAAACGAAAAGACCTTCCGTATCTGCTACAAGATGCTATTGGACCATGGGGCCTTAATTATCTTTCCTGAAGGAAGTACAAAGAGGGTGAAGCAATTGCGCCCTTTGCAAAGGGGCATTTGGAGGTTGGCTTTCGGGACCTTGGCACGCGACCGAAATTTGGACATCGTTATCGTTCCTGTGGGAGTTAATTTTACCGATTTGGACCACATACGGTCAGAGGCTATGATTTCTTTTGGGGCACCTATTCCATTAAATCAGTACTACGATGCCTACGAGGCTGACAAGCCGGGGACCATGCGGAAGCTCACCCCTATGTTGTATGAAAAGATGCGGCCGCATGTAGTACATTATGACGTAGAGAAACTGGAAGTCTCAGGCGAACCATTATTAGCGCTTACCCGAAATCAAACCCCTGACAAGTTTAAACAATTTATCCATAGCCGGAAACAGCTCAATGCAGAAATCCGTGCAGCTTCAAGCTATTCTTCTATGAATGGTGGAGAACGAGAATTACTCAACGCAGAGGTGCAGTCTTACTTGGAAAAACTACCGGATGGGGTTCAAACGGATTATATTGTTGCTCAAAAGGGCAAGCCTGCTTCGTGGAGCAAATTAGGATTGCTCGCGATCCCAGGTATTATTGGGATTCTCCTTGGATATTTGCCTTATAAGTTTGCCTGGTGGGGACAACAGAAGTTAGTCAATAATGATCCTCCATTTCACGCACCGATACGGCTAGCCATTTTCCTGCTAACCGTTTTACTGCTTGTGGGGATAAGTTTTTTGGTCCTGTTGCCATTCCTGGGAGTATTGGCTTTGTCGGTATTCCTGGCTCCATTGCTTATTGTTCTTGGCGCGAGGTTGTTTGACCAAATCCTATGGACAAAAGCCAGTTGGAGATTAATGCATTCGCAATTAGATATCGATGCACTCATGAAGGAGCGCGAAAGGATTTTATCTAAAATATTGTAGTGTTAATGTTTGGCCTGCAGATTTTAACCAAGGAAACGAATTAGATGCCCCCAATCCACCATTTCATAACATTAGGAATGACGATTAGCCCTTCAGCGCGCGAGTTATTTCGCGCTTACCTACCGGGCCGGGTGGGGAGGTGACCTGAAAGCCTATCTCTCTTAGTGTCCTTTTGAATACCCCTTTGGCACAGAAAGTCACTAAGATGCCGCCATTGGCCAAGCTATCATAGACCTTTTGCAGAATGGGTTTCGTCCACATAGCGGGTTGGCTTTCCGGTGCAAATGCGTCATAATAGAAGACATCAATATCAGGGGGCAATTCCATTTCCAAAAAATCCCCAATTCTCGGTTCAAATGTGAAGTTGGGTGTGAGGTGCTTAAACTGTTGTTGATGCAATGCCTCGTGCATGGAAGTCATCATACTCGAAAGGGAAGGGTGGTTCGATTCGATTTGCATTGGATAGTTCAATGAGGGGAGGGTAGAGAGCGGTAGTGGATACCGCTCTATTGTGGCGTAAAGCACCGGAACTGTATGCTGTAAGCTCCAGTCTAGCGTCAGTAAGGCGTTAAGGCCCGTCCCGAATCCCAACTCAAAGACTCGAATTTGGTTCTTTCTGTCAAAAAAATGCTGATAGTAATAGTCGATGCCTTCACGTATATAGATATGGCGGCTTTCCTGCATGGCCCCCCAACTCGAATGGTAGAGTGCTGTAAAAACAGGATGTCGAAGGGTATTACTGCCGTCTTTTGTAGGGACTATTTCAAAATTAAAACCGTTCACTTTACAGATAGCTGGCTAACAATATTGTCATTGAATGATTCAGATAGAATCACAGAATGCGAAGCGTGCAATGTGCAGGTCTCATTGATAATAAGCAATACTTGCGGAGACTGATGGGGGACATTCAGCCTTGCTGCAATAGCATTGGAGAGCTGCCTAAAGGCCAGTAAATCCAAATAGAAAAACTCGACATGAAAATCATTAAGTCGAGCATCCCATAAATCTTGAAATCCATCCAACACCCGGATACTTATAATGCACCGGGTACTGTGTTTGAACACGATGCATGGAACTTTGCGTGAAAGCTTCAAGAGGGTGTCCAAGGAAGTGTTTTCTCCCAGCTCTTTCCAGTGTAATGCCAAATCTTATCTAAAGTAAGTGTTGGAACGTAGAAACAATGGTATTCCAAACAATATCCAGGGAGAAATCACTAGGACAGCCGACGCCTCTATTACAAGAGGAGAATGCTAATACCACTATAATTAAGAGAAGCATTTTGACCAAATTCTTTTTCATTACTATCTTTTTTGTGAAATACTAACGCTGAAACGCATCTAAACAATTCGTTATTGCAAGCAAAATTACAAATCTTTTGTTAAAACAGTAGGATTTGCACTAAAAAGCAAAAAAAATAATCCAATCGGGCTCCATCTAAACAGCTGAAAGATAAAAAAAAAGCCGGCTATTGCCGACTTTTCAGAAGGAGGAACCGTAAAGGTCCCAAAATAATAGTCTTAATCTATACAGTACAATTCCTACTTTCTGAACATTCCTCCCAGATACTTCATTCCGAAGCCGGCGATGTCATCAATGATACTTCCATCGCCATCCTGGTCAATTAATTTTTCAATCATGCTTTGATGTTGTTGAGCTTGGGCGTGCCCCCCCAACATTCCTGACAGAATACCAGATAAATCTGTAGGGTTAGAAATATTACTTTGTCTAGTCTGTCTGCCGAGATATCCCATCACGACGGGAGCTAGCATTTTCATCATATTCATTGCAGATGACATATCCAGACCGCTGGATTTACTGACTGCGCCGGCGACATGTTCGGTTTTCTCGCCAAAGATGTGTCCTAATATCCCTCCACCATCTTCGATAACTTCTTCTTTTGTAATATTATCCTCTAAATTGTCAAGAATACTGCCATCGTGCTTATTCATGATGGCATCCAAAATTCCTTTAGCACCATCCGGTGAAGAGGCATTTTTAGTTAGGGCACCAAGTATCATAGGCATGGCTGCACCTAAAGCAGATTGTGCTTGTTGGGGGTTGGCTCCCATTTGTGAGGTAACAACATTAATAAGGCTTTTGCCCATAGCGCTGTTTAATAAACTGGATAAATCTGGCATGTTAATAAAATTTGATAAGGTTAGATAATTTCATCTTACCACCAACCATAATAAAACAGAGGTTAGTGATAAGCATTCATGATGGTAACGAAAAGGATGGCCTTTCGTTCTTTTAATGTGCTACTTATTTAACATATCGCAAGTAAAAGTAAGTTTATTCCTTCACTTTACTTTCCGTTTTGGGTTGTACTAAATCCATTTCTTGAATCAAACGGTGACAATCGCCCAATTTGTCAATCAAAAATAAGACATATCGCGTGTCGACCATAATATTGCGGCACAATCTGATATCGTAATAGTAATCGCTCATAGTACCTTCCCAAACGCGGTCAAAATTCAGGCCTATCAGATTACCCCACCCATCGATCACAGGGCTTCCTGAATTGCCACCGGTGGTGTGGTTACTTCCGAGGAAACAAACAGGTAGCCTTCCCTTTCTATCGGCATATTGTCCATAATCCTTGTTCTTATATAGCTCTAAAAGCTTCGGTGGTAAATCAAATTCATAATCCCCGGGTTTATACTTGGCAATCACTCCATTGAGATATGTGAATGGGGTGTATGTCGTTGAGTCGTTCGGGGTATATCCTTCGACTTTACCATAACTTACTCGTAGGGTGCTATTCGCATCGGGAAAGAAACGCTTTTTGGGGAATACGGTCATCAGTCCCTCCATATATATTTTTTGAAGGCTATCGATGACTAACTTATTGTCATTATACCCGGGTTCGATATAATCATAGAAATACGAGATATGATCATTTATGATATTAAATCCCTCGTCCGAATGCAAGGCCGACATCAGCGAATCCTTAGGCAGCTTCCATAATCTTAAAAATGCAGAGGAATCGGCAATGATGGAATGGTCATAGAAAAACGCTGCCATTTTCTCTCCGGATTGCCCCAATTCATTCCACTTGGCAAACATTTTTGGACTTACCATGTGTTGGGGCATGTATTTGAAATATTCGGCGATGACCTTAGCGAATATCTCGCGGTCGATGTCATGGTCGAATGCGTCATAGAAGCCTTTGACTCTGTCATCAATTTTTTGTTTGTAGCTATTAAAAGCATTGGGGTCCCTTTCAAAAGAAGCCAAGCGATGGATACTGTGCATAAATCGCATGAGTTGGGAGTTCCATGCAAATGCTTCATAGTGGATTTCTCGCGAGAGCTGATAATCTCGATTGATGGTATAAGCATCATTAAATGCTCTATAGACCATCCCATACTTCTCTTTCCAAATAGCAACGGAATCAATTCGGTCCAGGAATCGCTTTTCCAAAGCTCTTTTGTGATTGAGCGCATCGGTTTTAATCAGGCCTTCTCGTTCACCAATCCATTTTTTCCAATAGTTGGCTATACGTGCAAAGCGGGAAGCGTACTTTAGTTTTAGCGCCTCGCTTTGGACCATATACTTTTTCATAACCCCTAAGGATTGCTCTCTAATGGCTATTTTAGCAGGATCAAAATCCTCAATAATCTGCTTTACGGCGATGGATGGCAAATAGGCATTCGTCCGCCCTGGAAACCCAAAAACGAGCGTAAAGTCTCCTTCGGCAGCCCCATCCAGGCTTACGGGCAAATGATGGATGGGCTTTAAGGGGACATTGTCGATGTTGTATTCGGCAGGATGATTGTCCTTGTCCACATAAATCCGGAAGATAGAAAAATCGCCTGTATGCCTGGGCCAAGCCCAATTGTCCGTATCACCGCCAAATTTACCTATCGACTCAGGAGGTACTCCGACAAGTCGAACATCTTTATAGGTGACCGTTATAAAAGCGATGTACTGTAGGCCTTTATAAAATGGTTTGATGACAATTTTCTCGAACGGCTCCAGTCGAATATCCGCTTTTGTCTTCGCGATATTTGCCAAGATCATTTTTTGACGTTCCTTTGAAGTGAGACTGTCCGGAATATCACCCAATACATTATCTGTAACGTCCACAATCTCTCGAATAAACGTAGCGGTCAGACCCGGGTTGGATAGCTCTTGCTCAAAGGATTGCGCCCAAAATCCGTTCTTCAATATATTGTTGTCGACAGTGGAATGCGACTGTACAAAGCTATATCCACAGTGGTGATTAGTGAGCAGAAGCCCCTTGCTTGAAATGATAGAGCCCGTACAGCCACCTCCAAAATGCACAATCGCGTCCTTCAGACTCCCATGATTGATGCTGTAGATATCTTCGGCATTGATTTTCATGCCCATCGCGTGCATCTCCTCTTCGTTGAGTGCTTTCAGGAGATGAGGAAGCCACATGCCTTCACCGGCAAATAAGGGAAAAGCCAATAGACAGAAAGATGCTACGACTAAACTTACAATCTGGTTTTTCTTCGACATAATTTAACTTTAATACGATTGAATACGCTTCCTTTTAGAAGAGAGTTCCTCTTTGGAAGGTTAAAGATTTTATTATTATCTTACATGTATGAAATGCCACAAAGGTAAAAAATGTTCGCCCTTCAATAGAATCCGATTGTATATCCGTTTGAATCATGCATATAGCCTACCATTTCATACCAAAAAAATCATATCGATTGAAACATCCGTACACTGTCGCGAAGGAGAGGCATTGAGGGATGATGCTGGTGCGCACGACAAGAATCGGTCAACGCTTTGACCATTCTCGGCGAAAAAGAAGGCGTAGGATCTTGCAAAAAGCGATAGGCAATATAATTGCAAATATTACTCACTTCGGCATCGGTAAGCTTGGGATATCCGAGCATGAAATCAGTAAAGATAATCCGGTTGACCAAAATGGTATCAAAAAGTCCATAACGTATGATACAAGGCAACTGCATGATGTTGGCCTTCAAATAATCACTTTCATAGAGTGGGGGAGTGATGTCTGCAAGTCCGGTACCATCGTGCATATGGCAGCCCGCACAATTCCCTTCATAAAGCCTTCTTCCCTGCACAAACTCCTCTTTGCATCCTCCAAGAATGAGCAGTAAAATTAGTACAAGAATGGGATGAAAAGACCGAAAGATTCGCTTCATTTTTCGCTCTTGTGTTCCTTCAACAATTGGTCGATGTCAAACATGAATTTTTCGACACTTTTGGGGTCTGTGCCATCACAAAAACTCCGCACATGTCCGGTACCATCAATCAACATGAATTTACCGGAATGTATGAGGCTGGCAGGATCTGTACCCTTCGAGTCATCCTGTACAGCGATAAAATAGTCTTTGGCGATATTGTATATAGAATCCTTATTGCCCGTGACAAAATGCCATTTGGATGACGTAACGCCCAGCTTGTCTGCATAGTGCTTTAACCGGATAGGGGAGTCATGGCGTGGATCTATCGTGTGTGAGAGAAACAGCAACTGAGGTTCCTGCTCGTAATGCGTATAGAGTCGTAGCATTTGCTTAGTCATCAACGGACAAATACTAGGACAAGAAATAAAAAAGAAGTCCGTCACATAAACTTTGCCTCGATAGGTCGCATTTGTTATGATATTGCTGTCTTGGTCGATAAATTCAAAGGGCCGAATCACATGATCAATGACCTCGCCATTTTCCAGTGTCTGCTGTCCAATGATGGGAAGCTTGTATTTTGGATTATAATTACAACCTAATAATAGAAAGGCAAAACAACCAATATGTAACAACCCGACGAATAACTTTCTGCTAATCATGTATACTATCTGTTTTCCTGAAGAATTAATCGCATAGAATTAATGCTCAGCAACCCTCTTGGCCGACTCAATAGCACTATTCATCTCGTTAGATACTTTTGTTATCATTTTAAGTTGCTCACTGAGATAAGCTTGATAAGACTCTCCTTTCTCATTTTTCCACTTGTCCTTCTTTTTGAACTGATACATCCAGTCCCACATGTGTTTGTCTGCGAGGCTAAGGGATTCAAGGGCATGTTTAGCGACATCTGTTTTATCCTTTGATAATGTTGTGTTTGTAGATATTTTTCTCATTGCAGAAGTCATGCTAGTCAAATGCCCCATCTGCGCCATTGCACTATCATGAAGAGCCATAACTTTGTCAAATAGTATTTTTTCTTCTTCCTTGAGTAGGGGAGAAGCTCCTTTTTGGGAGGATGGTTGGTTTGGCTGTGAACCTGTACTTCCATTGCCACAAGATAAAGTTAAAATAATGGACAAGCAGGCAGCTGTAAGATAAATAACATTAATTCGTCTCATTGTAATATAACAATATTTTTGATTTGTATCGTACAAATTAGATGCGCGATTATGATGGAGCAAAGGTAGTATTCTATACATGAAATGATGCAAATTTTAGACGTTTAAACGACAGTTCAGATGATTTTTAGTCTGCTAACAATAATTCATGTACCTTTGTTGTGAAATGTAATGATTGACAAAATAACGCAACAGTATCAAGCACTATTCTTGATGAATAGATTACACAGATGAAAGGAGCATGAAGTTAATTAGTCATAACATACACACAAGGGTATGCTTAAAAAGAATTGCGAGCTCCTGAAATCGTAGATTCACGAACGTGAATAAATATTGAACGACTTCGTGAGTAATGCATTACAGATTTTTATTATTTTCATATATAAAAAGTATAAACAAATGAAAAATACAGTATTTGTGATTTTTTTCGCACTAACTCTTATGGGATGTGCAAACAATTCTAATTCTACCGATCAGGGGGCACAAGACCAAGCGGCTACTAAAACAGATACAAATGCTGAGGAGCAGCATTCGAAGGAAAACGACAATGTAAAGTGTATTTATGTCTATCAAAGGGACTCTAGTGAGGTCCGATGGACCGCTTATAAAACAACCTCAAAAAAGGGCGTAAGTGGGATATTTGACAACTTCCTGGTTAAGATACCAAAAGACACCCTTTGGTCCATGAAGGAAGCCATTCCCCATACTAAATTTGTTATTGCACCCTCGAGCGTTAACTCCGGAAATGAAGGTAGAGATGCCAAGTTGGTGAAGTATTTTTTTAAAACATTAGGAGGTATATCAGGTCAATTCCAAACCGTTGGTGAAGATGGAAATGGAACGATGCAGCTCATCTGGAATGGAATGGATCAGGTCTTGCCTTATTCATATGAGATACGCGATGATTCTTTGTTTATAAAGGCAACGATCAATTTTGCCAAATGGAGAGCTGATAAGAATGCGGCTGCACTTAATAATGCCTGCAAAAAACTGCACAGCGGAAAAGATGGTGTCAGCAAGTTGTGGCCTGATGTCGATGTTAAGGCCAAAATAGTCTTCAAAAAATATTGCGGCTAATCTTTTTGCTAAAAGGCACATTATTCAATATGATGGAAGTCGCCTACAAATTCACCGACATCATCGGAACATAATTAATATTATGTTAAGTAGGTGTTTTGGAACTGTCCCCCGCTTGTCATGTATTCCTACCAAAAAGCAGCAGGTATTACCGATTATATTTAGGACTTATACATTCTTGAAATAGTCGATTACCTCTGTGGCTTCTTTGGGCTCAATCCGTCCGCTGAGAATTAGGCGTATTTCTCTTCGTCTTTGTGCTCCTTCATAGCGCTTTTGCTCCTCTTCTGTTAGCGGAAGCACGGCGGGCACCTTGCATGGTTTCATCGTGTCTTTGTTGACGGCCACGAAAGTAAAGTACGCTTGATTGCTTTTGCGGATGTTATTGCCATCTAGGGTTTGAGCAAACACTTCTACAAAAATTTCCATCGAACTATTAAATGCACGGGTGATTTGAGCCTTGAGGGTGACCACTTCCCCATTGCGTATAGGTGTATTAAACGAAATATTGTCGACGGAGGCGGTCACCACATAATTTTTTGCGTGTTTTGCCGCACAAATACTGGTGACGATATCCATCCATCTCATTAGATTGCCTCCCATGAGATTGCCGATGGGGTTGGTGTCATTGGGCATCACCATCTCCGTCATGGTCGTCTTACTTTCAGCAATTGTTTTGGCCGATTGCTCTTGGTTCTCTTTGCTCATATAGTACTTTCTTCGTTTATGTAGTTAAAGTCGAATAAGGTATGAAATTGTTGTTTGACTTGCTCCTTTAAAACCGTCCAATCAATCGATTGTTTTAGTTCTGCTTGCATAGAAGTTACGGTTTTGTCCGGGTCGTCAATCCCGCAAGGGATAATGCCTTGAAAATGATTTAGATTAGGTGCAACATTAAAAGCTAATCCATGAAGGGAAACCCATCTGCTCATATGCACGCCGATCGCGCAGATTTTTTTATTGGGGTTTCCTTGAATCCACACACCGGTATAGCCATCCATACGACTTCCCGTAATGCCATAAAGAGCAAGGGTTTGTATAATGACTTCTTCCAATTGTCGTACGTACCAATGCACGTCTCTTTTAAACTGTTCCAAGTCAAAGATAGGATAGACGACCAATTGACCCGGCCCGTGATAGGTGATATCCCCTCCCCTATTAATCTTATAAAACGAGATGCCCTCGGCCTCCAAATCACGTGAAGAATACCGTAAGTGACTCAAGTGACCACTTTTGCCAAGGGTATAGACGGGGGGATGTTCGCAAAAAATCAAGGTATTTACCGGTGTACCTTCAGCATCTTCCCGCTTCGATTTTTTTATAGATTCGTGTATTTTTGTTTGATAATCCCAAGCCTTTTGGTAATCAATGTGTCCCAGGTCAACAAACCGTACTTTTGGTATTCTCTTTGACATTGATGAATAAATTGGTGCTAAATGATGTGTATATCAAACATTTACCTTACCTTTAGGTTCAATTTTTTTATGATTAAAGTTCATGCACTCTAAAAACCCATTTGTTATGAGAAAGAGTACCTACCTTTACTTTTTATTACTAATTGGGCTTCCATTCATTACATATGCTCAAAAAGCACCGGATTTTACCGTAACTGACGTCCATGGCAGACGCTTTTCACTTTACAAAGACTACTTGGATAAGGGGAAGGCGGTCATGTTAAAGTTATTTTTTGTCGCTTGCCCACCTTGCAATGCCGATGCTCCAAAAATAAAAAAGATTTATGAAAATGATTGGCAATCCGGCAAAGGACAGGTGGAGTTTATCGAGTTGAGTGTTAAAGCTTGGGATGATGACGAAGGGGTGTTGGGATATACTCAGAAGCATGGTTTGACCTTCCCCTCAGTGAGCCCTCAAGGCAATAGTCTTGTAGCGGCATCTCCATATACCAGGGGGGATTACGGGCGGTTTCTTGGTACCCCGACATACGTGGTTATAGGCCCCAAGGGAGATGTACATTACCGCATTGCGCGAGACCAATTAACCGACACGCTGAAAGAGGCGCTCAAGACACCCCCTCCTGTCGATAATTGTCCTGCGTCATTTCGTGTCAAGCTCAAACCTTATGGAAAGGTATTCCAAGGGATAACGGCAGAGGATTTTGATGTCAGATTAATTTCGGATGAGCTCGGGGCGGATGTATATGAGATCAATTATAAAGACAGTTTGTATGACTACGAATGTGAATACGAGCTTCCTCTGGATACTTCCGGTTATTATCTTCATTCTTCCTATCATGCAATCGCAGAAGACGGGGTGAATACCAAGGATTTACTCTTCGTCTTATGGCATCTTATAGGAAGACGTCCGTTTAAAGATCAAATACTACTTTACGCTGCTGATGTTAATGAGAACGGACTTATCAATATTCAGGATATATTGTTTATCCGGCAGATTATTTTGGGCAAGAAAAAGGCATTCCCCAAAGACTCCGCAGTGAGGGTATGGGATGCTACAAATGAAATCGTGCTTGACACGTTGGTTGACACTTTGCCAAAAACCCGCAACGTCATCCCACTCAATGAATTGGTCGGGCAAAAGGATGCTCTTTTAAAAGCAGTGAAATTGGGTGATATCACCGGGACAGAAGAGGGCCTCGTGGGAAATGGGAGTAGTAACACTCGCTCCAATACCCCTACCCTTTTGTATGTCAATGACGTATATTTGAAGAAAGGAGAAAAATACTCAATACCGGTGTATTCAGGAGCAGACCAATCTCTTTATACCTTCCAAATGGGTGTCTCTGTAGAGCATAACGGATGTACATTGGATGGTATAGTTACAGAGAATAAAGCTCTTGCGGATTTTACACATATAGCTGCCATCTCCGATAAAAATAGCAATGTTTTGTTTGTTACTCCCAAGATTCCAACTGATTTCAAAAAGGATCTCCCTGTCTTCTATTTTCACATAACGGCCAAAAAATCCGGCCAACTGTCGGATTTTATTTCATTGAGTAAGAGCATGGATGCGATGAGTACCGATGACAATTTACTCGAGCACCCGGTAAGATTACTATTTCGCGATATTAATCATCGAGTTGAAGGTGCTCCCGTAGCTATTTCATACCATCCTCAGAGTAAGCAGATAACTGTTCGTTCAAGCATGGAAGATATTATTGCGGTGCAAGTAGTGAGGACGGATGGCCAATTGCTATGCGACAAGCGAAATATGGTCACTGGCCGGAAAGCAATCAAAATCAACGTAAATTCTTCCGGTATCTTTTATGTGATTGTGTGGACGGGGAATGGAAGACGATCGATCAGAAGATTTGTAAGTTTCTAGCAAATTGTCTTTCCTTAAGCAGCACGTGTTCATTGATTTTTAGCATTGCGTTATTCCATTGTTCATGGCATTTGTTGACTATGCAATAAAGTATTGGCAGGATAGGTATTTTTCTTGTTACATTTTACTGTTTATGAGTTTTTAGTGTCATTTATTTTGTATGCTAATGATGAAGTTAATGTTATACGGGGCCACTGCGCTTGGCCTTATGGTGTTATTGACCTATATATCGATATGCTCCAACATGTCAATTTTTACACAAAACCAATCTTTCGCCTGTTTTAAACATTAAGATATTTTATATATTAGAATAATTTGAGTAGTTTTGCAGTCAACTACATCACCAAACTACTAACAAATGAAAAGATATTTATTCTTCATTGCTATTCAATTTGCTGTTCTCGTTACTTTACATGGCCAATGGCTGGAAGTGACTTTTTGTGGAGCTACCACCAAGGTTGAACCGGTCAAAGATGCGCAGGGCAATGATCAAAGACATAAGGGAGCACTCATGCTCAAATATATTCATGTGAAAACGTTTGGAAGCAAGTCAAGAATCGTCTATAATATCGGTACTACGAGTAGCGATTTGCCAATAGATGAAAAAGTTTATTTAGACGATTGCTTTAACAACAACATCAAGACCAATTGTAACAATTGTGGAGTGTGTAGGCAGCCCACTTCAAACGGCAGACCATTTGGTCGCATCATAGCTGAGTCTGATTATACCGGAAGCATCCGGGTGCGTGGTAAAGATGGTGGATTATTGATAGAATCAACAGGATATACCAATCAAGTTTGTTACACTACGCCGGGACTCGATATGTCTAATTACCAAAAACGACCGATGAGCCTTGAGGTTGCCTTTGAAGGATCAAAAGACGGAGACTTTAAGTCCAAAGGAGTCGAAGTGTCATATACCATTAATCACGGAACAAAAAAGTGGCTAAAACGACTGAATAACACCGTCGGAGAACATGTATTCAAATTGTCAAGAACGGATGCCATGATTTCAAACGGGGTCATAGATTTGCATCCTATAAAGGATTTGCATTTAAACTCTAATCTCGTAGAAAATGAATTAATCCTCGAATACAGGGTGAATCAAACGGCAATGTTTCATACTTCCATTTGGAGTATGGACGGTAACCAATGGCAGGAAAAAACCGTACAATTGACTCCTTCCCGCGAAATCCACTCGATCTCTCTCGATGTGTCTTCTTTGCCCGGAGGCTCCTATATCCTTTTAGTCAAAGATTCGAATGGTTACAGTCACCCATTTAAATTTGTCAAATCATAGGTTGGCATTCATTGTTTTTACGTGCACCGAACGAAAAAAAAAAGAAGGGGCTGTGGTATTAGCTCCTTCCTTTTAATTGAAGATTTATTACCTTAGACCCTGACGGATTTCTGCAATTGGATAACTTCATAAACGCCTCCAATGTTGTAGGCATCTTCTACTCCGCTTTGTCTCAAAACCATTTCCGCCTGCCCGCTTCTATTGCCGGATTGGCAATACAAGAGAACGGGTTTTTTCATTTTATTAATTTCACCGGCTTTAGCCATGATTTGCCCTAATGGGATGTTAATAGCGCCTTCTGCATGTTGCATTTGGTATTCAAAAGGCTCACGAACGTCAATAAGCGTCCCTTGATTCATTGCTTCTTCTATTGTCATATTCATTATTTTACGTGAAACGAAATTTAATTTATTGACAAAAGTAATAGTTATGATAGTAAATTAATGTGAAGGAAGTCACATTATAGACTAATTAGCAATCCGGAAGGAGTACGGTATGATATTTGAACTCTATTATGAAATACTAAGATTTAAAATGGGGAATTTCATCAAAGCATTAGAACCGGGTTGGTTAAAACTCGCTCAACAAGCACATACAGTAGCGGACAATGCCTATGCTCCATATTCAGATTTCCCTGTTGGATGTGCTTTGGAGTTAAATGATGGTACCGTGGTATTGGGCGCCAATCAAGAAAATGCTTCTTATCCTTTAAGCATGTGTGCCGAAAGGGTTGCCCTTTTTAGTGCCAAAACACAATTTCCGTCAAAGACTATTGACAAGTTATTTATCATTGCCCCCAATTCTAAATCAAAACTTCCCATAGCTCCCTGTGGTGCGTGCCGGCAAGTGATTTATGAAATGCAAAAGCGGCAGTCGTCCCCTATTGAAATCGTTTGCGGAAGTGAGGAAACAGGATATTTGCATTTTAATGATGCCGGCGAGCTACTTCCAAATGCCTTTGGCCCGGAAGACCTGCTCTAAGCGACATTTGAGAGTAATCATCTTAGAATAGACAGCAATAATCGCTTTATTTATCTCCAAAAGTGACGTTGTCTATCCGGAATGTACCGGTCTGGCTATTGGCGGCACTTCCCACATATTTGAAGGCAATATACCCTACACCTGAATAGGCAGATAAGTCAATGTCACCTGAATCTATCCAGGCATGATCGGCATCACTTTCAGCAGCCAGTGTGCACTTAAGCTCTTTCCAGGTTGCGTTACCGGGGTTTGCTCCGTCAAAATCAGTAGATATCCACACGCTCAAACCATCATGATCCCAATATGCTTTGGCTGACTGAAAAGCAAATTTCTTCGGCTTGTCCAATTTCATGGGAGGCGTAATTAACATGGTTTCCATGTTGGAGGCTTTATCCTTAAATGCAGTCGCTTGTGCGTATTTAGAACCTTTATACAGTTTAACTCTCCAGTTACGCTCTCCCTCAATAATGAATGATTTCCAACCATTGCTATTAATGTCTACACCGTCCGGCATAGACTCAAAGTCCTCTGTAAAGGCTGACAAGGTATCGGTACCTCCTCCAGTGCCTCCTCCTCCGGAACCGTCAATGTCGTTTAGATTTCTTAAGCTGAGCTGCATGGTTTTACTACTCCCTCCTTGGGTGACGATAGCATTGAGCGACATCGCATTTGCCGGGACGGACTCATTGGCAAAAGTGGCTTGATTTCGAGTAAAAAGGACGATCTCTCCTGTATTGTCCTTGACCTTTGGCCCTCCTCCAAATGTAGAGGCGCCTGAAAACTCAACGTCCTTAAGCCGCACCAAAGTACTTTCGTAAAGCTCAAAGGAATTTAAGATCTCTGCTACTGTGATTTCTTTTGGTACAACACTTCCTGTTCCTTTAGTTTGGGCATTATCCGTTGGCACATTACTAATCTGCAAAAGACCTTGATACTCACTTAGGGTAAGACCAGAGATATCCAGTTCAACCTTGTCATTCAAGTTGAAGCGATGGTCTCGTGTAAACCGGATGGCAATACCCCCAGTCTCATCTTGAACCACCATGTTCTTCGAATGTATGTTGCCGGCGTTTCTGTCAGAAGTCACTACGCCCTCAATCTTTTTTCCTGCGGGTACTGAGGTTGAAGATCCTGAGAACAAGGCTCGGACCTCTTTTATCGTCATCCTTGTAAGGTCTCCTCCCCCACCCCCGAGGCAAGAAGGATTATTTAATACCACATCCCCGGTATCTCTAATCCCCAGTTGGAGATCATTGCGATACCTGCTCAATACGCCGGTGATGGTCCCATTACCCTTAGGAAGTGGGAGGTCTGCAAAATCTGAGTAATTACTCGTGCGAACAATGATGGAGTTGCCAATACAATCCTCCACTGTTCGATTGCCGGGAGCGGTAGCATCGGCATAGTTTTTAGACTTATCCTTAATAGAGAATTCCACATCCTGTACCGTAACCAACGTCCCAATATCATCGTCCCTTAATTCGAAGAGTTTTTTAGTTTTAGGGGCCGGTTCGACTCCCTTGCTGCCGCGGATAATATATTGACGGTACAGATTGTCGGGTATCCGATCTCCTTTGAGATCAAGATAAAACTGGTTATTGTTGTCCGTCAACGTCAATCCCTTTGCCCGAATCCAGACTTTTCTGCCTCGTTCAAACAGGGTGTACAAATCTGTTGCATTGATAGAAACGGGCAAACCTCCGGTTTCATCTTGTATTACCAGGGTCTTATAAAAATTGCCGGGTTTGTCGTCGGATATCACTAAGCCACCGAGTATGACATCGTCTGTTATCTCGATGCTCTGACGTGTTTTTCCTAAGGCTTTGAAGTCCTTAATGGTCATCGTAGCCGATAAATCTTCCTCAGATAATGAGGGCGGCGTGTCAAAGGTGTCATCAATACATCCAAAGACGAGAAAGCCCAATAATAATAACGCTATGTGTGAAATCTTGAAAGACATGATATATGATTTGTTTGTTTTCATTTGGTTAAATTAAAGAAGTTTATGGTTGGGTTTAAAGTCGCAAGCTCAAGTTTAAAAAGTAGTTTAAACCGTAAGAATAATAGTACTTATTTGGGAAGATGCTAAAATCAGGATATCCGTTGCGCAGACTTCTGACCCGGTACTGTTCATATCCTCCAGTTATGATATTGGTATTGTTCAACAAATTGTTCACCCCGAGTGTCAAAAAAATAAAGTGATGTTGAAACTTAAAGGACTTTCCACCGAAGAAGTCCAAAGTGAATGCGCCCGGCACTTGTTCCTGCTCAGTTATCTGCTTGAAGAAAGGGTCTTCCTTTAGCAGTCCTTTGGTGAAATCTGCTGTCCTGCGATACGGGTAAAAATCCAAATATCTAGGGCCGAGATAATTTACTTTGAAAGCGGCAAACCAATAACGCTTTGAAGAGTAGCGAATCTCTGCCGCATAGGCTTGCTCGGGAGTACCACTTAGCCGGAAGTTTTTAGAATAAATGGTATTGTCCAGAAGGAGTGGCTGATCCGAATCATCCGGTACAATCTCAAATCTCATTCTGCTGGTGTATCGATACATACCGAAAGCTCCTGTTAATCCAAATTGGAATCCTCTTCCCAGTTCGACCTGCCATGCAGCCTCTACCCCTTGATGCACCCGGTCTATATTGGACAACAATATGTTGCCAAACTCGCCTTCCTCTAAGCCAAGGGCATTATCGCTATCGAAAAAAGCAGAACGATGGTTGATGCCGTGCTTAAACTGTGTGTGGTAGAAAGTCAAGCGCCCCTTCCACTCCGGGCTATTATAAATCCACGAAAACTCTCCGGAGAAGATGGACTCACTAGGCAAGCTGTCCACAAAGTCATTTCTGGTTCTCGGTGAGATTAATGCATTAAAGAGCGAAGGGGGACGCGTAGCGCTCATCGCATTGGCGACCAGGTATTGTTTGCCGGACAACTTGAAGGTTAGCCCACCCTTGATCGTATAATTAAGAAAAGTCTTTTTGCCGGAAAGCCCTTTAGAACGCTCGGGGAAAAACCCGTTTTTCCATAATCCTTTGCGCCAATAACTTGTGCCAAAGACCTTTGCTGATAAAAACATATCCAATCGAGGCAACGTATAAACACCCTGTCCCCAAGCTTCCCATTCTCTAATATTGGCGGTATAGTTATACCCGATGGTATCTCCGATATACGCTACCCGATTCGGTTGCTCCAAGTTATACTGTTGTTTGGTGTAATCCGTCTCGTATTTGTTGATGTCATACCAAAACTCTCCCCCCAACAGATCATCCACCAGGTTAAAATTATGTTTTTCATAACCGGTATACCCCACCCCAAATGTGGTGTTAAGTCGATCGGTCATCTGCATGTGTAGGGTGGATCTTCCTTGGAGTTGCTTATAATCATAGCGACGATCTTGTACGATATACAAAGACCTATTCCCGACAACAGTAGTGCCCTCACCATTCGCGTTTTCAATCGATGTCAGATTGTTTCTATTGATTTGATAAAACAAATCCCATTGGACTTGCCTATTGCGCTCATCCTGAGACAACCAGTCTGTCAATTGATTCTTTGTAGATTCTTTGGTGAAGTAGGAAGGCCATTTTTGATAATAATCGGCTCTTGGGTCTGGGGCATCTGCCCAATTTATACCGGTGCTTCCATTCTCCCCTGCCTGGTATGAAATGGTAGAATTGAGTTGTATTCTATCGGAAATTGTCCAACGATGTTGTAGGATAGAAACGGGGATGTGGGCATGGGCGATTCTCGAGTTCCGCTTTTTGTCCACTTGATACCCCCAATAGGGGTTGTAATAATGCGTGCCGGCGATTTCATACATCTCTCTTGTCCCAGCGCCCGCTTTTCCCCTCCGGCCCGGAGCGCCAAAATAAATAAAGTTCAAACTATGGTGTTTGTTGAAGCGTTTTTCTGCTGCTCCATAATAGCCCCATGCGTCGTAGAAACTACCGGGAAGGTAACCCTCTTGAGCCCATCTCCGTGATCCTGAAAAAGCAAATGCCCATCCGGATGGCAGCATACCCGTAGTATAGGTAGCCATCAAACGTTGGGTGTATGAGCGGTTAGATAGGCTATATGAAAAACGCGTTTGCTTTCGTTGGGCGGAAGCGCGCATATCCATCCAGGTGACTCCTCCCGGGCCACCGATGGCATAGTCCATTACGCCGAGCCCTACCACCGAATATCTGTTCCGCGTGGCATCATTAAGGCCTCCCCATTGCCCCCAATAAATCCGGCGCGTTTCCATATCACCCATTCGGGCGCCATTGATATACACTTCGTTATCTTCACTATTGTAACCACGAATTCTAAATCGAAGCGGCCCCCAATTGTAAGCGGCAGTCGATATAAATGGATCTCTGGAGGCGGTTAGCAAAGAGGAGACCTCCTGTTCCTGTTCATTTTCGAAATCATTGTCTTCAACATCTATTATCGGGATTTCCGACACATCCTCCGTTGCAGTCACCGGTATCATATAAACCTTGTAATCCAAGGCCTCGGTGGCATCCAATACACGAATGTTTGTAACATTGTCCTCGTACCCGGATTTTTTGAAGGTAACCAAAGGCATACTCTCCTCCAAAGGAATGCTAAACGCCCCCGACATATCAGAACTACCCAAACGTATGCCGGCTTGGCTAAATATATTGACTCCTTCTAATGCGTCGCCTGTTTGGATGTCCAGAACATGACCTTCAAAGGTCTGCCCAAAAAGGCTGAGGGATACACCAATAAATATTGATAAAGATAGTGAGATGGTCTTGAACATCGTAAATATTTTATAAGCTATTGTCCGCTAATTTGTACTACTTCCGACAAAGCGATGATAAATAGTGCAAATTTTATTCGCACACTCCGCCCACCCTTAAAAGTAATTGTTTCACCATTTCATACATTAAGATACCGGGGCATCTCGAGTCAGCACTGTCAATTTGCGACACAAAGGTAACACAATAATATATATATATATAACTACTATCCATTTAGTGGGTGAAGAGAAATCTGTACTATGACTGAGAGGTTCTGAGGAAGTGGGGAAGGAACCTAAATCAAGTTTTTATACATATCCCTATGTGGGATTCCCACCTCGAGATACTCCTCACCATGAGTCTTATAACCCATTTTAGAATAGAAGGGCACGGCCTGTTTTCTGGCGGAAAGCTTGATTCGGTCAAATCCGTTGATCCGGGCCCAATTTTCAGCAAACACAACCATGGCACGCCCAATTCCCTGTCCTTGACAAAACGGGTCAACGGCTACCTGGCGCATTTTGACGGTGACAGAGTCGACAGGTGCCATTACCAGTACCCCTATCACCTTCATCGAGATCTGGTCCAAATAAACAAAATGATAGTGCTTCCACTCTTTAGATAATTGGGGGGAAGTGAACTGGAGGTTTAGAGGTACCCGTAGTACTCTATTGCGAAGCTCCACCGCCTCATCGTATAAGACGGAACCAAAGGGAACAATTAGGATTTGAGGATGAAAAAGAGCAGTTACCATAGCTACTCCTCTTTTGGATGCGCAATGATAATGTATTGGTATTGGAGGGTTCTGTCATCGGATTCTTCAATCTCAAAACCTGTGCTTATCAAATCATCTTCCACATCTCCAATAGGAATACGCAACTTCAAAGGAGGTCCAATTGGGGTGTGTCGTTTTTTGAAATCTACAATCATTAAGGAGCCCCCTTTGCGCAGAGCTTTTTTAAGATGCTTCAAATATGGACGAGCGTATTCCTTGATGTAAGGGTACACATTGGCCATAAAAAGAATATCCACTTCCTGATCAGCTAATAGCGGGTCCTTAAATTCAGATAAACGCGTCTCAAATTTTGACCTGAGACTATCTGTTAAGGTGCGCTTATGTAAGTTCATTAAACGAATCATCTGAGGATCGACATCAACGGCTATCACCTTACGGGCAATAGGTAAGAAGCGAAAGGAGAAATAACCGGTTCCAGCGCCGATATCAGCTACAACTTTCCCTTTGAGATCTCCCAGTTTATTCAAAACTCTCTCAGGTTTTTGCCAAATATGCCGTTCTTCAGGTTTTGCACGAATAATGTCACCCACTAAATTTTCGTCAAGGCTATCACTCGGCCATTCATCTGTTTTAGTGGGATATTTGTCAAAGTTTCCCGGACTTTGATTCAAACAAGAGTACAATAAAAGAAAAGTTATTGCAACCAATATGGCAAAGGCATTAAATTTATGTAAACGAAGTACACACATATCGCAAAAGTAGTTAAAAGTTGATAACTAATCGGTTTACATTAATAAGATTTCTACTCTTGTTCTATCATCCCAACATGAAACAGGGCATCGCCTGTATTGACAACAGCTGCATTATTGTGGCCAATTATAAATCCGTCAAAAGTGGCGATTACTCTGCGATACTCCTCACCGGAAGGCGATCCGATAAATCCAAGTGGTTCTCCTGCTACAACATATTGTCCGGAAGATTTCGTCCAAGTGTACAATCCGGAGTCCTCTGCCCTTATCCATTTCGTTTTGGTAAAATGGTGAACTGCGTGTACGGGAGGTCGTACATCTGAATTCATCATTTGCATATGACTCAGGACACGTAAAATCCCCTCCTTCCCGACTCTTATTGAATACCCACACCATCGCTTGGATTCTCCGGCTTCATAGACTAATGTCGGGACCCCATAACGATCCGAAACGGACCTGAGAGAACCGGCAATGACATTTCTATCCAAGATAACAGGAGGGGCAAATATCTCTGCAAAAGCCCGGGATTTGGTGTCGCCCTTTGTATATCTGATTTGAGGAAAATTGTATCGTGAGGCCCCGCCGGTATGCAGGTCAATAATCAAG
>Ga0256832_1000497_pt1 | contig 25528 bp, 19 predicted proteins | sample 134614metaG_FD_190534 | JGI IMG/M metagenome (GOLD analysis project Ga0256832, IMG submission 190534) | Hydrothermal vent microbial communities from Lau Basin, Pacific Ocean - 134-614 | ecosystem: Environmental > Aquatic > Marine > Hydrothermal vents | place: Pacific Ocean: Lau Basin | collected... | reverse complement strand
CATTGGCCATCTTGAAACCCGATTTAATTGTGCTGAGCGGCAACGCCACGTTCATGACCACATCTGCCGGAGATACCAAATATGGACTCAACTTCTCTGTGTTTAATGCCGGGATAGACGCCACGGCGGGCTATGACTATACCGTCTATTGTGCTGATGCCGCCGGACAACCCGCCGCTCCGGTGTATGCCGGGCATTTTAATGATATTTTACTGACCGGTGACACGCTTGTCAAGCAAATGTATTTCTATGCCGGTACAGCTTGCAATCCGGCTTACGGCCTGGTGTTTGAGATCAAACCCTCGGCATCCAACTGCTTGTGTGATGTCGTGCAGGCACTCTTCCCATTGGCTGCCGGAATGGATGCCCAGGACGACTATTTCACCACTCCGGAAGACGTGACCCTGAATGCCAATGTGGTGGCAAATGACAATCCGTCCACGGGCGTCACAGTAAACACGACACCCGTCAGTGATGTCTTACATGGCACTTTGGTGCTCAATGCCGATGGCAGTTTCACTTATACGCCTGATCCCGACTACAACGGTCCAGACCAGTTTACTTACGAGGTCTGTGACACCGGCGATCCGGTTCAATGTGATACGGCGATCGCCTATATCACCGTGACCCCGGTCAACGATCCACCCATCGCCGTGGACGACAACTATACGACGCCGGAAGATACACCACTCAACGCTACGACCGTTTTGACCAACGACAGCGACCCGGATGGGGGCGTACTGGCCGTAAACACCACGCCTGCCGTGACGGTCTCCAACGGTACGCTCACGCTCAACGGCGATGGTAGTTTTGTCTATATCCCGGCACCCAACTTCAACGGTATAGACAGCTTCCAATACGTCGTATGCAACAGCGGTACACCGAGCCTGTGCGATTCGGCCTGGGTCTTCATCACGGTGACACCGGTCAATGATCCGCCCGTCGCCAATGACGACAGCTACACTACGCCCGAAGACGTCACGCTCAACGGTACCAGCATCCTGGCCAACGATAGTGACCCGGAAACAAGCCTGGTGCTGAATACCAGTCCATTGACGGATGTCGCTCACGGTACGCTGACACTGAACAGCGATGGCACCTTTGTCTATGTGCCGGCTCCCGACTACAATGGCCCAGATATGTTTGTGTACCAGGTCTGTGATACCGACACACCGGCGCTGTGCGATACCGCCACAGTCCATATCACGGTGACACCGGTCAACGACCCACCCATCGCCGTGGATGACAACTACTATACGGACACAAATACGCCGCTATCCACAGAAAACGTGACCGACAATGACAATGATCCGGATGGCGACGGCCTCGTCGTCCAGACTACACCGTTGAGTGGCCCCGCTTTCGGTGCGCTTGTATTGAACGCGGACGGCTCATTTGTCTATACCCCGAACTTTAATTTCAACGGGTATGACCAGTTCCGGTACATTGTGTGTGATACCGGCACCCCGACACGCTGTGATACCGCTACGGTGTATATCAAGATCGGCAATGTGGCGGCCTCGGTAGTGATGCCGGACACACTGGACTGCGCCACCACATCCGTCCTTTTGGACGGATCATCTTCCACTCAAGGCAATAGTTTTACGTATGCTTGGAGCACGGCCAATGGCCATATTGTTTCGGGGGCCAACACACCGACAGCCGTCGTGGATATGCCCGGACAATATACACTCACGGTGCGCGACACCGTATCCAATATTCAAGCTGATACAACGGTCTCTGTCTTGCTGGATACCGTCGCCCCCACCGCCACTATCGTTGAGCCGCACGATGTCATTACCTGCGTTGTTTCATCCGTCTTTTTAAGCGCCAACGGCTCAGATGCCGGACCCAACTTCGCTTACCAGTGGACGACACCAAACGGTAGCTTGGCGGGGATTACGACAGGCGCTATTGCCGAAGCCACGCAGGGGGGAGACTATATTCTGACCGTCACCAATTTGCAAAACGGTTGTCAGGCTGCCGATACGACGGTGGTGAGTTATGATACCGTGGCTCCGCTGGCCTCCATTGTCCAGCCGGCACCGGCCATCACCTGTGCCCAGTCTTGTGTGGACTTGGACGGCTCGCCATCCGATGCCGGCCATCATACCTATCTGTGGACCACGCTCAACGGCAGCATCCAGTCCGGCGCCGGCACACTACAGCCGACCGTATGTGCCGCTGGCGACTATACGTTGCAAGTCACTGACAATAATAATGGCTGCATCGCTCAAGTCTCCGTCACGGTTGCAGAAGATACACAGGCCCCGACGGTCACCGTGGTCAGCGATCAAAAAATCACTTGCAATATCCCGCAAGTATATATCACCGCCAATGCATCCGGTGGCAGTGGCTCCTATCAATATCAGTGGACACCGCAGGCCTCCATTGTTTCCGGCGACACCAGCGCCACGCCGCTTGTCAATCAGACCGGTACTTATACGGTCACGGTGACGGATGTCGCCAACGGTTGTACCGGTATGGCCAGCGCCGACGTACAGGCCGATGTAAGTGTGCCCGCGGTGGCGCTGACTGCGTTTGATACCTTGACTTGCAAAGACACCGTCGCGACAGTCCAGGCTCAAATACCGGCCAATAGTGCGATCCAGTGGACCACTACCGATGGCGCCATTCTGGGGTCCGACACATTGAACCAGTTGTTTGTCACCCAACCCGGTACGTATCAGGCGGTGGTCACCAACCTGGCCACGGGATGCACAGCAACGGCGCACGTGGATGTCGTGGCGGATAGAACCTACCCGCATGCGGAAGCCAGTGATGTGACAAAGACCGATTGTCAGACGAATCTCGTCCAACTCGGCGCCCCCGAAAACAGTACCATGGCCAATGTGCAGTTTCAGTGGACGACGACGGACGGGCATTTTGTATCACCGCCCAATGTGCCCAATCCTATTGTGGATGCAGTGGGTACCTACCAGATGGTTGTGACGGACGTATCCAATGGCTGCGCTTCCCAAGATACGGTGCAGGTGACATCCATCGCCCCGCTGAGCGGTGCAGATCTTCTGATTAGCTTACCCGGTTGCGATGGACGTCCCGGTGGCATCATCATCCAAGACGTCATCGGCTCAGCGCCACCCTATACGTATTCTTTCGATGGAGGGGCGCATTTCGGCACCAATCCGGTGGCGGCCGGCCTTTTTGCGGGAGACTATGAGGTAGTGATCCGGGATGAATTTGGCTGTGAGTATCGCGAGACGGTCCATTTGCCTGAGCCCGCCGCTGCAGAATTGCTCACCGAACCCGACATCATGCTGACCTTGGGCGATAGCACCAAATTGGAAGTATTTTCAGGTACTCCGGTTGGTGCGATTGATACCATCATTTGGGATCCTGCCGACTCTCTGTCTTGTTTGGGCAATTGTTTCTCACAGGTGGTCAAGCCCATGCAGACTACGGTCTATTCCATAAAGGTAATAGATACGTTAGGTTGCGTGGCTGTCGCCACGACAACGGTTCACGTGTCCGATCCGGATATCTTTATCCCCAATGCGTTTTCACCCAACGATGGCGATGGGCAAAATGATTTCTTTACCGTAATGGGGGATCCGCAGCGTGTCACCGAAATCGTCTCGATGCAGATTTTTGATCGTTGGGGCAACTTCATCTTCTCCGGGGAGCATCTACCACTCAATAGTTATGAGGACGGCTGGGATGGTAGCTTCCGCGGCAAACCCGTGACGCCAGGTGTCTATGTGTACTTTATCAAAGTGCGTTTTGTGGATGGGCGTGTCCTGGAATTCCGGGGGGATATCACGGTCGCGCCCTGATCCGGGACAAAACATAAAAAAGTATCATGCGTTATAGCAGAAACGGTAAGCGGCCGCCCGGCCGCTTACCGTACCAAATTGCTATAACGTGCCCATGTCCTTTAAGAAAATACTCAAAATTCTGCTCTTCTCGTTGATCGCACTGGTCGGGTTATCGGTGTTGATTGGTGCACTTTTTAGTAAGCAAATAGGCCGGACCGTATTGGCGGACATCCAGCGGCATCTCAAAACCGAAATGAAAGTCGGCGACTTCAACATTGAGCTGTTTAGCGCCTTCCCCAGTGCCTCGCTCAACTTCAAAAAGGTACGGGTCAAAGATATCCGGGGGCACAACTTGCTGGAAGCCGACAAGATTGCTTTTCGTTTCGGCTTGTTTTCATTGTTCAAAGATCACATTGACATCAAGTCCATCCTGGTGGACAATGGGGCCTTGTATCTCTCTTATGACCGCAAAGGCCGTCCCAACTACGACATTGTCAAGTCATCCGGCACGTCCTCTTCCTCGTCCAAGGCGTTTGCCATCCGCAAGGCCACACTTTCCGACCTGGAGTTGATATACGAAGACGAAAAGGCGGACCGCCTGTGTCGCGCCGTGATTTCGGATGCGGTATTCTCGGGTCTGTTTTCAGCATCCCGTTTCAATATGAAGACTCATACCAATGGGGTGATTGCCTTTTACGAAACGGGTGGTAAGCGTTATTTGGAAGGTGCGGATATCGGTTATGATGCCGAACTGGTCATAGACCTGGATAGGGATACGTATCGCTTTAAGCACGGTGACCTGTTTTTTGCGGATAGTGAGTTTGGTATCACCGGCAAAGTCCAAAATACCAAACGCGGCGTGGACTTTGACCTGGCGCTCAATGCCCGTGACGCTGCGCTCGCCTCCTTATTCCGGTTGCTTCCGAAGGAAGCACAACAAAAACTCTACGGTGTCAAGACAACCGGTAAACTGCGCTTTGACGGGACCGTCAAGGGATTGCTGTCCGCCAGGTCATCACCGGACCTGAATTTCCGTTTTGGTGTCCACAAGGGTAAGATTTATGGAGGCAAGTTGACTACCCCGGTGCGCAACTTCTCTTTCAATGGTCGCTATACGTCTGTTGGCCGTCATGCTGCGCTCAAAATCCCTGCCATCAAAGCCATGATCAAAGACCGGACGCTCCGTGGCAAACTTGTCATCAAAGACATCAAGCGCAAGCCCTATGTGGATTGTTCGCTACAGGGTGTACTGCCGGTGGCCCTGCTGACCGGTTTTTTGGGAGATGAGACCTTGACAGGTGAGGGCAATTTGTCGCTGAACAATTGTTCGATCCAAGGGGCTCTTGCCGATCTGAAAAATACCCGGACAATTGCCCGTGCGCATTTGTCAGGGCAGATTGGCATGGATGATACTTCCCTGTCGCTCCACAATCAGAAAATAACCATTGACAAGGGGGCGATACAAGTAAAGGGCAATAAACTCATCTTTGACGGTGTCAAGTTGGATGGGGTCGGGGAAGACATTCACATCAAGGGCTCACTGGAAGATTATCTGCCGGTACTATTGGCGGATTCTTCCGGTCGCTGGCCACCCAAACTGCACTTTGACTTTAACATTGAGGCGAAGGAAGTAGATGTCAAGGCGTTTTTGGCACTGGTAATGCCGGACACTGCCGGTGAATCAAAAGATGACGAGGAGAAAAAGGTTCACTCCGGTCGTGACCGGGGGCAAAGGGATTTTGCACAGTACTTAGATGGTAAGATTGTCATCGCGGTGGATCGCTTCTCTTATGATGATATCCAAGGGTCCGATTTTGAGGGCAAATTGGTATTTGACGGAGAGGAGGTCAGTCTTACCGGTGATGCCGATGGTATGGAGGGTTCCTTTGGTATAGAAGGTGTGGCTCATTTATCCGTTGCGCCTCGCATGGACGTATTACTCGTGGTTTCCGATGTGGATGTACGGGAATTTTTCCGGCAGACACACAATTTCGGTCAGCAGTTTATTACTTACCGCAATCTCAAAGGGAAGATGGACGCCCGGATTATCATCCATGCATTTTGGGATGAAAAAGGGAATTTCCTTACGGATCGGTTGACTGCACTGGCCGAGATGCATATACGAAACGGCGAACTCATCCGCTTCAAGATGATGGAAAATTTTGCATCTTTTGTCAAGGTGCAGGATTTGCGGCATATCCGGTTCAAGGATTTGACCAACTGGATGGAGATCAAGAAGTCCAAGGTCTATATCCCCACGATGTTTATCCAGTCCAATGCGGCCAATCTTTTTGTGGCCGGCCAGCATAGCTTTGACAATAAAATAGCTTACAACATAAAGGTAAATGCTGCGCAGATTCTGGCCAATAAATTCCGGAGGCATACCGGTCAGATTCAACCGGCGCATCGGAAGGGATGGTTCAATCTGTACTACACGATTCGCGGCACGACGGATAAGTTTACTTACAAAACGGACAAGCGCACCGTCAAAAAGGTCTTCCAGCGTGAAGAGAACAGAAAGAAACGCATCCGGCGGGAATTGAAGAAAGAATTCGGGGATACGCCTGTTAAGATTACGGCCTACCTGCCGTCCAGCACAGCGGATGATGAATACTTGCCTGATATTACGCCCGATCATTCGTCAGGTGACGCTCCCGGTAAAATGGGAGATTCTCCCAATGCTCCGGGAGGGGACGATGAGGTCTTGATTGATTTTGATGGGGAGATTGAGCTTTGAGTGCGCAGTCCGGACACCCGTATATTGCTTGCGAGCGGTGCTGTCTAAAAACCGAAGGCAAATAGCTTACGGGAATGTAACTGTTTAGGTACCCTCTGTTTTTGTGCTAAAATGGCCTTTTCGCGCCTGTCTTTGGTAAAATTTTCTCATGTAGCGGTGCTACACATCGAAAATTTTACCTTCGACATCCACGAAAATGCCTATTTTATCCCTAAAAACAGGAGCACCTAAACAGTTACACGGGAATACGAATAGCACTAACTTTGCATGCATGCGAAAATTACTGCCAGTTTTGTATTGGTCCTTAGTGTGCGGGCTTTTTGCGTCTCCGGGGCTTTATGCCCAGGTGGATGCCAACAATCCGTTTGAGCTTGTCCAGCGGGTCAAGCAGCACTCTCGCCCGGATACCCCGGCTACCGCCTCTACCAATCCATTTGATATTAATCGGCAGGGAGCAGTACCGCGGCGTGCCAATGACCCTATTACCACGGAGGTGATAGCCAAGACCTGGACAGTGGGTGGTTTTACGTTTTGGTTGGTAGTGGGTATGACCGTTTTTCTGGCGCTGGTATTGCCCTGGGGAAGGAGCGCTGTGCAGGCCTTTACGAGAGTATTGGAGGGCGCCGGACCGTTTCATATCGTATATCGCAATCATAGCCGCTCAGCTACACCGCTGAGTATTGCGTTGAATGTTTTTTATTATTTTAGTCTTGGCTTCTTTATCTATCTCGCTGCGATTCGGATGTCTTGGCTGGGTGATTCTGATTTGGGTCACTTTTTGCTGATAGTGCTAGGCGTATCAGCTTTTTCCATAGGCAAAATGGCATCGTTGATTGCACTTGGGCGGATCTTTCAACTTCGCAAGGACATCAAAAAGATCACGTTTCTGGTAGCAATTTTTAATAGCTTGTTGGGCCTTACGCTTTTCCCTTTGGACTTGTTGCTTGCTTATGGGCCAGGGGGGATCCAACAGTGGGCGCTCGGGCTTGGGGTCCTGATCATCGGGGTCGCTTTCATATACCGGATATTCATTGGTGTGGGGTCCACGTCACAGCGGATTTTGCGCAACAAATTCAATTTTTTTATGTACCTTTGCACTCTCGAAGCGGTTCCGGCACTGGTGATTCTGAAATGGTTGTGGCGACTCAGTGCCGGAATGGATTGAACATCTGTAGCTGTTTTGGCGTAGCTATTTAGGTCGACGCCGGGTGCCGGTTGGCGTCGGGAGCGGGTCGGCTTTCTTGGAGTCAGTGCAGCGAAACGGCTCCATGTACCAAGCCCTTAGCAGCATAAAAGCACATCCATGACGAGAAAGAATACCAAAAACACAGTCAAAGAAACATATGCCCCCGTCAAAACCATATTGATCTCCCAGCCGGTTCCATCACGCGGTAATCCGTATCTGGATTTGGAGAAAAAGTATGACCTAAAAATAGACTACCGGCCGTTTATCCATGTAGAAGGCCTTACCGCTAAGGAATTTAGAGAGCAGCGCGTCTATATAGATGAGCATACGGCCTTTGTCTTTTTGAGCAGGACAGCCATTGAGCACTTTTTTCGGATGGTCAAGGAAATGCGTTTGAGGGTAGATCCCGACTGGCGCTATTTCTGCGCCAATGAGGCCGTCGCTTCTTATATCAAGAAGTTTACCAAGATGCGCAAGCGCAAGGTATTTGTAGGAGAGCGCAGTATCCGGGATATCGAAAAATACATCCTTCGTTTTAAGGACGAAAAGTTTTTGTTCCCCAAATCTAATATCACGACCGATGCCATCCCCAACTACTTTAGAGAGTTGGGTGTCGAGGTCACAGAAGCCCTGATGTATCGCTCCGTACCTAGTGACTTGTCGGACTTGCGAGACATATTTTATGACATATTGGTTTTTTATAGCCCGCTGGAGCTGGAGTCGCTTTATTCCAACTTCCCCGACTTTGCGCAAAATAAAACGCGAATCGCCGTATTTGGCGAAAAGACCAAAGCAGCGGCAGAAGCCCACGGGCTATTTGTCAATATTGCGGCTCCCACGCCCAAGTTTCGCTCCATGACCATGGCCATCGAAGATTACATCAAAAAGACGCTGGAAAAGAATAAATAAGCTCACTCTAATAAATACGCTGCGTGAGCCCACCCCAAATTTTCTTCTGCCTGGATTTATGATCAATTGAAGAATCGAAGAATCGAGGAAACGAAGAAACAATAAGCCGGATTTTTTGGAGTAAGCTCATAAATTGAGTGATAGCCCGGGCCAACAATTACCCGTACATTTCGTTTGAGTACCCAAATGTCACCAAATATGCGTAGCTGGGTTTTGTTGGTATTATTGATGGTACTTGCGACCACCTTAACGTCCTGTCATCGCAAGAGTGGTTGTCCGGCCACGGAGAATCTGCGTCCCAAGACCAATCGCAAGGGCGAGTTTAAGCGGACCAAAACAAGGAGCCATCTGTTTCCCCGCAAGATGCGACGCAAGATGCGCCATTAAGATTGAGTGAGATGGCAGCTCCCCAATGGATAGGCCGGCTTCGCCGGCTCCTGCAAGAAAGTGACTTGCCCGGGCGCCCCGCACAGCTGTCTATGGCGCCCCGATCGGGCAGTCTGTATGCACAGGTACCCACGGCGGCGCGACCCGCCGCCGTGATGTTGTTACTATTTCCGGATGGTGAGGACTGGCATTTTGTGCTGATTCGGCGCCGGGCGCATCCATTGGACCCGCACAGCGCCCAAGTGGGCTTGCCCGGTGGAAAACAAGAGCCGGGCGAATCGCTACTGGCTGCGGCTATGCGGGAGATGCAGGAGGAAACCGGTGTAAGCCTGTCGCCGGAAGAAGTCCTCGGCCCATTGACACCACTGTACGTCAATGTGAGCAGGTTTCTCATACATCCCTTTGTCGGCCTAAAGCCGACAAAACCTTCCTTTTCCAAGGCCGATGATGAGGTAGATGCGTTGTTTTACGTGCCGCTAAGCCAATTACTGGACGGCAGTTTTCAAAGGAAGTGCGATTTGAGGGTACGGGGTCATCTGCTGTGCGATGTGCCGTATTTTGCTTTTTCCAATCAGGTGGTGTGGGGCGCGACGGCGATGATTTTGAGCGAGTTTAGGACGCTGTTGAGACGTCTTCCTGATTTTGCGGCACGGCGATGAAAAAGCCCTCGGCTCCTTGGGTCTGATACAAGGGCATTAGCACGTATCCGCTCAACGGCGCCACGATGGGGCCGTTGTGATCATGGGCCAGCGTCTCTCCCTTCCGGACGGATGAGAAATTGCGGTAGCCTGGCCTCATCTCAAATCCGTCACCGGGCCGGATCGGGTGCCGGTAAGCCATGCGTACGACCTTGGGCAAGTGCCGGGTGTAAGCCTTGAGTATCTCATCATGATGGCTTTCGACGTCCTCGGGGCGCACCATGCCGACAAAGCGGAGCGCATTGACCAGGGCCGCCACGGCACGATTGACAGACAACGGGTCGTCATGTTTGCCGGATTCAAAGCTGATGGCGACGCGGTCAGCGCTGAGGTCCAGGTCATTGAAAAACTGCATAAACGTGCCACTCAATGAGTTGGAGAAGTTGTCCACAATGGGTGCATGCAGGCCCTTACCAAGAGCCATGCTTTCCGGTGTCTCAATTGGAATGGAGAATATGCCATCTTCCGCCGATGTGGTGTGTAGATCCACAAAGACGACTTTTTCGGGACCGTAGCTTTCAATTTCGTCCAAGATGGTTTGGCGCAAGCCAAGCAGTTGGCGGTCTTCATTGTGCCACTGGGAAGGCGATTTTCGGGTGAGTTCTGCGATGTATTCGGGTAGCCAAAGCCGGTTGAGATCCTGCGTCAGATAGCGTTTACGCTGCCTGAAGGCTTCCATATTGCCGATAAGGCCTACCAGCCGGCCCCTGAATTCGAATCCCGGGTTGACGGAGGGTTCTTTTTCGAGCATGTCAAACAATATCCGCAAGGCAGATATGCCGGCCGGTTCGTTACCGTGCATTCCGCCCACTGCGATCATTAGTGGACCGCGGCTGCCGGTATAGCGCCCGATGACTCTTTCTCCGCCGGTTTTGATCTCGTGTGTCATATCAGTCCATGTACTCGACTTTGTGCAAAAGCCGGATGCCCAGGGAAATTTCAAAAGACAGATTGGTAATTTCTCTTTTGGGGATGCTGACCGGGTTGGTCGTGCCCCCGTTGCCGCAGTTGTTGATAATATTGTCCACGCGGGGCTGGATGTACTGGTACGAAAAGTCCGGGTTGACGGTAAACTCAATAACGCCGCCTACCAGATCGCTGAATGGAAATTCCAGGCCGCCACCGAAGATGGCGCCGTAGTTAAATTTTTTTATATAGGCCGGGTTGTCAATGGGGTAGATGGGGTAACATTGGTTATAAGACTCGAATTGGTCCAGATTGGTTTTGACGGTGTATTCGCCGCGAACACCCAGCAAATAGTAGGGCGTGAAGCTACCGGATGTGATGAAGCGTTTTTTAGCCCCGGCGGCCAGAGACGCGTTAAAGAATTTGATGGCGAATGTTTGGTCATACCGGGTGCCGTTGGAGAGCAAGAATGTGGTGCGGGTAGATGTGCCACGTGTGTGATAGCCTGCCTGGGCAAATACGGTAAAGCGATTGTCTTCTGTCAGTTCTTCGATGGATGCGATAAGGTGGTATCCCAGTAGCGGATTGCGTTGCCCGAGTTGGTTGTCCCATTTTTGAAGGCCCAGCACCGGCCCGCCTTTTAGTGTATAAACGGCCCCTTGCGCGTAAAAACAAAAAGGAAGGAGCCAAAAAAAGAAGGGTAAGACCAGGCGTTGTATCATTTTGGGATCAGTTGCCAGTTACTTAAACAGGTTTTCCAATTTGTCAAAGAAGCCTTTGTTGGCCCTGGCGGCGTGGCTTTTTGGCGGGTTGAAGTTAGGCAAGTCTCGCATTTTTTTCAAGACATCTTTTTCTTCCCGTGAGAGTTTTTCGGGTGTCCAGATATTGACGATGACCAGTTGGTCGCCGGTTTCATAACGATGGACGGAAGGCAGGCCTTTGCCGCGCAGCCGCAGCACTTTGCCGGCCGGGGTGCCAGGTTCGATTTTGATTTTGGCCTTACCGGTAAGTGTGGGTACTTCGACAGTGGCACCGAGTACGGCGTCGGCAAAGTTGAGATGCAGGTCGTAGATGACGTGTATTCCTTCGCGGCGGAAGAACTGGTGTTTCTTTTCTTTTATAGTGATGAGTAAGTCACCGGGCTGGCCATTGTGCGGGCCGGCATTGCCATATCCGCGCATAGAGAGTTGCATGTTATGCTCGACGCCGGCCGGGATTTCGATTTTGATGATTTCTTCGCCCTTGGTGACGCCCTCGCCGTGGCATTTTGGACACTTTTCGGTAATGATTTCACCGGAGCCGTGGCATTGGGTGCATAGGACGGTGGTCTGCATGTGTCCCAGAAAAGTTGAGCGCACTTCTCTGACATAGCCGGACCCCCTGCAATTTGGGCATGTGGACACGGCGTTCTTGTTGCGCGCGCCGGATCCATGGCAAGCCGGGCAGGTGACGTCTTTTTTGACCTTGATTTTTTTGGTGATACCGGTGGCAATTTCTTCCAGCGTAAGCTCGATTTTAATGTGGAGATTGGAGCCTTTGCGTTTGCGGGCCGATCGGCCGCTACCGCCACCAAAGAAATGCTCGAATCCGGTGCCGCTGAAAATATCACCAAACTGCTCGAAGATATCTTCCATCGAATAGAAGCCGCCGCCATTGGTACCGGCATGGCCATACCGGTCGTATCGAGCGCGTTTGTCGGGATCGGAGAGTACATCGTAGGCCTCGGCGAGTTCTTTGAATCGCTCTTCCGCGTGCGGATCATCCGGGTTCCGGTCCGGATGGTATTTGATAGCTAGTCGCCGGTAGGCCTTCTTGATTTCGCCGACCGATGCGGTACGGGAGACTTCCAGTATTTCGTAATAATCACGCTTCGCCATGTTGGCTATGTTTTGCCAGCTGAGCAAATATGCAAAAAGCATTGACAGCCGGCGCTGTCAATGCAGGTTTCTCATTTTTTGGTACGTCTGGCGGGGCCTATTGTTTGCGCCCCACCACGACTTTGGCATAGCGCAAGACTTTGCCATTGTATAAGTATCCTTTCTCGATGGTGTCCACCACCTTGCCGGCCAATTTGTCGTCTTGCACGGGAAGCTCCGTGACAGCCTCGTGCAGTTCGGGATTAAAGTCGGCCCCATCCGACTCAACCGGCTCGATGCCTATTTGTTTGAGTGTGTTTTGTAGCTTTTTATGCACTAAAGCCACGCCTTCGGGAAATTCCTCTTGTTTGGCAGCCCGGTCAAAATCATCTACAATCGGTAGAATCTTGAGCAGTGTTTTGCCGGCACAGTCTGCCAGCATTTCCAGTTGCTGGCGCGCTGTTCTGTTTTTGTAGTTTTCAAATTCGGCCAGCAGGCGGAGATACTTGTCTTTCATCTCCTCCAGCTCGTTGCTCGTCCGGTCGTCCTGCTCAGTTTCCTGCGGGGTGTCAAGCACTTCTTCTTTTTCTGTTTGTTGGTTTACACGAGCTTGAGGCTCGTGTGAGGTTTGCCGGTGCTTGTTCTGTGCTTTATTATTCTTTTTCGCTTTGCTTTTTCGGCTCATAGGTTTTGGTTTTGAGACAGTTATTGGCCCTTGAAAGGCGCATCAATATTTTTGCCATTGCTACAAATAGGACAATATGTCACTAGTTGGCAGGATTATCTGCCAAAATATGCGCTATTGTTCCGAAAGACGGATTGGATGCGACAACTCGTCCGTCCGGCCCGATAAGAAATTTGGCCGGGATGGATTGTACCCCGTAGCGGTCGGATATCTTGTCTGCGGTATTGCGGGTCTCCAAAAGATGGTATGGCCAGGATAGTCCGTCTTCCCGGATGGCTCTTGCCCAGGCAGTGGAATCCCGCTCAATGCCTACGCTGATGACGACCAGTCTGTCCGGACCATATTCGCGGTACAATTTTACCAAGCTTGGATTGGCGCGCCGGCAAGGACCACACCAGCTGCCCCAAAAATCCAACAATACATACTGGCCGTGGAAATCGGCCAGGTCCAGATGTTGTCCGTTGGGCAGCCGGCCCTGTACGGGCGGCGCCATTTGGCCGTCCAGATTGGCAGCCGGACTCCCGCCCCTGCGCAAAAGAAAGAAGCCGGCCAGCAGCAAGGCGGCCAAAATGATCCATCGTCTATTCATAGGCAGGATTTGCAATCCTAGATAACAAAACAATAATGACAGTCCAAAAGTTGTTTGGTAGATGGTTTAGTTGCCTCTGTTCTTGGGGTGCGGTCTGGATCTCCGGCATTGACAATATGGGTGAAAACGGGTTAATTTTGTCCGGTCTGTCCGGTGGCTGTCAGAAAAGAATGTATTGAGATGAAGCGATTTGTTCATATCCAAAATCTATTGGAGCGCTCGGCGTTTGGAGTTTCGGATTACATTGGCGACAAGCTGGGCGTGGCCTCTTCGCGGGTACGGCTGTACTTCATCTATCTGTCTTGTGCCACGTTTGGTTCGCCTATTATTTTCTACCTTTTTGTGGCTTTTTGGCTCAATATCAAGCGCTATATCCACGAAAAACGCCTGATTCTGCGGGATTAAGCCCGGTGGCTTTATCTTTGTGCAAACGAGACACTATTGGCCTATTCTCGCTATGTGGATGTGGTGTTGCCCTTGGCCCTGCCCGGACTGCTGACCTACGGCGTCCCCGATTCCTTGGTCTCTGCCATCCAATTTGGTGTCAGGGTGGAGGTCCCGTTCAGAAAGAACAAACGCTATTCTGCATTGGTCGTGGGCATACATGACCGGAAGCCGGACGGCTACAAAGTCAAACCGGTCATCGGCTTGCTGGACCGTGCACCGGTGCTATATCCGGAGCATTTTCGTTTTTGGCAGTGGCTTTCGTCCTATTATTTCGCCAGTTTGGGCGAGGTGATGAATGCCGCCTTGCCGGCCCACATGAAGCTGGATAGTGAGACGACACTCCATCTCAGCCCGATATTTTCAGACGATTTCGATCACTTGTCTGACGAGGCTTTTCAGCTAGCCGAAGCCCTTCGCAGACAAGAGCACTTGACGCTCGAAGATGTCCGCAAGTTGTTAAACAAAGAGCGGGTGATGCCTCTCGTGCACAAAATGTTGGATGAGAAGATCATCTATCTCCATACCGAACTCAAAGAAAGATACAGACCCAAGCAAGTGTCTTATGTGCGACTGACCGGGCGGTATCGCCAAAATCAAGATGCGCTAAACGAGGTCTTCGATTCGCTTCATGCAGCCCCCAAGCAACTGGCGCTTTTGTTGGCCTTGATGCAGGAGGTGCATCATGATCCCGAGGTACGAAAAGCAGATCTCCTCCGCCGGGCGGCAGCTACCTCCGCATCGCTCAATGCGCTGGTCAAGAAGGGCATCCTGGAAGTTTATCACAAACATGAGAGTCGTCTGGACACTTATACCGGCGACAGGGTCAAAGTGGATCCATTGACACCTGCCCAACAAAAGGCGGTACAGCAGATAGAACGCTTGTGGCCGGAAAAGGACGTGGTATTACTCCACGGCGTGACCGGCTCCGGCAAGACGCATATCTATGCCGATCAGATTCGCAAAGTCATCGCACAGGGTGGGCAAGTCTTGTATCTGCTGCCCGAGATCGCACTAACCGGCCAGATTGTGTCGCGTCTCCGCAAATTCTTTGGAGAGGATGTGACGGTGTATCATTCTCGATTGAACAACAATGAACGTGTGGAGGTCTGGAAGGAGGTATTGGCCGGCAAGCCGGTTGTGCTGGCGGCCCGATCGGGTGTATTTTTGCCCTTCCGCCGCCTGCAGTTGGTCATCGTGGATGAGGCGCATGACAGGAGTTTCAAGCAGTTTGATCCGGCTCCGCGCTACAACGGGCGTGATGCCGCATTGGTGTTGGCCCGGATATTCGGGGCCAAGGCATTATTGGGTACCGCCACGCCGTCCATGGAGTCGCTCCACAATGTGGAGACGGGCAAGTATGGAGTGGTGCGGTTGGAGGAGCGTGTGGGGGACTCCCAATTGCCGGACATTGAGGTCGTGGATTTGCGAAAAAACCGGCCGGCCGGAGGACGGGCACTTTTTTCCAAAATCCTGTTGGACGCTATCGAAGAGACTTTGACGGCCGGTCGTCAGGTGATATTGTTTCAAAACCGCCGGGGGTATGCACCCAGCTTGAACTGCACGGTTTGTGGTTGGGTCAGTGAGTGTTCTCATTGTGATGTGGCAATGACCTTTCACAAGAAGGCCCGGGTAATGCGGTGTCACTATTGTGGTTTTGCCGAGGAGCCCAGGCCGGCTTGCCCCGCTTGCGGCAATATGCCACTGAAGATGCTGGGTTTCGGTACGGAGCAAGTAGAGGAGGAATTAAAGGTGTTTTTCCCGGAAGCCAAGGTCGGTCGGATGGACTATGACACGACAGGAGGCAAGCAAGGCTTTTCGCGCATCGTTCATGCCTTTGATGCGGGCGAGATTCAGATCCTGGTCGGGACACAGATGGTCACCAAAGGTCTGGACTTTGACCACGTCGGTCTGGTCGGTATCATGAGCGCAGATCAGCTGTTGGCTTTCCCCGACTTTCGCTCGGCGGAGCGCGCCTTCCAACAAATCATCCAGGTGAGCGGCCGGGCGGGGCGCAAGAAGTCGCGCGGCAAGGTGCTCATCCAAACCTACCGGCCGGACCATCCTGTCTTAAAAGATGTCTTGCGAGGGGATTACGATGCTTTTGCGCGCCGGGAATTGGCAGAACGCAAAGCATTTCACTATCCGCCGTTTACGCGTCTGGTACAATTGACTTTGGTGCATCGCAATGCGACAACGGTAGATACGGTGGCCAAGCTGATGCACCATCGCTTGGTACGGCAGGTATCCGGAGAAGTATTGGGGCCTGTGGTGCCGGCGGTGGCTCGCATTCGCAACCGGTATCACCGCACCATCCTGCTCAAATTGAGTCGCCGGAAGGGTATTTTGACGCAGGCGCTTGATGCCATTGCCGCGTTTGTGACGTCGTTGAAAACGCAAAAAGGGCTCTCTTCCGTCCGCGTCAAGGTGGACGTTGATGTGTGGTAGTGACGCGTCAAGCGCCACTACCACTCGGGGCAGTTAGTTGTGTTTGGCGCGCTTGTCCTCGTTGCGCGGATCGCCGGATTCCTTTTTCCCCTTTGTTGTCCCCGGCTTTTTAGATGATACTTTTCCGATTTTTGACGAGGAGCGGCTGTCTGTTTCGTTGGAGGAAGTGGTCGGCTTCATTTTGACCTTGTTGGTCTGTCTGCCTTCGTGCTGCTGCTCTTGTGGGGGTTGCTGCCGGCCGGTGCTGCCGTCTTCTAAAATGACGGGCAGCAGGGCGCATCCTGATGAGAGCAGGAGGATGGTCAGGGTGATTGGGAAAAAGAGCTTTTTCATGATGGAGGTTTTGGTGGCTTATTGGGATTTCTTTTTGGGTATTACCTTGCCCGTGAGGATGATTTCCGTGACCAGGTCTTTGGTGTTGGCGACGATGGTGACGTCCACGCGTTGGTCGCCTTCTTTTTCTTTGGAGTTGAAGGTGACGTGGATGTTGCCTGTTTCGCCGGGTTTGATCGGTTGAGCGGGCCATTCCGGTACGGTACATCCGCATGATCCGGTGGCGATTTCGATGAGGAGATCGGCGTCGCCGGTGTTGGTAAACTTGAAGTCGTGCTCGATGATGGTGCCTTCTTCGATAGTGCCAAAGTCGAACCTGGGTTCATCCAGGGTGATCACGGGGTATTTTTTCTTTTTCGGACCCGGCTGTGCGGTCTTTTTCGGTTGGGTTGCACCGACGGATTTTTTACCGGTCAGTTTTTTTTTATGGGACGGCGCTTTGCCCTCGCCGGCGCCAGCCGGCAAACTTTCACCCTTTTTGATGACCTTGGGGATTTTGATTTCGGTGGGTCCTGCAATAATCTTAAATTCGGTACGGCGGTTGAAGCGGTGTTGTTCTTCGGTACAGCGCACACCATTGGTGCATCCGTTGAGGATTTTAGATTCGCCGTATCCAACGGCTTTGATGCGCTCGGGTGCGACGCCGCGGGCTACCAGCCATCGCTTGGCGGAGTCGGCACGGCGCTGTGACAATTGTTGGTTGTAGGTGCGACTGCCGCGGCTGTCTGTGTGGGATGACAGCTCGATGACCATGTCGGGGTATTTTTTCATAAGGTCCAGCAGGACATTCAGGTCTTGTTCGGCATCGGGCAGAATTTTGTCATCATCGAAGTCATAGTAGATGTTGTTGAGCCGGATGGGCTGATTGATATATACGGTGACTTCTTCCGGCTTGGGCGGGGGCAGCGGGCGCAGGAAGGCCTTTTTGGTGATGGTTTGTGTTTTCTTGATGCCGACCGTATTAAATGCCAGCGTATCGGGATAATATCCCTTGACTTCTACAATGACCTGATAGGCTTTTTGCAGGTCCAGGGGGAAGTTGATTTTGTTAGACTGGGGGCTCTGGCGTTTGTCGGATTTGCCCGGTGTGTTGCCGGTCATTTCGATGAGCCGGACGGTGGCGCCTTTGAGCGGTTTTTTGCTCTGGTCAAAGACAAGCATATCCAGGTCCACGGCAACGGGTTCGACGGTGGCGATGAAGATATCATCGCAGCAAGTTTTGCTTTTCAGTGAATTGACACTGGGGCGGTTGGACACCAGCGCGCCTTTGTAGCCGGTTGCATCGACATAAAAACCGAAGTCATCCACGCTGGTGTTGTAGCCGGGGCCGAGGTTTTTGGGCTTTGACCACTTGGTGCCGTCCCACTTGACGGAGAAGATATCCAGGCCTCCAAAAGATGGATAGCCATCGGAGCTAAACCAGAGGGTACCGTCGCGGTAGAAAGGAGTTTCTTCGTTGTATGGTGTATTGATGGCATCGCCGAGATTGACCGGAGCGCCGTAGGTGCCATCGTCTTTTATGGTACAATAGTAGATGTCGTCGCCCCCCTTGCCGCCCGGCATATCGGAGACAAAAAACAGTACCTCTTTGCCGTGCAACTCACCCGGGGCGGGATGTTTGGCGATCCAGTCGCCGTTGGGGCCGGTGAGTTTTTTGGCTTTGGCGTAGGTATTGCCCATTCTTTCGGCGACGAAAATTTCGCTTGTCTTGACTTCGTTGCCGGTCATGGTGGCACGGGTAAAGAACATTTTGTCGCCATCTTCGGAGAAAGCCACATTGCCGGTGTGGAATCCGGATCTGTTGATGTCTTCGCCGAGAGGTTCGGATGTGGCAAAGCCGTTTTTTTCGTCCTGGCCCGAGGCCTTATAAATTTTGGAGAAGTAGTCCCCCTCCTTGCCGTCCAGGATGATGACGTTTTTGCTCTTTATGGAGCTATAGTATAGGTCATCGCCGAGAAATTTGGGGCTGTACTCGGAGAAGCGGGAGTTGACGGTTTTGCCGGCATTTTTGATACGCAGTGCCTTGTCTTTCTTCATTTTCATGGCCATCCGGGCGCCTTCGATTTCGAGCTTGGCGCGGGTCTTGAGCTTTTCATCTTTGGAGATGGCAATAAAGGACTCCAGGGTGTTGATGGCATCCGGATAGTTGCCGTTGTACTTTTGCGAAAGGCCCAAATAAAAGACCGCTTCGGGGAGTTTTCCTTTGCGGTCGCTCTTTACGACGCGGGAGAACCATCTCTCGGCCCGCTTGTAATCGCGCAAGGTAAAGTGCAGCTTGGCAATTTTGAAGCGCAGCGCATTGTCCTTTTTCTTTTGCTCCTTGTAGGCGCGGTTGTACCAATCCAGCGCATTGTAATAATCGGCGTTTTCGAGCTGCTCATCGGCGACTTGTACCATCACTTCGGGGTTGACCGTATTGAGTGGTTGGGCGTGCACAACCGACAAAGCGAGCAGACAGAAAAGAGCGCTATATACGAGTTTCATGTTTGTTTTTGTTTTGGGTGTTAACGAAGATACAAACGGCGTCATTTTGTGGTTTGTGCTTAGAATCTGGGGCAGAAGATGGCGGGATCCACTTTGGGTTTTTTGTAAATTTTGAAAATATAGTTGGCCGCTATTTCAAATGCGCCGATATTCTTTAGGGCGGAGTTGGTGCCGGAGGCTCCGATATCATAGGCAAATCCGACGGTCAGGTCCTTGTAGAGTGCGCCGAGGATAACCTGTGCGGCGTCTCCGAAGCGGTATCCCAGGCCTGCACGGAAATCCCAGTCTTTGTTGAAGTCATAGGTGCCCACGGCCTGGACTGCCGCCTCATATCCGGGCCCAATCTGTTGGTACAGGAAGGCGGGGGACAGGATCCATTTTTTGTTTAAGTCCATATTGAGCTGGCCGTGGGCCATTAGCCGTGCCGGCAGTTCAAAGGAGGCATTGACGATACCGCGTCGCGGGGCGTTGAGGTGGTTTACACCTACGCCCAGGACAAAATCCGCCTTCTTGCTTAATATGTGCCGCAGGCTTACGCCGGCGTCTATTTCGGCAAATTTGCTGTCTTTTATCTTGTCATAATCTATGCTGACAGGCGTGCCGTTGATGATCTGGTCTTCCAGGACGAGTGCTTCCCGATTGATGGATCGCGACATCATACCATATTGGGCACCGATCGAAAAGACGGTCTTGCGCTTTTTATCAAAGGACAAGTGGTAGGCTACGGCCAGTTTGCCTCCTGTCAAGTTCAGTTTGGCGCTGCCGGCCTGGTCTTTGACGGCGGAAAAGCCCACACCGATCCAGTCATATTTGCGCACTGACAGGATGGGCGCATCAATGTAAATGGAAGGAGTCTTGTAAATACTCCATTGGTCACGGTAGATCCCCCCTACGCGAGCGGTGCCGTTGAAGGCGCCGGTTTGCGAGGCATTGAAACTCATCGGAGCCAGTTGGAATTGTGTAAAGTGGAGATCTTGCGCCATTGCCCGGGTGGAAAGCAGGCAAAGCAACAGCAGAAGGGATGTAATTCTTGACATGGCTTGGTTTTTATTCACGCCCTCGTCCCCGGGAGTCATCCGGTTGTGGCCGGGAGTGATGTTTTTCAAAGTGCTGGCGTTCTCTATGATTACGTATAACCCCGCAAAAATATACAAATTATCTAACATTTGCATGTATGCGGGATTTTCTTCCGTATGCGGGGCTGAAATATCGCTTGTCGGCAACATTTCGGATACGGTTTAGACGAGTGGGAGTTGCCTTAAATACTCTTTAAGACCTCGACCAGATAAAAAGCGAAGAACAGCAGCATGAGCCAGCCTTCCCAGCGGGTGATGCGCTGTGTAATGGATATAATGGCGAGCAGAAGGGTCAGGGCAATCATAAACGGCAGACTGAATTGGAGTACCTCGGGATTGATTTTGATATCACCAAAAAATCTGGGGAAGCCCAAGACGGCAAAGGAGTTGAAGATATTGGAGCCCATCACGTTGCCCACTGCCATGGATGCGCTACCGGTGCGGGCGGCTGCCAGGCTGACCACCAACTCGGGCAGCGAGGTGCCAAATGCAATCACCGTAAGACCAATCAGGTGATGAGACACGTGGAAGGCGCGGGCGAAGTACACCGCTGAATCAATGGTGTATTCGGCGCCGAAATATACCATAACAATGCCGAGCAGAAAGAGTCCGATGTCCCGTGTGCGCATTTTGGGACGCTCTGATTTGGCAATTTTGTCCTCGTCGTCTTGGAGTGTATAGAGCAAAAATATGGTGACTCCGGCCACTAGGATCAGGGCCTCAAAAATGGAGATGTCGAGGTCATACAGGATGAAATACATCAAAAATGCCGATAGGACCAGCATCGGTATGTCATTGTTCATGATATTTTTCTCAAAGCGGACATTGCCGGCGACGATGGCTACCAGCGCCAGGCTGGCGGCAATATTGAACACATTTGAGCCGATGGCATTACCGACGATCATCTCCGATGCACCTGCATACACAGCCGCTACGGAGGAGGCCAGCTCTGGCAGCGAGGTACCAAAGCCCACTATAGTGGCCCCAATCACAAAAGGTGAGATACCGATTGACAGGCCGATGCGCTGTGCTGCCTCCACAAAGAAGTCGGCGCCTTTGAGCAAGGCCGCGAGGCTGACAATAAGAATGACACCGTTTAAAAGGATTTCCATACTGCAGTATTGGACGCCCAAAGGTAGTGTGAAGTTTCCTTTTGCCAAACCTAAATGCACTTCGACCGGGCGAGATGGCTACTTTATTGTGTAGCTTTGCGGTGAAATTTTGGCTATGACGACGGGGCATACAGACCACAATCCGGAAAAGGAAATGACCATCCTGGGTCATTTGGATGAGCTGCGCAGGCACATACTGCGTGCGCTGGTGGCGATTGTGCTGGCTGCCGTGGTGCTGTTTGCCTTCAAGGACTTCACTTTTGACCAACTGATCCTGGGGCCCAAATCCAAGGACTTTGTCTCCTATCGGGTTTTTTGTGCCATATCGGATGCACTATGCTTCCATCCCCCTGATTTTCAGTTGATTACGCGCCAGATGGGGGAGACCTTCGTGACGCATTTGCGCGTGTCTTTTTATTTGGGACTGATCGTGGCCTTCCCCTATGTGTTTTATCAGTTTTGGCTCTTTGTAAAGCCCGGACTGTATCCCAATGAGCGCAAGGTGGCCGGGCGTGTGGTGACGATATGTTCGTTATTGTTTATTCTCGGTGTGTTGTTTGGGTACTATGTGATAGCGCCATTTGCCATCACTTTTTTGATTAATTATACGATTCAGGGGGTGACCAATGCACCGACGCTTACGTCGTATGTGAGCTATCTGGTCATGTTTACCATACCGACCGGACTGATATTTGAATTGCCCATTGTAGTTTATTTCCTGTCCAAAATCGGTCTGGTCACGCCGGCATTGATGCGCAAGTATCGCCGCCATGCCATCGTACTGATCTTTTTGACAGCGGCCATCATTACGCCGCCGGATCCGATGACTATGTTTTTGATTGCGATGCCTTTATATGGCTTGTACGAAGCCAGTGTACTTGTATCTGCCGTGGTGGCACGCAAACGGCGAAAAGCGGAACGCGATGAAGAAGCAAGATCATAAAGAGCTTTCCATACAAGTATCCTCCAACTTGACCTTGCCGGTCAAGTTGGGCTTATCTGTGTTTTGGGCGGCTTATTTTGGGATATTTACTCTGACGGTATTGTTGAGTGAGATGCCCCGGGCCTTTAATCTTTCCCCTTTGGCCTTCAAGGCGCTTGCGGTATTGTTTTATCTGGTCGGCTTGTGGGTGCTGTACAAGACGATCTGGCAGCTCAAGCGGGTGGAGTTTATGCCGGCCGGGTTTTATGTCACGGATTACTTTCGCCATTACAAGCTGGGCTACGGCTTGATACGGTCGGTGAAGTACTATGACTTTATTGTTTTTAAGGTGATGGTGCTTCTGCTGTCGCAGAAGACAAGTGTGGGCCGCCGCATCCCGCTATTGGTGAGTCGCAAACGACTGCGGATTTTTCTCAACGCGCACCCCGATTTAAGCAAGCAGGTGGACTTCTCCCACGTCATCGCAAGATGACAATCTTTGCCACTGCGGCATCGACAGAAAAATCATTGAACGATGCACTAAAAACGAGATAGACGCCGGACGTGACCTCTTGGCCGTTGTAATTTTTGCCATCCCAGACGGCTTGCCCGCCCAGGGCCTCGGTCTCATAGACCAGTCGCCCTTCCACATCGGTGATTTTTACTTTGGCCTTTTGCGCCAGCCCGGAGATGGCAATGGGGCCGTTGTAGCCGGGGCGTACCGGATTGGGGAAGGCATAGACTTCATCTTTGTGCAAAAGGCCTCCTTTGACGGCATCGGACCGGTAAGCTGCCACGCCAAACGGTGTCCCCATATACGCGATGCCGGTTTGGTTATCCACGTAAAGACTGACGATCAGGTCTGCCGGCAATGGGCTGTTTTTGGAGTCGAAGTGAGCCAATACGTCCTGTCCCGAAGGCGACAGGACGAAGACGCCATTGGTGGTACCAAACCACTTGCGGTTGGCGGCATCCACGGCCACGGAGGTGACCTTTTCGTCCTCCAACAGATACGCACCGAAGCCGTCCAGCGTGGAGATACGCCGCGAGCCGGTGCAGTAATCTTCAAAGACGTCTCCGCCACATTCAAAGGTGATGACACCCTTGTCTGTGGCGACCCAGATGGTGCCATCCTGGTCCTTGGCGAAGTCGTTGATGCGGTTGTCTTGTATCTCACTATTGGCGGTAGAAAACAGTTTGTACTGGTCGTCAAACACATTGTTGATATCTTCCCCGTTGGAATAGACCAAAAGCCCGCGCCCGACAATGATGATCCACTTGTAGCCATAGTCGTCTATCAATAGCCGGTTGACGAGCCGGTTGCCGGCCCCAATATCAAAATTTTGCCAACTGCCGTCCTTCTGGTACACGGCTAATGGTTTAGGCGCGTTGTAATTGGTCATCCAAAGATTGCCGTCCTCGTCAAATGCCAGATCTATGATGCCGACGCGCCGGGCATAGCCGGGCTCAGGGCGCAACGGGGTATTGTAGTTGTTGAAAAACTTGAATTGTGCGCCGTCCCACTCGATGAGTCCGCCGCCGAAGCTGGCGATGTATTTTTTTCCGTTGGTGGGATGAAAGGCAATATCCAGGAAATTTAAGTCCGCAAATGAGTCCTGAAGTATCGGATAATTGATGCGATTGAGGTAACCCCATTGACCGGTGCGGAGGTCCTGTGTGAAGTATCCATCGCCATTGACCGCATAGGGATACGACTTGGTTTGGGACCAGCCTCCGGCGACGATATACAGTGTGTCGTCATGCGATGTGATGGTATGCGCTTTTTCCGTGAGGGGACTGTTGACTCGAAAAACATCTTCATAGGAGCCGTCCGCCAGAATACGACGGAACGGATACCAGTCGTCACAAACCCAAATCAGGTCACCGTCCCGGATGCCGTCTCGCGGACGGTACAAATTCGGCGGCTCCAAGGTGTCAATCGTACCATCGGGGTGCAAGGAGATAAGGCGGCCATCGCAGTCGTCCCAGGCGCCCGGCCCGTCACAATAAAAGGTAGCTACCAATCCATGACCTTCCTGAGTCAGCTTGACCAGGTGCTGGTTGGTGCCTCCGAAGATGGTATCCAATTGCTGGCTATCCAGATGGTAGGCAAACAGCTGGTTACTGATACCGATGGCGAGCATCTGGTCGCTGATGGTACCGATGTAACTATAATTTCCCGAAGTGGGCAGGCCTGCGGTGACTGGCTCCCAATTCTGAAAATCCTGTATTCCGGGAGCCTGCCGGTCTATGCTATATAAGCCGTCCGGCAGGGTGATAAAGATTTTCTGATCTGCTACTGTCACCCCTTTGACGGCCTGATTGGTAAAGGTGGAAAATTCTACATCCAGGCTATTGTCCATGATGCTTACCAATCCAAAGCCGGTGGCCACGTAGGTGCGTCCGTTAGAAAAAAGCAGGTCATATATTGTCTTGTCTGCCGGTATTTGTTTGTCCAGGATATAGGGCAAGTTGGCACTGCTGCCGTCCGGTGTAATGACATCCATATTGCTGTTTTGGTACACGACAAAGAGCAGGTCTGCATTGGTATTATATTTGATGAATTTAATATCTGCATCGGAAAGGCTGTTGACCCGGTCAAAAAAGCTCAGGCTGCCATCCGTTTTGTCTCTCGCTACAATGCCAAAACGTGTGGCGAAATAGACTTTTTCCGGGCTTGCGGACACACTTATGGGGTGGTTGTAAGGCAGTAGCAGTCGCCATTCACCCAAGGCCATATCCGTTGGCTTTTGGCTATACAAAGCCAGCGCCAGCCAAACCGTGGCAAAGAGAAGTAAATATTTTGTCCGCATCTATCGTTAGGTTTTGTCAGGTAACTGTTTTTTCCCAAAAATCGTATGCGTATGCCGGCTGTTAAGACACTAAAAGGTGGCTACAACCCGACGAAAAGCACAAAAGTAGGGTGCACGCGTGTGATGAAAAAGGTAACTGTTTAGGTACCCGCTGTTTTTGCGCTAAA